>Ga0129312_1000609_pt1 | contig 27861 bp, 21 predicted proteins | sample O827metagenome_FD_94434 | JGI IMG/M metagenome (GOLD analysis project Ga0129312, IMG submission 94434) | Orangutan group fecal microbial communities from Wisconsin, USA - O827 metagenome | ecosystem: Host-associated > Mammals > Digestive system > Large intestine > Fecal | place: USA: Wisconsin... | reverse complement strand
TGCGATATGCGGATATGGCGGAATTGGCAGACGCGCCAGATTTAGGTTCTGGTGGGAGACCGTGCAGGTTCAAGTCCTGTTATCCGCACTCATTTTTATCACGTTTCGTCCTTGTGCGTTACGTGATTTTTTCTTTTTATTGATGATCCTGGAACAGCTCGATAAGCTCACCGTTAGGTCCGGTAAGGAAGATTATGCGGATGCCTCCGAAAATATCGGCATTGGTAGGTTCTTCGGTCACAAAGCTGTCGATACCCTTTGCCTTGAGCTCCTTAACGGTCTCATCTACATTATCAACATTGAAGCAAAAATGCTCACATACGCCTGTTTCGGTAATGAACATATCCTCATGACTCGGGCATACCAGCTCAACGGTAGCATCGCCGTCAAAAACCATATGAGCAAGATCCTTGGATCTGCCTTCACCCAAGTCCAATACACTTCGAAGTCCCTGCTTGCCGCCGAGAGTCTCATAAAATTTGATGGACTTATCCATATCCTTTGTAAATACAGCTACATGTCCTAAAGTCATTGTGTCAACCTCCGATCGCTTTGTTATGTATATGTTTACAATAGTATCCTCCGCACCCCGTGATATCAATGTTAATTGTGAAAGAACTGTATAAAAATATTTTACATATGGATTTTGCCCGATTGCCAAGTTCACTCAATGTTCATAAAATGTATTTATCATTTTAAAGCTTAATGCCGATATATGCGATACCGGCATACAGATACTTAAGAAAAAAGGAGTATTGATGAAACGATATATTAAATTTATCAAGCCATATGCGCCTTATTTTATTTTCGGACCGCTTATGATGCTGACCGAGGTATTCGGAGAGGTGTGGCTGCCCAAGCTTATGTCGATGATCATCGATAATGGTGTAGCCAATCATGACTGGCAATATATATTGAAGATAGCAGCTGTCATGGTGGGAGCCTGCCTTGTCATGATCATAGGAGGAACACTCGGAAACTATTTTGCTGTCAAGGCATCGGTATGTTCTTCGGCAGATCTCAGAAAAGAGCTGTTTTTCAAGATACAGAGATTTTCCTTCGGAGATATAGATAAGTTTTCCACAGGCTCTCTTGTTACCAGACTTACCAATGATACCCAGCAGATACAGCAGCTTATCATAACCATGCTCAAGATGGCATTAAGATCTCCGGCTATGCTTATCGGCGGATGCATCATGGCACTCAGTGTTAACAGGAGTCTCGCATTTATATTGCTTATCGTTATTCCTCTGCTTGGCATATCCATATTTGTGATAATGAAGATGGCATATCCGAGGTTCGAGCGCATGCAGACGGCTCTTGATAATCTCAATAACGGAATACAGGAGACTCTTACCAATATAAGAGTAGTCAAATCCTTTGTGCGTGAGGATCATGAAAAGGATAAATTTGATGCCCTTAACGGATCCATGTGTGACAGAACACTTGATGCCATGAATGTGGTCATCTTCATACAGCCTGTCATGACCTTCTTCATGAATGCAGCAGCTATTGCCGTAGTATGGTTCGGAGGAAACCAGATCATAGCCGGTAAGATGCAGGTCGGAGAGCTTACAGCCTTTATAACCTATGTCACTCAGATACTCATGTCACTTATGATGCTTGCTATGGTCATACTTCAGTCTTCAAGAGCAATGGCATCCTTCAAGCGTATAGGAGATATTATCGACTTTGAGCCGAGCATTACCGATGAACAAAGCAAAAATAAGGATAAGAAGGTAGAGAGCGGAAGCATAGAATTTAAGCATGTCTATTTTGCCTATGATGACGAAGATGATGATCCGGATAATGATACCGAGATACTTAAGGACATATCCTTCAGTGTGGCTCCGGGAGAGACTATAGGCATACTCGGTTCGACAGGCTGCGGCAAGACATCCATGGTGCAGCTGATACCGAGACTCTATGATGTTACCAAGGGTGAGGTACTTGTAGACGGAGTAAATGTCAAGGATTACTCGATTTATAATCTGAGAGAAGGAGTGGGAATGGTGTTACAGTATAACTCACTTTTCTCAGGTACAGTGGCAGAAAATCTCAGATGGGGCAATGAAAATGCCTCAGACGAGGAGATACTTAAGTTTTCCGAGTATGCACAGGCAGACAGCTTCGTAAGCACCTTCCCGGAAAAATACGACAGGATGGTCGAGCAGGGCGGCTCTAATCTGTCAGGCGGACAGAAGCAGAGACTTTGCATTGCAAGAGCGCTGCTTAAGAAGCCTAAGATATTGATACTGGATGATTCTACCTCGGCAGTGGATACAGCTACCGAGAAAAGGATCAATGAGGCCTTTGCAACAGAGCTTAAGGATACCACCAAGCTGATCATTTCCCAGAGGATAGGCTCAGTCAAAAATGCGGACAGGATCATAGTTATGGATGATGGCTGCATAAGCGACATAGGCACTCATGAAGAGCTTATCGAACGCTCGGAGGTGTATAAGGAGATTTATTACAGTCAGAATGAAAAAGAAAAGGAGGGACGTTCGGCATGACACATGAAGAAATGAAGGAATCCCTCAAGCATAGATACGGTAAGCTGGTCGCAGCCTCCGGAAAGGGCAGGCACGGAGGACCGGGAGGCCCCGGCAGGCGTATGAAGGGCCCGGGCGGAAAGCCTAAGGACTATAAGAAGACGATAAAGAGACTGGCAGCATATGTTGCTGCGGAAAAATACCGTCTTATCGCAGCTGTGCTGTGTGTTATTGCGGCAACGGGAGCACAGCTTGCGAGTTCATATATGCTGAGACCTATCATCAATACCTATATCGTACCTGAGGATGGCTCCAAGGGCAGCGTATCCGGATTGTTTATGGCACTTGCAGTAATGGCGGGCGTATATCTGATAGGTATATTGGGAACATATTGCCAGTCAAGATTGCTCATCAAGGTCGGACAGAACAGCCTTAAGCGCATGAGAGAGGATCTCTTTGCTCACATGGAGACCTTGCCTGTAAGGTTCTATGATACAAATACAAGGGGAGATCTGATGAGCCGCTATACCAACGATATTGATAATATCGGCAACATGCTCTCCTCGACACTTATCTCTCTTTTTACAGCAGGACTTACCATCATAGGAACACTGGCACTTATGCTCTACACCAATGTGATACTGACGGTGGTGACGGTAGTCGTAGTTCCGTTCATGCTTGCTGCCGCAAGACGTATAGCCGGAGCTTCAAGCAAATACTTCTCAAGCCAGCAGGCGGCACTCGGAGCCTTGAACGGATATATTGAGGAAAATGTTACCGGTCAGAAGGTGGTCAAGGTCTTCAACCATGAAAAGATATGTGACGAGGAATTTGGCATATTGAATGAAGAGCTTTGCAAAAACCAGATGAAGGCGCAGGTATTCTCCGGACTGATGGGGCCTGTCATGAACTGCTCGACGCAGATCAATTATACTCTCACGGCGGCAGTCGGAGGACTGCTCTGTGTATTCAGAGGACTGGATATAGGAGGCATGACTGTCTTCCTTAATTATTCGAGGATGTTCAACAGACCTATCAATGAGATCTCAATGACTGTTTCGAGCGTATTCTCGGCACTTGCAGGAGCAGAGAGAGTATTTGCCGTTATGGACGAACAGCCGGAGCCTGATGATACGGAAAATGCATATGAGCCGGAGACTGTCCGCGGTGACGTTGTCATGAATGATGTAAGCTTCGGATATGTTGAGGGTAAGACCATACTTAAGCATGTAAATGTATATGCACATCCGGGACAGAAGATAGCCTTTGTAGGATCTACCGGAGCCGGAAAAACAACGGTCATGAATCTGCTTCCGAGATTCTACGATATTAACGAAGGCAATATCACCATAGACGGACGTAATATCAAGGAGTTCGGTCTTAAGGAGCTAAGACGCAATATAACCATGGTATTGCAGGATTCGCATCTGTTCAGCGGAACCATAATGGAGAATATTCGTTACGGCAGACTTGATGCAAGTGATGAGGAAGTAATAGAGGCGGCAAAGACGGCTTCTGCGGATACATTTATAAGACATATGCCTCACGGATACAATACCGTCATAGATGCAGACGGAAGCAATCTCTCACAGGGACAGAGACAGCTTCTTAATATAGCAAGAGCTGCGGTTTCAAAGGCACCTATACTTATTCTTGATGAAGCTACCTCATCTGTAGATACACGTACAGAGAAGCTCATAGAGAAGGGTATGGACAGACTGATGTCAAGCCGTACCACTTTTGTTATTGCACACAGACTCTCTACCGTAAGGGATGCCAATGCTATAATGGTACTTGAAAACGGAGAAATAATAGAACGAGGCACCCATGATGAGCTGCTTGAGCTTAAGGGCAGATATTACGAACTGTATACCGGCAAGGCAGAGCTTGACTGAGTATACGATAGCTGACGGCCTAAAGCAGACACAAGGATATAGGAGCCTAAGCCCTGTATATGGGAATATGACATAGCTGTTAAAATATTAACATCTTTTTAACTGATGTCAGCTTTACCTCAAATATATAATAATTACAGCGTACAGCGTTGCAGCGACATGATCGCAGTGCGCTGTACTTTTTTTATCGATTAAAGCCGGAGTGTACCAAGGTACATTCTATTTACAGAAAATGAGGTAAAGGCATGACAGATGTATCGTTAAAAGTAAGCTCGGAGAATAAGGACGTGCTCAGGATAGGCATAGATGTAGGCTCCACTACGGTCAAGCTTGCGCTTATCGATAAAACAAGCCGGAAGCTTCTGTATCATGTATACAAGAGACATAATGCAAGACAGCTTGAGACCGTAAGAGAGCTTTTGGAGGAACTTCGCAGACAATATCCTGCAGAAAAGTTTCGAATAGCCGTATGCGGTTCCGGAGGAAAGCCAGTTTCCGAAGCCATGAAACAGCATTTTGTTCAGGAGGTCGTTGCAAATGCAGCCGCCGTACAGAATCTGTATCCTGATGCAAGGACTGCTATAGAGCTCGGCGGTCAGGATGCCAAGGTGATATTCTTCAGCTATGACGAGAATCGTAAAGAGCTCAGCGCCTCGGATATGCGTATGAACGGAAGCTGTGCCGGAGGAACCGGTGCCTTCCTGGATGAAATGGCTGCACTCTTTCACATTAAGCCGGAGGAATTAAATTCTCTTGCGGCAAAGGGAGAAAATATATATGAGATATCGGGGCGCTGCGGAGTATTTGCAAAGACAGATATTCAGCCTCTTCTGATACAGGGAGCAAAGCGCCAAGATGTGGCACTTTCTATATTTCATGCCGTTGCAAAGCAGACTATAGGCGGTTTGGCACAGGGACTTGAATTGCTTCCTCCGATAATATTCGAAGGAGGACCGCTTACCTTCAATGATACCTTGATAAAGGTCTTTGCAGAGAGATTGGGACTTAAAAATAAAGATATCATAATTCCCGAGCATCCGGAAACTATAGTTGCCTTAGGTACGGCGATGGCTGTTGATGAGCTTTATCCGGGTGAGGCTGATGAAACTGATTTAAGCGAAGCAATCGCACGCTTGGATGCCTACGCCGGAGAAGCTCATAATGAAGCTGCAACGGCGGAACCTTTTTTTGAAAATGAAGAGGCTCTCAGTAAGTTTAAGCTTAGGCATAAGGCGGAGCTCGGAGCTGTCACTGATATTACAAAGGAGAAGCCGGATAAGGACAGCGTCAATATATACATAGGAATAGATTCAGGCTCCACGACCTCAAAGGCGGTCATCATGAGTGAGGACGGGAGAGTACTGGATCGCTTTTATTACAATAATAACGGAGAGCCTTTAAAGGCAGTTAAGAGAGGCTTTACTGAAATTGCAGATAAATATGAAAAGGACGGGATCAAACTTAATGTCCTCGGAGTAGGCACCACGGGCTACGGGGAAATGATGCTTGCCGGGGCACTTAGGGCGGATTTTCATTGTGTAGAGACCGTTGCCCATGCGGCAGGCTGCCTCAGTTTCGTTCCGGATGCATCATTTATATTGGATATCGGCGGTCAGGATATGAAGGCTATACGCATAAGAGACGGTGTTGTGACTGATATTGCGCTTAACGAAGCCTGTTCATCGGGCTGCGGCTCCTTCCTCGAAAATTTTGCGGCTTCTCTCGGCATGAGCGTCAGTGAGATAGCAGAGGCTGCATTCAGGTCAAAGGCTCCGGCAAAGCTCGGAAGCAGATGTACGGTATTTATGAATTCCGCGATCATCAATGAGCAGAGAAACGGAAAAAATCCGGATGATATTATGGCGGGACTTTGCCGCTCTATTATAGAAAATGTTTTCACCAAGGTGATCCGTATATCGGATGTATCGGAGCTTGGCAATAAGGTAGTGGTTCAAGGCGGAACCTTCAGGAATCTTGCCGTGCTCAGAGCTATAGAGGAATATCTCGGACAGGAGGTTGTGCTTGCGCCGTATCCCGGTGAAATGGGAGCGCTTGGAGCGGCTCTTTCGTGTCAGCATATGATTGAGACCAAGGGCTATGCGGACGGAGTGAAGAGCAGCTTTATAGGCTTCGATGCCGTAAGAGACTTTGATTATAGTATAGATACCGGAGTAGCCTGTACGGGTTGTGCAAACAGATGCAGCAGGACGATACTTAAGTTTAATAACGGTGACAGTTATATTACCGGAAACAGGTGTGAACGCGGAGCTGCGGCAGATGATGACGAGACGGCAAAGCTTAAGGCAATAGAGCTTGCCGCAAAGCGTGAAGCCGTACCTGATGTAATGAGGCTCAGGGAGCAGCTGCTCTTTAAAAAGTATCCTTACAGACAGGTATCGGAGGAAAAAAATAAGACAATAGCCATACCTAAGGTATTGGAATTTTGGGACAGCGCACCATTCTGGAGTACTTTTTTCGGAAGTCTCGGCTTTAAGGTAGTATTTTCCTCCGGAAGCAATCAAAAACAGTATGAAGCAGGCATCAAATATCTGGCTTCCGACACGGTATGCTTTCCGGCAAAGCTTGTACACGGGCATATAGCGGAGCTGGTCGAAAAAGATCCGGACAGGATATTCATGCCTTATATCATGCATATGCCTCCGGAATATAAAAGAGAAAAAAGCGTGCATGTATGCCCGGTATTGATGGGATATCCGCTGGTGGTTAGAAATTTCCAGGCACCGGACAAGGATACCTCGATAATTTTTGATACACCGGAGTTCCATTGGTTCACAGAAAAGGACAGAGAAAGACAGATAATCGACTATGCGGTCAATGTTCTGGATGTGAGCAGGAGACAGGCGGCTGATGCATTTGCAGAAGGCATGAAGGCGAAAGACAGCTTTAAACTGCAATTATCGGAGGCAGGCAGAAAGGCGGAGGAATATGCACACAGGAATGGCACTTTTGCGGTGGTACTTGCCGGAAGACCGTATCATACCGACAGCTATATCAATCATTCGCTAAGTCGTATGTTCACCTCAAGAGGAATACCTGTGCTTACGGTTGATTCCGTGCCTAAGCTGTATGAGGCAAAGCTTAATGAGTCCAGAGCCGAGATAACAAATGATTTTCATGCACGTATGATAGGCGGAGCAATGGCAGCAGCCGAAAATGATGTGCTTGAATATGTTCAGATAGTAAGCTTCGGATGCGGACATGATGCGATATTGTCAGATGAGATAACAAGGATCATGAGCAAGGCAGCAGGCAAGGCACCGCTCATACTTAAGCTTGATGAGTCAGAGGCGGCAGGCGCACTCGGTATCAGAGTCAAGAGCTTTATAGAGACGGTGAGCTTAAGACGTGAAAAGCTGTCTGCGGCAGATTTATGCAAGGAAGGCTTGCCTGAGCCTTACGAGGCAAAATATCTCAAATCGGATAAAAAGAAGCGTATATTACTGATACCTAATATTTCCGGACCTGCGATGACCATATTATCCGGGCTGCTCAGAAAGGAAGGAATCAGGGTCAAGCAGCTTCCCGTAGGCGGAGAGCAGGAGGTAAGAGAAGGAAAGCGTTATACACATAATGATATCTGCTTTCCGTGCCAGATGGTTGTAGGAGAGCTTATATCGGAACTTAAGAAGGGGAATTATGATCAGGATGAGGTCGCTGTAGGCATGGCTAAGCTTAACTGTGACTGCAGACTCGCAAATTATTCCGATATATTAAGGCAGGCTCTGGATAAGGCGGGCTTTTGCAAGGTTCCGATACTTTCGACTGATCCGAGCGACACAAAACGTATGCATCCCGGTGTCTCCATGCTTACGGCCGGAACAGCCGTGGAGGCTGCACTCATGTTCACCATGCTGGACATATTAGAGGAGCTTTTGCGTAAGATACGTCCGTATGAGATTAAGAAGGGGGAAGCAAACAGCATTTTCGAGAGCTGTATCAGGGATATCTCCGAGGCTTCGGTAAAGGGCTTTAAAAAAGCAGTTGATGCCTTCGGCGCTGCAATAGATAAAATGTCGACAATAAGCTATGACAGGAGCGAGCTTAAGCCGGGAGTACTCGTTACGGGAGAACTGCTTGTTACCTATCATCCAGGTACAAATTATCATATTGAAGAATATCTGGAGGAGCATGGATGTGAGACTATACTTCCACGTATGACCAATCAGTTCCGCAAGGATTTTCTTGTGGCCATGAGCGAGATAAAGGATTTTAAGGTCAGGATGCTTCCGTATTCCTTCGCCTTGGAGAAAGCCTTCGATTTTATCGAAAAGAAGCTTGCAAAGATAGCTTCGAGGCATCCTCTTTATGAGGAAATGCCGGATCCGGAAAGCCTCTACGAAGGCGTGAACGGATTCTTCCCTAAGACCTTAAGCTGTGGAGAGGGCTGGCTGATGGCAGGAGAAATAGCGCATTTTGCCAAGAAGAATGTAAGATCCTTTGTTATTTTGCAGCCTTTCGGCTGTCTTCCGAATCACGTATGCGGAAGAGGCATAAGCAAGAAGCTTAAGGAGATGTTCCCGGGCATATCCATATTGCCGCTTGATCTGGATCCAGATACGAGCTATGCCAATATGGAAAACAGACTTCAGATGCTGATCATGAACAGAAATAAAGAAACGCTTGCTTTAAAACGCAGTATACAAGCCATACCACAGCTTTCTGCATTGACTTCCCAATAAGGGCATGTTAAAATAAAGGGCGATTTTAGTATAATCTGTTCGGAGGAAATGAATATGAAGCATATACAGACTTTAGAGACACGTAATCTTTGCGAGAGCGCTAAGAACGGCGGATGCGGCGAGTGCCAGACATCATGTCAGTCAGCATGCAAGACAAGCTGCGGTATCGCTAACCAGAAGTGCGAGAACGCTAAGGTTCAGCAGTAATTTACGCGTAATTTTTCAAGACTCCCGCTTCAAAGCATTGATATGCCTTTGGAGCGGGACTTTTATTGTTAAGAGATCGAGAGGATAACAGATGGTACATTGCTATAAGCAGGGCGGACTGAATATAGTTTTGGATACATTTTCAGGCTCAATACATATAGTGGATGACGCCGCATACGATATAGTTGAAGGCTTTGAGTCTAAGACACGTGAGGAGCTTATTAAGGAACTTAGTATTAAGTATGCCGATGACCCGGAGGTTACCGAGCCGGAGCTTAATGAATGCTATGATCAGATATGTGAGCTTAAGGAAGCAGGCAAGCTCTTTGCAGAGGATACCTTTGCGCCTATGGCAGGCGTTCTCAAGGAGCGTACTTCCAATGTGGTCAAGGCTCTGTGTCTGCATGTTGCCCATACCTGCAATTTGAACTGTTCATATTGCTTTGCAAGTCAGGGAAGATATGACGGTGAACGTGCAATAATGAGCTTTGAGACCGGCAAGAGAGCACTTGATTTCCTGATCGAGAACTCCGGTACACGTCATAATCTCGAGGTGGATTTCTTCGGCGGCGAGCCGCTTATGAACTGGGATGTGGTCAAGCAGCTCGTAGCTTATGCAAGATCCGTAGAGAAAGAAAAGAATAAGAATTTCAGATTCACGCTTACTACCAACGGTATGCTTATCGATGACGATGTTATAGATTTTGCCAACCGTGAGATGAGTAATGTCGTGCTCAGTCTTGACGGACGCAAGGAAGTGCATGATCGCTTCAGAGTGGATTATGCAGGCAACGGAAGCTGGGATCGTATAGTTCCTAAGTTCCAGAAGCTTGTTGAGTCACGTGGCGGCAAGAATTATTACATGCGCGGTACATTTACCCATAACAATCCTGATTTCCTCAAGGATATTCAGACCATGCTTGACTTGGGCTTTGATGAGCTGAGCATGGAGCCTGTGGTATGTGATCCTAAAGATGCTTCGGCACTTACCGAGGATGATCTTAAGATCGTTATGGAGCAGTATGAGCAGCTTGCGGAGCTTATGATAAAGCGCCGTGAAGAGGGCAGACCTTTCACCTTCTATCATTATATGATAGATCTTTCGGGCGGACCGTGTATCTACAAGAGGATATCAGGCTGCGGATCGGGTACCGAGTATATGGCTGTTACGCCTTGGGGAGACTTGTATCCATGTCATCAGTTCGTAGGAGACGAGAAATTTAAGCTCGGAGATATCTGGAACGGCATTGACAATCATGCGGTTCAGGATCAGTTTAAGCAGTGCAATGTCTATGCTCATCCTGAATGCAATGACTGCTGGGCTAAGCTCTATTGCTCGGGAGGTTGTGCGGCTAATGCTTATCATGCGACAGGCAGCATAACCGGAGTATACGAGAGCGGCTGCCGCTTATTCAGAAAGCGTATGGAATGCGCAATATATCTGGAAGCCAAGAGACGTCTCGGCGGAGAATGATTTTTGAATCATACATAAAGATTTGAGAATGTAAGCATTACAGAAACAGATTTTGAATTAGGATCCTTATATAAAAAGAACGGCATCCTTGATATGTACCGGAATTATGGACACATATCAGGCTGCCGTTTTTGTGTTTCAGAAAATAAAATATTATATATGTGTCAGAATCACATCTGCATAAGCTCATGCTGAAACGGAACTATTTGTATAAGCTCGGCTTCATGTGTATGTTTTGTGTTTCTGAGGTCAATATCATTTTGAATGTTTAGAAAATATTTATCAGACACTCCGAAATAACGCCCGAGACGGAGCGAGGTATCAACAGAAATTCTCCTTTTCCCGGATATAATTTCCTGAATCCTTGATATCGGAACATGAATAGCTTGGGCGAGCTTATATGATGACAGACCGAAAGGCTGCATAAATTCATCATAAAGTATTTCTCCGACTGTAGGTGTTTCTATATATTTTTCCATAAGATCTCCTTAGTTTCAGTGATAATTAACGATTTCAACATTTGATTATAAATTAATTCAGTTTCTTTGTCTGAGAATCCTTTTATCATGTATAAATTATACCTGCGAAACAGGTGCAAGTCAATAGATCGGTACTTAAGCTCATAAGGACAGATTTTGCTATAAATGTTAATTGATGTATAATCATTTCTGTACATACAACATCAATCTATAAGGAAATGAATATGAACATACCCATATGTGATTTTGTAAATGAATACAAAGATAAGCATGCTGTAAGGATGCATATGCCCGGGCATAAGGGAGTCAATGTGTTAGGCATCGAAGAGCTTGACATAACTGAGATAGAGGGAGCAGACGTGCTGTACCACGCAGACGGCATTATAAAGGAAAGTGAGGATAATGCATCACGTATATTCGGTACAGAGAAGACACTGTACTCTACAGAGGGCTCATCTCTTTGCATCAGAGCCATGCTGTATCTTGTGAGCATGTATGCAAGATCCAAAGGCAGAACTACGGCACGAATAGCTGCGGGAAGGAATGCTCATAAGACCTTTATAACAGCCGCGGCATTACTGGATATAGATGTTAAATGGCTTTACTCCTCGGACAATGCGGGGCTTGTAAGCTGTAAGCTCACGGCAGAGGACATAGAAGCGGCAATATCAGAGGATGTTCCGGATGCCGTATACATCACAAGCCCGGATTATCTCGGAAATATTGCAGATATAGGAAGGATAGCAGCTGTATGTCACAGGCACGGCTGTCTGCTTATAGTTGATAATGCTCATGGGGCATATCTTAAGTTCATACATAATGAAACGGCAGTCAGTAAGGATACTGTAAATGCTGCTGAAAATGAAGCTGCGGCAAAGGCAACAGAGCTTAAGTTAAGCAGACACCCTATAGATCTCGGAGCCGATATGTGCTGTGATTCGGCACATAAGACGCTTCCTGTATTGACCGGAGGAGCCTATCTGCATATATCGGAGCATGCTCCGGAGCTTTTTAAATCTGCCGCAGAGCAGGCACTTGCGATGTTTGCATCAACCAGTCCCTCATATCTGATCATGCAGTCTTTGGATATGGCTAATAAACTTATGTCGGAGGAATATCCGAAATTATGTGCTGCCATTGCCGTGAGGATAGCCGGGCTTAAGGCTAAGCTTGAGACTGCCGGATATGAGCTTATCGGTGATGAAGCTTTGAAGTTATGTATAGCCTCAAAGAGCTTCGGGTATAGAGGTACGGAACTTGCCGATAAGCTTTCGGAACAAAACATTTATATCGAATTCAGTGATCCAGATTATGCGGTGATGATGTTCACACCGTTTAGTTCAGCTGATGATATAGATAGGCTTGAGAGGGCGCTTTTAAATATCAAAAAGCGTGAGGCAATAGACGAAGCCATACCGCAGATCCACGACAGCACAGCCTTAATGAGTGCCAAGGACGCACTTATGTCGGAAAGCGAGCTTGTATCGGTCGATAAAGCCTTTGGACGTATACTTGCGGAGCCTGGAGTAAGCTGCCCTCCGGCAGTTCCTGTTGCCGTATGCGGAGAAAGGCTTGATGAGCACAGCATAGCCTGCTTTAAATATTACGGAATAGATAAGCTGAGAGTGGTGCGTGGCTTAAGCTGAATAAAGAAAACGGCATTGAAATGAGAGACAGTTTACAATTGCTGCAGGCAGCCCGATTTACAAAAAAGTCACAAAACAATACATATGCTAATTGAACTGAATCAAGTATAATGTATATAAATTCGGCACATCCCGATAATAAGTGAAAATATACTGCTTGCAGTGATGTTTTCACTTATTATCGGGATGCGGACAAGGCCTGAAAGGCCTTCGGATTGGAATATCGAGGAGCTGCAAAGCAGCTTCGAGATATGAGCCGAATTAAAAAAAAATAGGCGAAGCGAGGAGCTGCAAAGCAGCTACGAGATATGCGCCGAATTTAAGAAGAAAATAGGCGAAGCGAGGAGCTGCAAAGCAGCTTTGAGATATGAGCCGAATTTATAAATCCACTGAAACATATAAGGAACGGTATCACAACAATGGCTAATGAGACTGATATCAACAGAATAAAAGAACTTACCGAGATACTTAACCACGCAAGCCGTGTCTATTATCAGGAAGGCAGAGAGATAATGCCTAATATAGACTACGACAGATATTATGACGAATTGCTGGAGCTTGAGGCTAAGACGGGCTTCAGACTTGCCAACTCTCCGTCGCAAAATGTAGGCTATGAGATTATCTCGGAGCTTCCTAAGGAACGCCATGAGAAGCCAATGCTCTCTCTGGACAAGACCAAGTCACCGGACGAGCTTATTAGCTGGCTTAACGGCAAGCGCGGAGTGCTTAGCTGGAAGCTTGACGGCATTACCTGTGTTGTGACTTACGAGAACGGCAGTCTGGTTAAGGCTGTTACAAGAGGAAACGGTGAGATAGGAGAGGTAGTTACACCGAATGCAAGATATTTTGATAACCTTCCCGGCAGCATAGCCTTCAAGGGTAAGCTTATCATCAGAGGTGAGGCTGTTATATCCTACAGTGACTTTGACAAGATCAATGATGAGATAGAGGATACCGCCGCACGCTACAAGAATCCGCGTAATCTCTGCTCCGGATCGGTGCGCCAGCTTGATCCTACGGTAACTGCCGGAAGACACGTCAAGCTCATCATATTTACACTTGTATCGGCAGAGGGTACAGCAGAGCATCCTGAAGTGCCTGATTTTAACAATTCCTTCACTGCACAGTATGACTGGCTTCAGGAACAGGGCTTTGAGGTGGTTGAACACATATATACCGATGCTTCAACACTTAAGGCAGATATAGAAAGTTATAAGGCTAAGATACCGAACTATGATATTCCTTCGGATGGTCTGGTGCTGGCATATGAGGATATAGCATACGGAGAGTCACTCGGACGCACGGCGAAATTCCCGAGAAATTCGATTGCCTTCAAGTGGCAGGATGAAACCGCAGAGACCACCCTGAGATATATTGACTGGTCGGCATCAAGGACCGGACTCATCAATCCTGTTGCCGTATTCGATCCGGTTGAGCTTGAGGGAACAACGGTCAGCCGTGCAAGCGTACATAATGTAAGTATAGTAGAGGAGCTTGAGCTTGGAGAGGGAGACAGGATCACGGTCTATAAGGCAAATATGATCATTCCTCAGATATCTGATAATCTTACCCGAAGCGGAAAGATAAATATCCCGAGCACCTGTCCGGTCTGCATAGGCAAGACAGAGGTACGAAGAGATTCAAATGCTGCCTTGTTATACTGTCTTAATGATAAGTGTCCGGCAAAGCAGCTAAAGTCATTTGAGCTTATGGTAAGCCGAAATGCGCTTAATATTGACGGACTTTCGGGGAAGACGCTCGAGAAGCTTATCGGAGAAGGCTTTATCCATGAGTACGCAGATCTCTTTGAACTTGACAGATACAGAGACAGAATAGCAGAGCTTGAAGGCTTCGGAACAAAGTCTGCGGATAATTTTATTCAGGCTGCGGATAAGGCAAGCAATACCGATCTGTACAGACTTATATACGGACTCGGAATTCCGGGAGTGGGACTTGCGGGAGCAAAGCTTATTACAGCTCATTTCAACAATGATCTGAGTATGGTAATGGATGCCGATCCAGAGGAGCTTAAGTCCATAGATGGAGTCGGACCTGTGCTTGCCGATAATTTTACGGCATTTTTCTCAGATGCGGAGAACAGACGTATAACCCTCGATCTTGCCGCAAGGCTTAAGTTCAATGAGGTTCAGGCCGCAAATGAAGAGCAGATATTTAAGGGCAAGATATTTGTTATAACCGGAGATCTCAAACATTTCAATAATCGCAGAGAGGCTCAGGATCTCATAGAGAGACTCGGAGGCAAGGCTACGGGATCTGTATCGGCAAAAACGAGCTATCTTATAAACAATGACATTTTAAGTTCATCTTCAAAAAATAAAATGGCTAAGCAATACGGAATACCGATCATAAGTGAGGATGAATTTATAAGTATGTTGCCTGAGGAGGTTAGAAATGTTTGAATCAATGAATAAGCAGCTTACGGATATCGGTGTGATCCCTGTCATTGTTATAAATGATGCCAAGGACGCACTTGCACTCGGACAGGCGCTCTCTGATGCCGGAATGAAGTGTGCCGAAGTTACATACAGGACAGATGCGGCGGAAGAGACAATACGTATCATGACAGAACATTTTCCTGATCTTCTTGTAGGTGCGGGCACTGTATTCACAAAGGAACAGGTAGACAGCGCAGTGGGAGCAGGAGCCAAATTTATAGATTGTCCTATAATGGATACAGATGTCGTTGATTACTGTATCAGCAAGGATATTCCGGTATATCCGGGTATAGCAACTCCGTCAGAGGCAGCTCAGGGAGTTAAGAGAGGACTTAAGATACTTAAGTTCTTCCCTGCGGAGCAGAACGGAGGCCTTGCCGCACTTGAGGCTATGAGTGCCGTATTTAAGGGACTTAAGTTCTTCCCTATGGGAGGCATCGATAAGGACAATATGCGTAAGTATATTAGCTCACCGCTTGTAGCTGCGGTCGGTGGTTCATGGATGGTCAAATCGACCTTCATTGAACTTGGCAAATTTGACAAGATCACCAAGCTTGCAAGGGAAGCTGTATACAGTGCTAAGGATGCAAGAAAGATGCATCAGGCAATGCTGGAGAAATAATTATGTCTAAACAGATATGGAAGCCGGGCAATATGGTATATCCGGTTCCTGCGGTCATGGTGAGTGTAGGCGATAAGGAAGGAAAGACAAATATATTTACGGTAGCATGGACGGGCAATGCCTGTACAAATCCGCCCATGGTATATATATCGGTCAGACCCGAGAGATATTCATATGAGCTTATTAAGGACAGCGGCGAATTTGTGATCAATCTTACGACTGAAGCCTTGGTAAAGGCAACAGATTATTGCGGAGTGCGTTCCGGAAGAGATGTAGATAAGTGGAAGGAATGCTCTCTTACAAAGGCTGAGGCAGCCAAGCTTTCATATGCTCCGCTTATAGAGGAAAGCCCTGTGAACATCGAATGCAAGGTAAACAGAGCGCTTGAGCTCGGAAGTCATGTCATGTTTATTGCGGATGTGGTATGTGTTGATGCGGATGAAGCGTATCTTGATGACAAGGGAAGCTTCAGACTCGATAAGGCGAAGCTTATAAGCTACTCACACGGAGATTATATGAGCCTCGGTGATAAGCTCGGAAGCTTTGGATATTCGGTTCGAAAAAAGCCTGCAAAACACAAGAAAAAAGGAAAATAAGGAGATTTTTCTATATATATCAAATTTGATATAGATAGCCGAAAAATTAATATTTTTATATGATTCTTCTTGTGGTATATTAGCTTGGAAAAATTGAAGTGAAAATATGCAAGACAGATCACCTATACGGAACAGCCGCCTGATTATATTTAAGGAGAAAGCGGCTGTTTTGTTTAAAGTGACGGGATGTTCAAGGAGAAGAAGTCGATATGAAGAAGTATACCGAGATGACACAGGAAGAACTGCGCAGCGAATATGAGGCATTGCAGAAGGAATATCTTAAATACAGCAGTGAGCCGTTAAGCCTTAATATGGCAAGAGGCAAGCCGTCACCGGCACAGCTTGATCTCTCGATGCCTATGATGGATGTATTGGATTCAAAGACCGTGCTTAATGCCGAGGACGGAACAGACTGCCGTAATTACGGCGTGCTGGATGGTATACCGGAGGCTAAGGCACTTTTTGCCGATATGCTCGGAGTTGCTTCCGAAAACATCATTGTTTACGGTAATTCTTCACTTAATATAATGTATGATTCCGTGAGCCGTTCATATACTCACGGTGTAATGGGTTCAACACCGTGGTGCAAGCTGCCTAAGATTAAGTGGCTTTGTGTTGTGCCGGGCTATGACAGACATTTTAAGATCACAGAGCATTTCGGATTTGAGATGATCAATATTCCTATGCTTCCTACCGGTCCGGATATGGATATGGTAGAGGCACTTGTCAATAATGATGCGTCAGTAAAGGGAATATGGTGCGTCCCGAAGTATTCGAATCCAAGCGGTAATTCATATTCCGAGGAGACTGTTAAGAGACTTGCGGCACTTAAGCCAGCGGCAGAGGATTTCCGTATATATTGGGATAATGCCTATGCCGTTCATCATCTCTATGAGGATAAGCAGGATTCACTGCCGGAGATACTTTCGGAGTGTGCCGCAGCAGGTAATCCGGATATGGTATATGAATTTGCTTCGACATCAAAGATAAGCCTGCCGGGCTCGGGCGTTGCTGTTATGGCAAGTTCTGTCGGAAATATAGCTGATATCAAGAAGAGCATGACCGTACAGACTATCGGTCACGATAAGGTCAATCAGCTTCGTCATGTATGCTTCTTTAAGAATGCAGAGGGCATCGCTGCTCATATGAAGAAGCACGCAGACATCCTTCGCCCTAAGTTTGAGATAGTAGATACTGTACTCAGAGAAGAGATAGGAGAGCTTGGTATAGGTACTTGGACCAAGCCGAACGGAGGATATTTTGTATCCTTTGATTCCATGCCGGGCTGTGCCAAGGATATATTTAATGCTGCCAAGAAAGCCGGTGTAACACTTACCAATGCCGGAGCGGCATTCCCTTACGGAATAGATCCTGAGGATAAGAATATCCGTATAGCACCGTCATATCCTTCGGATGAGGAGATGAAAAAAGCTATGCAGGTCTTTACTCTTTGCGTAAAGCTTGTATCAGCAGAGCATCTGCTGCACTGATAATAAAGCTGTAAGCTGTATATTACAGATATAGAATAATTAGCTGAATAAGATCAGATCTTTAGAAAATTGCGCACGAACCTTTATAGGCAAGTGCGCTTTTTCTAGCGCGTAAACACGTAGCAATCAGTATTATGCGCTAATCTACAATCGTAAAGTCGAATTGCGGTTGCAGAAGCGGCAGGATGCCGTACCCGGAGATAGCATAGGCAAAGGCACAGTTTATATATTGTACAGATATATGCACAAATAATTGCATGATGTTACACATTAATGATATAATTTGTTAAAATTTGTTTTTTAAGGGGTGTAACATTATGAATGAATCGCGTGAATCCTTCGGGTCGCGTATAGGCTTCCTGTTGGTAAGTGCGGGATGCGCTATAGGAATAGGCAATGTCTGGAAGTTCCCGTATATTACAGGACAGAACGGAGGAGGATGGTTTGTGCTTTTCTATCTTCTGTTCCTGCTTATAATGGGAGTTCCCGTACTCACTATGGAGCTTGCCGTAGGACGAGGGGGCAGAAAGTCGGCGGTACTTGCTTATAAGGCTTTGGAGAAGCCCGGAAGCAAGTGGCATCTTCACGGATGGGTAGCTATCTTCGGATGTATAATGCTTATGATGTATTACACAACGGTATCCGGATGGATGGTGAATTACTTCGTAAAGTTTGCAGGCGGTGTATTTAAGGCAGGCATGACTGCCGACGCTGTAGGCGGAGTATTTTCGGAGATGCTTGCATCACCGAGTGAGATGTGCATATGGATGGTGGTGACTGTCCTTTTAGGTTTTCTTGTATGCAGCTTCGGACTTCAGAACGGTATCGAGAAGATAACCACTGTCATGATGGCGGCTTTGCTTGTACTTATAGTTGTGCTTGCGGTTCACAGTCTTACTCTGTCAGGTGCCGGAGAAGGAATGGCATTCTACCTTGTGCCTAATGCCGATAATGTCAGAAAAGTCGGTCTTTGGAACGTTATTTCGTCAGCCATGAATCAGGCATTCTTTACACTCAGCCTCGGCGTTGCTGCTATGGAGATATTCGGAAGCTATATGAGCAAGGATCATTCGCTTGCCGGAGAGGCTGTAAGGATATGCGTGCTTGACACCTTTGTTGCTTTGGTATCGGGTATTATCATATTCCCGGCATGCTTCTCCTACGGAGTACATCCGGATGCCGGACCGTCACTTATATTCGTGACACTTCCAAACATATTCACAAATATGGCAGGAGGCAGACTGTGGGGAGCTTTATTCTTCCTGTTTATGACCTTTGCAAGCTTTTCAACTGTCATTGCCGTATTTGAAAATATCCTGTCCTTTGCGGTAGATATGTTCGGAATCAGCAGAAAGAGATCCGCATTTATATGCTGCATAATAATACTTGTGCTCAGCCTTCCTTGCGCACTCGGATACAATGTACTCGGAGAGCTTCGCATAATCGGCGGAAGAGATGTGCTTGATTCGGAAGACTTTATTGTCAGCAATCTGCTGCTTCCTATAGGCTCACTGGTATTCTTAATGTTCTGCGTAAGCAAGTGGGGATGGGGATTTGACAATTATCTGAAAGAGTGTAATACAGGCAAGGGATTGAAGATACCGAGATTCCTTAAGCCTTATTTCCAGTTTATACTGCCTGTACTGATACTGGTAATACTTATAAGCGGTCTTATATAAAGCCGTGATGATATATTGATATTTACGCTTTAATATATTTTGAAAATGAAAAACTCCCGGGAGCCTTAAAACTCTCGGGAGTTATTTGTTTCATAGACTTTAAAATCAAAGCATTGAGGTGAAATCCGCGATCCTCTCTACAGCCTCTTTGAGATTCTCAATAGAGTTTGCATAGGAGATACGGAAATATCCCTCACCCCTTGAACCGAAGGAAGAACCCCATGCCGCGGCAACGCCTGCCTCACTGAGGAGCTTATCACAGAAGTCATAGCTGCTGAGTCCGAAGGATGAAATGTTCGGGAAAGCGTAAAATGCACCCTTTGGCTTAACACAGCTGATACCCGGGATATCGTTAAGCGCATCAATGAGCCAGTCACGTCTCTCCTTAAATGCTGCCTTCATCATCTCGACGGAATCCTGCGGAGCCCGGAGAGCTTCAATTGCTGCGATCTGGGTAAAGGAAGCCGCACATGAGTTTGAATTGATCATGAGCAGTTCCATCTTTTTTGCCAGTTCGGCATTCATTATGCCGTAGCCGAGACGCCAGCCTGTCATTGAATATGCCTTTGAGAAGCCGTTAAGTATAACAGTACGATCCTTAAATCCCGGAATTGCAGCGATAGAAGGGGCAATGCTCTCGTCATAGACAAGCCTGTCGTAGATCTCATCAGACAAAATAAAGATATCAGGTCTGTCCTTAAGTATGTCAGCGAGTTCAAGCAGATCATCTTTATCAAAAACACCGCCGGTAGGATTTGACGGACTGTTAAGTATGATAAGCTTGGTCCTTGGCGTAATGGCAGCTTTGAGCTTTTCAAGGTCGTATTTAAAATCCTCTTCCTCAAGCAGCGGGATAGGCACGGGTACACCGCCGACGAATTTTATGCAGGAGGAATAAATCGGAAAACCGGGATCGGGTATGATGACTTCATCACCGGACTCGACAAGCATAAGCATGGTATAGAACATGATGGGCTTTCCTCCGGGAACGATCACCACATCATTCATATCGGTCTTGACATGCTTGTTTATCGTATAGAACTTTGCGATCTCTTCACGAAGCTCGGGATAGCCCTGTGCAGGGCTGTATCCGGTGAAGCCTTCGTTGATTGCGCGACAGGCAGCCTGAGCGATATGCTCGGGAGTTTTGAAATCTGGCTGACCTATTTCGCAGTGGATGATCTTCATGCCTGCAGCCTCAAGTTTGTTTGCCTTGGCAAGTATCTTGAAGGCGGATTCCGTATTAAGTGAATTTACTCTTTTTGTCAGATAATTCTCATACATGTCTTTATTCCGATCTTACTATAAAATAAACCGCTGAAATTCAGCGGCTCAAGACTAAGTTTGACACTTTAACATATTAACATACTGTATCAAAAAAAGATACTTAAAAGTGTCTGCAGCTTCGTTCTTTTGCCTGAGAGATTCGGCACGCAGTTGTGCCTTGCACCTTCGGCACCCAATCTAATGGGATTCTCCAAAGTGCCCTTGATATCCGGTTTCCATAAAAATTGATCCCTGATACTTCAACGGGCAGTATGAAATTGCTAATACGTTAGCACGTTTCAGTATTATATTCAAGGACAAAATCGCGGAAAATTGAATATTTCCGCAGTGTTTACGAAATAATACTTAATATATGAAGCATTAAAAAAAATTCCGTTAAAATGTTTGCATGCAAATGAAATTTGCTTGAATTTATATCGTCAGGTGTTTATAATCAAAACAACTATGTAATCATATATCTTATTTCAGAAAGGGGATATAAAAATATGGGCCTTGCGACATTTAAAGGCGGCGTCCATCCCTATGAGGGCAAAGAGCTCAGCGAGAAGTGTGCTATTCAGACTCTTCCTGAGTTCGACGGGGAGTACATCTTCCCTATGGTCCAGGGACTTGGTGCTCCTTCAAAGCCGATAGTGGCAGTGGGCGACCACGTACTTGCGGGACAGATGATTGCCGAGCCGGGCGGATTTATTTCCGCAGCTGTAACATCTTCGGTTTCGGGTACTGTTAAGGCGATCGAGCAGAGACTTATCACCATGGGTATGCTTGCTCAGTCTATCGTTATCGAGAGTGACGGTGAGTTCAAGACAGTCGAGGGTGTAGGAGAGGAAAGAGACTACACAAAGCTTTCAAAGGATGAGATCCGCGGCATTGTTAAGAATGCAGGTATCATCGGTATGGGCGGTGCAGGTTTCCCGACACACGTTAAGCTTGCTCCTAAGAATGACGATGCTATCGATTTCGTTATTGCGAACGGTTCAGAGTGTGAGCCTATGCTTACCAATGACCACAGACTTATGCTTGAGGAGCCTGAGCGTATCATCGGCGGTATCAAGGTATGTCTCCAGCTTTTCCCGAATGCCAAGGGAATCATTGCTATCGAGGAGAACAAGCCTGATGCTATCGCTGTTATGGAGAAGCTTGTTGCCAATGAGGAGCGCATCAGCGTTACCCGCATGAAGACAAAGTATCCTGAGGGTGGTGAGCGTCAGCTTATCTTTGCCTGCACAGGAAGATCGATCAATTCGGCTGTACTTCCGGCAGATGCGGGATGTGTAGTTGATAACGTAGCAACACTTGCTGCTATCTATGATGCAGTAGCAAAGAGCACACCTATCATGCAGAAGGTCATCACTATTTCAGGTGATGCTGTTGCAAAGCCGGCTAACGTAAAGGTTAGACTCGGTGTGACCTACGGACGTATTGCAGAGGCAGTAGGCGGCTTCAAGACAGAGCCTGCCAAGATCATCTGCGGCGGACCTATGATGGGTATGGCACTCTTCAGCACAGATGTTCCTGTAGTTAAGAACTCAGCCGCTCTTCTTGCTTTCCAGCATGATGAGGTGGCCGAGAGCGAGGCTATTCAGACACATTGTATCAGATGCGGACGTTGTATAGATGCCTGTCCGATATTCCTTACACCTGTTCTCATGGCTAAGGCTGTTGAGGCAAGAGACTGGGCTAAGCTTGAGGAGCTTAACGGTGCAGAGTGTATCGAGTGCGGAAGCTGCTCTTACATCTGCCCGGCTAAGAGACCTCTTACACAGTACTTCAAGCAGGGACGTCGTGAGGTTAACGGACTTCGCCGTGCAAGACAGGCAGCAGAAGCAGCTAAGAAGGCTGAGGCCGAGCAGGCAGCAGCAGAGAAGAAATAAGGAGGAGAAGAATAATGGAAAATACACAGATCAAGAAAATTCCTAATGTGTCTTCCTCGCCTCATTTCAGAAGCAAGCTTACGACACACGGGGAGATGCTTGATGTTATTATCGCAATGATCCCGATCACTCTTTGGGGAGCATATCATTTCGGTTTAAGATCACTCGCAGTTGTTGCTATCACAGTAGCTGCATCGGTACTCTTCGAGTATTTATATGAGAAGGCTATGCACCTTCCTATCACTATCAACGATCTGTCGGCTGTTGTTACAGGTATGATCCTGGCACTCAACATGCCTCCTCAGATCCCGTTCTGGGTACCGGTTATCGGTGCTGCTTTCTCAATCATCGTTGTTAAGCAGCTCTACGGCGGACTCGGACAGAACTTCATGAACCCGGCACTTGCAGGACGTTGCTTCCTTCATATTTCGTTTGCCGGACTTATGACAGATTTCTCTTGTGCAAAGATCGGATTTGATGCACTTACAAGTGCTACACCGCTTGCACAGATCGAGAACGGAACATTCGACGGAACACTGCTTGATCTCTTCCTTGGAAATCATGCCGGAACCATCGGTGAGGTATCTGTACTCTGCCTTCTTATAGGTATCGTTTACATGCTCTATAAGAATGTTATCACTATTCAGATACCGGCTTCGTATCTCATCACATTTGCTGTATTCGAGTTCATCGCAGGCGGCTTCAACCCGACATTCGTGCTTATGCAGCTTATGTCAGGCGGTATCCTCTTCGGTGCATGCTTCATGGCAAACGACTATGTAACAAGCCCTGTTACACACAAGGGACAGATCCTCTATGGTATATTCCTTGGAATCATGACCGGAGTAATTCGTACATTTGCTCCGTCTGCAGAGGGTGTATCTTACTCAATCCTTCTCGGCAACCTGCTTGTTCCGATCTTTGAGCGTTACACCATCCCGACAGCATTCGGAAAGGGAGGCAGCAAGAAGTAATGAAGAACACTATAGTAAAAGACGCTGCGATCCTCTTTGTTATTACACTTATTGCGGGACTTGCACTCGGTGCCGTTCACGCAATTACACTTGAGCCTATCAACCAGGCAACTATCGCAGCTACAAACAAGACTTATTCGGAGGTTTATCCGGAGGCTTCGGAGTTCGAGAATACAGACGAGCTTACAGCAGCGGTTGAGCAGGCAAACACAGAGATCGATACCTGGGGTATCGGCAATAAGGCAGGCAAGCTCAGCATCAACGATGCTATGGTAGCAAAGGATGCTTCGGGTAATGCCGTAGGATACATGATCATCGCAACTTCGGGCGAAGGTTACGGCGGAGATATCAAGATGACAGTCGGCATTTCTAATGACGGCAAGGTTACAGGTATCGGTTTCCTTACTATCAACGAGACTGTTGGTCTCGGACTTAAGGCTAAGAATCCTGAGTTCAAGGATCAGTTCGTAGGTAAGGATGCTTCGGGCAGCATCGAGGGAGTTAAGACAGGAAATGCAAATGATCAGCAGTTCAACGCAATAAGCGGTGCTACATTTACATCTACAGCAGTTTCCTATGCTCTTAATGCAGCTCTTCACTTCGTCAACAATTGCATACAGTAAGGGGAAGGAGGAATATCATGAATAAATACGTAGAAAGACTTTATAATGGTATCTGGAAAGAGAATCCGCTCCTGGTCCTCGTACTTGGTACTTGTCCGACACTTGCTGTCACAACTTCGGCTATCAACGGTGTAGGTATGGGACTCTCAACAACAGCAGTTCTCGTATTCTCTAACGTTATCATAGCAGCGCTCAGAAAGGTCATTCCGGACAGACTCAGACTTCCGGCAGAAATCGTTATCGTTGCTTCACTCGTTACCGTTGTAGATATGCTTATGCAGGGCTTCACACCTGAGATGTATGAGTCACTCGGCGTGTATATCCCGCTTATCGTTGTTAACTGTATCATCCTTGGCCGTGCAGAGGCATATGCGATGAAGAACGGCCCTATCGTTTCACTTTTCGACGGAATCGGTATGGGACTCGGATTCACTATCGCACTTGTTATCATTGGTGCAGTCAGAGAAGTAATCGGTGCAGGAACAATATTCAATGTACAGGTTATGCCTGCTGCATATACACCATGCTCACTCTTCATTCTTGCACCGGGTGCATTCCTGGTATATGCAGCTGTAACCGCTCTTCAGAACTATCTCAAGATGCCTAAGGCACCTAAGGTAGAGAAGAAGGCTGACTGCTGTGTACCGGCTGCTAAGGAGGAGACTCCGGCAGAGACAGAGAATAAGTAAGGGAGGAGATCAATATGGTTAATTTAATAGTAATTGCTATAAGTGCTTGTCTTGTAAGCAACGTCGTATTGAGCCAGTTCCTCGGAATCTGTTCTTTCCTCGGTGTATCTACGGATGTTAAGACTGCTGCCGGAATGGGCGGAGCCGTAGTATTCGTTATTACTCTTGCTTCTATCGTAGCAAGCCTTATATATGATCATGTACTTGTACCGCTTGATCTTGTTTACCTCAAGACTATCGTATTCATTCTTATCATTGCGGCACTCGTTCAGATCGTTGAGATGTTCATGCATAAGTGCATGGTATCACTTTACAACGCACTTGGAATCTATCTTCCGCTTATTACAACAAACTGCGCAGTTCTCGGTGTTGCACTTACAAATACTCAGAACGGCTACAACTTCATCGAGTCTGTAGTTTGCGGTTTTGCAACAGCTGTCGGATATCTTATCGCAATCGTATTGCTTGCAGGTATTCGTGAGCACATTGCAGGCGGAAATGTTCCTAAGAGCTTCCAGGGAGTTCCGATCGTAATCGTTACGGCTGCTCTCATGTCAATTGCATTCTTCGGATTCTCCGGAGTAATTTAATAGGAGGGTCGGGATGAATCCAATTATTATCGCTGCTGCAGTCGTTGCAGTAACAGGTATTATCGTAGGTATCGGACTCGGCATCTTCGGTGAGAAGTTCAAGGTTGAGGTCGATGAGAGAGAAGCGGCCATCCGTGAGGCTCTTCCGGGCAACAACTGCGGTGGTTGCGGATATCCGGGATGTGACGGATGTGCTAAGGCTATCAATGAAGGCGAAGCACCGGTCAATGCTTGTCCTGTAGGACAGAAGCCTTGCTGGGATGCTATCGGCGCTATCATGGGCGTTGAGGCAGGCAGTGCCGACAAGAAGGTTGCATTTGTTAAGTGCTCGGGTACTTGTGCAGATGCTCCTAAGAGATATAACTATACAGGTCCGGATGATTGTAATAACATGGGTCCGGTTCCGGGTTCGGGAGACAAGGCCTGCAACTACGGCTGTCTCGGTCACGGATCATGTGTTAAGGCTTGTAAGTTCGATGCAATGCATATCGTAGACGGAATCGCTGTTGTTGATGAGTCTAAGTGTACTGCATGTCAGGCATGTATCAAGGTTTGTCCGCGTAAGCTTATTGAGCTTGTACCGGCTAAGGCTAAGTACAGAGTCAATTGTGCTAACAAGGATAAGGGTAAGGCTGTTATGGATGTATGCAAGGTCGGCTGTATCGGCTGCACACTTTGCGTAAAGAGCTGCCCGAAGGAAGCTATCCACATGGATGGTAACGTAGCTGTTATCGATTATGATAAGTGCGTAGGCTGCGGTATCTGCGCTTCCAAGTGCCCGAAGAAGATCATTCACATGTTTCAGCAGGCTTGATTGATTATTCAGAATTTATAAAAGGAGTCGCCTCTTTTGAGACGGCTCCTTTTAATTTGTTAAATACAAAACTATCCTTGATACAGTTTGTTGCGCTGTGTTATAATCAGCAAGTGTGTTTATTATAAGATACACATATTTACTAAAATATACGAGGAAAATAAATTGGCACAATATCCATACAAGACAAGAGAAGGCGGAGCTACAGTTACGATCTTTGTTCCGTATGACTGTAATAACCATTGCCCGTTCTGCATCAACAAGCAGGAATATGCAGATATGAGCGGCTTCAGCCTTGAGAAGATCTGCGAGAGCATCCGCACCATGGATTCGATCACACCTAAGTGTGATTTTGTATTCACAGGCGGAGAGCCTATGGCTAATCTTGAGTCACTCCAGATCATGCTTGACTGCATCCCGACAACACACAGAGTATTTATCAATACGACCTTCCCGGTTATGAACGATTACTCTGCAGAGGAGATGCTTGCATTTACAGAGAAGAACAAGGACAAGATCACCTGCTTCAACATTTCCAGACATATGCAGAAGTATGTTGAGGAGTCACCTGATGAGATAATTGCCAAGATTGCTACTCCAAAGCGTGTTAATTGTGTATTGTATAAGCATTATCCGACAGACAAGCTTCCGGCTTATGCTGATCGTTTCGGTGAGTACAAGATTCCTATACAGTTCCGTTTTGATTATACCGAGACTACTCCTGAGAATCTCTATGAGGAGTCTAACGATCAAATACTCAAGGATCTTAAGCATTACTTCACATATAAGGGACTTGACGGAAGCCGTATGCGCTGCGGATATCATTTTGAGCATAACGGTAATCACCTTACCTATCACAAGACACTTCCTTACTCGACTATCATCGAGAAGGGAGATGACGGTGTTACCTATGCTATCCTCTATGATATCCTTATCAAGCAGACAGGTAAGATCGTTTCGGACTGGACAGATGATTATCCGGTACTTGATCTCGATGCATACAGAAAGGTTGTCTTCGAGCCTAACGATCAGGTAGTTCGCGAAGGCGTGATCGATTTCTGATCACAAGATCGGATAATTTAATCAACAAGTGAAAAGAAAACTGCATCCTGTTAAATAAAAAAGTGCTGCCGTATCACAAACGACAGCAGGGTTATAGGACAAAACGTGTTGGTGAAGTACCTTTAAAATAGTGTGATTCTTACTTTGCTTGACAGTTAAATATCTGACCATTGTTGCAGCGTCAAGGCTGCTGCGCACCATAGGCTCCG
>Ga0129312_1000608_pt1 | contig 27883 bp, 28 predicted proteins | sample O827metagenome_FD_94434 | JGI IMG/M metagenome (GOLD analysis project Ga0129312, IMG submission 94434) | Orangutan group fecal microbial communities from Wisconsin, USA - O827 metagenome | ecosystem: Host-associated > Mammals > Digestive system > Large intestine > Fecal | place: USA: Wisconsin... | reverse complement strand
TTGGCTTATACAAATTGACCGATACATTCATAGAGCACCTTGTTTTCTGCCGTTTTGTCGGGTAAACGGTTATGCACAATGTACAACATGCACATATCTATCAATTAGTATATGTTCATTTTACCCCCCCCGGAAAATGTCGAGGGTTTTGGGCGTTTTGTAACATAACTGTAACATTAGCATTTATACCTTTATCCACTGCCTTGCATTTTTCACCGATATGCGAGCATATCGGTTTGACATTTTCCCCGATTGGCAAACAACCAAATCGGCACAAAAAAAATCCCGATACAAAGTATCGGGAAAATCAAAATTGCCTATATTTATTTTTTCAATGCGTTTTCATATGCCTTTTTATAAACCTTATATGTGTTTTCATCATAGCATACCATTGTAACGCTGTCTATTTCATCATGCTCATATAAAAAACCGAGTATTTCGTTCACAGCTATCTCTGCCGCCTGTTCAACAGGAAACCTGTAAACACCTGTGCTTATTGACGGAAAGGCGATTGTTTTTATATTATTTTCAACAGCAAGCTTGAGACAGTTTTTATAGCAGGACGCAAGAAGCTCGTCTTCGCCCTTGCCGCCGCCGCGCCATATGGGTCCGGGAGTATGTATAACATATTTTGCATTAAGCTTATATCCTTTAGTGATTTTTGCCTCGCCTGTTTTGCAGCCGCCCAGCTTTTCGCACTCGGCAAGAAGCTCCTTACCTGCGGCTCTGTGAATAGCTCCGTCTACACCGCCGCCGCCTAAAAGAGAAGTATTAGCCGCATTAACAATCGCATCAGTTTTTGACTTAACTATGTCACCCTTAACAATCGAAAATTTGCCCATTATATTTCCTCCTTCATGCAGTAAAATTAAATTTCAATATATATTCTATATCTTTTTTGTCGTTTCGTAAACAATTATAACGAATTTTTGATATAAATTTTATGGAAACAAGTCCGAATATACAAAAAGAGCCTTAACATAAATGCTAAGAGCTCTTCAGTTCCGTAATAATATACAGCTATTAAAGAATTAAGCTTCAGATTCGTTATTCACTTCGTTTATTTTATAAAGAAGTGTCATAAGGCTGTCTGTAAGATGAACATTTTCGACAACAACCTCTTTAGGCAAATCAAGGTCAACATGTGAGAAGTTCCATATTCCCTTAACACCCCATTCGGCAAGGTCGGTTGCGATCTTAGATGCCTGCGATCTGGGAAGAGTAAGAATAGCTACATCAACACTGTTATTCTTAACATATTCCTCCATTGTGTCAACATCGTAAATTTCAATGCCTCTAATAGACATACCGATAAGTCTCGGATTTACGTCAAACACCGCCGTAATAACAAAGCCTCTTTTTTCAAAGCTTGTGTAATTAACAAGAGCCTGTCCGATATTACCGCCGCCGACAACAATAAGATTGTACACTCTGTCCAAACCAAGAATTTTCTTTATCTCATTATATAAATATTCAACATTATATCCATAACCCTGCTGACCAAAGCCACCAAAGTTGTTAAGATCCTGACGAATTTGGCTTGCTGTTATGTTCATTTTTTCACTAAGTTCCTTAGATGATATTCTTGTTATGTCGCTTTCGAGCAAATCCCCAAGGTATCTATAATAGCGAGGCAGTCTGTTAATTACAGCACTTGATATTTTCTTTTCGCCATCCATATTAAAAGTCTCCTTCACGCCAAACTTATTGTTAATAGTATATCACTTTAAATAAGAGATTGTCAATCCTTAGTCTTTCCTTAGAGTAAAATATCTGCTATAATTTAACTAATAAAATTTCTAATTATCGGAGTGAAACAAATATGATACTTGCATGTAAGGATATATCCAAAAGCTACGGAACGGATGTTATCCTTGAAAAAATAAGCTTTAATCTTGAAGAAAAGGAAAAAGCCGCTATCGTCGGCGTAAACGGTGCAGGAAAAACAACTCTTTTTAAAATAATAACCGATGCAATTTCTTATGACAGCGGACAGCTTTATATTCCGAAGGGAACAACCATAGGTTATCTTGAACAGAACATAGACATACGTTCCGAAAAAACAATACATGAAGAAATGCTGTCTGTATTTGAGTCTGTTTTTAAGACCGAAGAAAAGCTTCGTGAAATGGAGCTTGAAATGCCTAATGTTCCGCAGAAGGAATACAATTCATTCATGGAGCAGTATTCAAGACTTCAGCATGAATTTGAGGAATCGGACGGATACAGCTACCAGAGCCGTATAAACGGTGTTCTCAAGGGCCTTGGCTTTACCGAGGAAGAATATTCGCAGAAGGTCTGTACTCTTTCCGGCGGACAGAAAACCCGTGTTTTTTTAGGCAAGCTTCTTCTTATGAAGCCGGATTTACTTCTTCTGGACGAGCCTACAAACCATTTGGATATTGAGTCCATACAGTGGCTTGAGGACTTTCTCAAAGGCTATACCGGTTCTGTACTTATAATATCACATGACCGATATTTTCTTGACAAAACAGTTACAAAAATAATTGAAATAGAAAACCGCTGTTCAACTGTTTACAACGGAAACTATTCCTTCTTTATTTCGCAGAAAGAGGTTATAAGAGCTGCACAACTCAAACAATATGCCGACCAGCAGAAGGAAATAAAACATCAGGAAGAGGTTATAAAAACTCTCCGCCAGTTCAATAGGGAAAAATCCATAAAGCGTGCCGAAAGCCGAGAAAAGACACTCAACAAGATGGAGAAAATAGAAAAGCCGGAAAATCTCCCCGAAAAAATGCACTTCCGTCTTACGCCGAGAATACAGAGTGGAAACGATGTGCTTTCGGTAGATTCTCTGTCAATGGCATTTGACAGCAACAAGCTTTTTTCAAATGTAACTTTTGAAATAAAGCGTGGTGAAAAGGTTGCAATAATCGGGCCAAACGGAATAGGCAAAAGTACACTTTTCAAAATAATACTCGGTGAGCTGGCTCCAAAATCCGGAAAAACAACTTTAGGTGTGAATGTATATCCCGGATATTATGACCAGGAGCACCATGAACTTGACGACAGAAACACTATTTTTGATGAGATACACAATGCTTATCCAAACATGACCAACGGCGAAATACGAAGTGTGCTTGCGGCATTCGTTTTCACAAATGATGATGTTTTCAAAACAGTCGGAACTCTTTCCGGTGGCGAAAAGGGCCGTGTATCATTGGCAAAAATAATGCTCTCAAAATCAAACTTCTTGATTTTGGACGAGCCTACAAACCATTTGGATATGTATTCAAAGGAAATTCTCGAAAACGCAATTAACAGCTACGAAGGTACGGTTTTATATATATCACATGACCGATATTTCATTGATAAAACTGCCGAAAGAGTAATTGAGCTTTCTAAGGACGGCGTTACGCAGTATCTCGGAAACTATTCTTACTATATGGAGAAAAAAGCCGAAAGAGAAAGACTTGCCGCCGCAAATGCCGCCGATATGCCTGCATTGCAGTCGGTTAAAGCAACAGCCGTTTCCGATTCAAAGGCAGACTGGCTCATGCAGAAGGAAGAACAGGCAAAGGCAAGAAAAAAAGCCAACGTAATCAAAAAGGTTGAGGACGAAATAGAAAAAACAGAGGCCCGTATAGCCGAGCTTGACGAATTGCTTTTCACTCCGGAAGTAAATGCAGATACCGAAAAGCTGAAAACTCTGTTTGATGAAAAAACAGTATTAGAAACAAAGCTTGAAGACCTGTATGAAAAATGGGAGGAAATACAGTAAAAAAATAAGGCGTGGACACCACGCCTTATTTTTATCAATTATTTGTTTGCAAGATACTCGTTAATGTCAGCGAGAACCTTGTCACAATCCATTCCGTGAACTGCACAAGCTTCATCAAGTGTTTCACCGGCTGATGAAGGACATCCAACACAATGCATTCCTGACTGCATAAGGATTACGCCAATGCCTCTGTCAAGAACAAGCATATCTCCAATGAGCATATCCTTTGTAACTTTCTTGTCCATTAAAACTTCCTCCTTATTAAAAAGATTAGGATAAACCTTTACGGTATATTTTATTATAAACCAATATCGTTAATATTACAAACCATTTTTGTATTGATATAAATAAAAAAACTAATTAAACTAATTCATATATTACAAAAAGGAGAAATTACCATGTTTATCGACATTTCAAGACAGCTTGACGAAAATATATATGTTTACGAAGGCGATCCTGTTTTCAGAACAAGCTCCGTATGCTCAATAGCAGACGGTGATGACTGCAATGTAACCGCAATATCTTTCGGCAGCCATACAGGAACACACATTGATGCTCCGAAGCATTTTTTCAAGGACGGAAAGAGCATTACCGATTTTCCCATAGACGCATTTTGCGGAAAAGCCAAGGTAATCGAAATAAAAGATAATATAATAAACGCAAGTGTGCTAAAAAGTCTTGAAATATCCGAAAACGACATTATTTTATTCAAAACCGAAAATTCTGTATTCGACGGAATAACTCCGCTTAAAAAAAGCGTTTATATTTCAACAGATACCGCAGAATATCTTGTCGGCAAAAAAATAAAGCTTGTCGGTATCGACTACATTTCAGCCGACAGCACGACAAGCCATGATTACCCTGTACACAATATTTTTCTCAGAAACAACATTCCGATACTTGAAAACATAAAGCTTTCCGACGTAAAACCGGGTATATACAAATTGTATTGTTTTCCGCTTTTTATAAAAAACTGTGATGCTTCACCTGTACGGGCAGTACTTGAAACCATATAGGTCTTACTTAATCAATCCGGGTTTTTTATAATATTTGAATACGACCTTACCGAGTATTTCGTCCTTTTCAACATACTTATCGACCCAGTATCTCGAATCCTGTGAATCGTTTCTATTGTCACCCATCATGAAGTATGAATCTTCGGGAACTTCATACGGACCGAACTCCCCTATCGGCTTCTCTCTTATATAATCCTCTTCAAGCGGTGTATCCGAACCGTTTATATAAACGCCGCCGTCTTTAACCTCGACAGTTTCTCCGGGAAGGCCTATTATACGTTTAACGTATAGAATTTTTTCACCTTCCGGTGCATCCGGATATTCAAATATAACCACATCGCCTCTCTGCGGATCATCAAAAAGATAACTGAACCTCAGTGCAATAACACGATCTCCTTCCATTATAGTATTTTTCATTGAACCGGTAGGAACCGTTGCATTTACTATAACGACATAATCAACAAAAAGTGCAATAACAACAGCCAGAACAATAGTTTTTACCCAGCTTAAAAATTCTTTTTTTGCTTTATCAGACATTTTAGTTCTCCATTACTTATTTTCTGTTTCATCATTTTTTTCGTCTGAATCCGGAGTCCATGCCGGCATCTTCTTAAGCGTATTTAAGTCATCCATAGCCTTATATACATCACCAAAGCCGTACATATCTCCATTTGATTCCTGCATCATATGATAAAACTCTGCCTCGTAATCTCTGCCGTCGTCCTCTTCGTCTTCTTCATCATTTGTTGAGTCGGCAAATTCTTCAACATATTCTTTTTCCGGCTTGTCTGAAGTTAAATCGGAAACATGTGTACCTTCGGGAATTTTGTCCTCTGCTTTTTCTTCTTCCTGTTTTTCTTCTTTATCTTCTTTTGCTTCATTTTCAACAGGCATTATTTTTACATCATCAACAAAATCCTCAGGCTTTGCCTCGTTTATTTCTTCCGTATCTTCTGTTTTCTCTGTTGCCTCTCCTTCAAAAATATCCTCATTAGCAGCCTTATCAATATTCTGCTTTATTGTTTCAGCCGCATCGTTCATCTTATTAACAACATTCTTTGCTGTTTTTTTAACTTCGGGATATTTCTCCTCTGCCTTCTGGCTTACTGTTTTTGCAACTTCTCCGGCTTTTTTACCGAATTTTTCGAGCAGACTGCCTGCCTTTCCAAGTGCATTATTAATAGTTTCGGATATATCCTTATCATTTGTATTATTTACGGCATTTAAAAGTCTTTCTGCTTCATCAACAGAAATATTTCCTTTTTCAAGCATTCTCAAAATAGCAAGTCTTTCTTCTTTCACTGCCTATTTCCTCCAATCATAAATAAATATTAATTATTTTATCATAAAATACCTAACGATTGCCACTTTATTTAAAAATTTTAAGAAAAATGAATTATTTAATCAGAAAAACAGCTCACCGAAATTATAACCTTCGGGAAGCTTTTCCTCTTCCACGAATTTAAAGCTTTCATCTCTGAGCACCGGCAGAAATGCCTCAAAAGGCGGTCTTGAAAATTCACAGCCGTAATTGCTTGCACCAAACCAGCCGCCTTCCTTACTTTTAAGATTAAGACCTCTTACAAACTTTGTGTAGTTTGAACAGTCGTGAACAGCCAGATTCCAGCCTTCATCATCTGCTATCTTCATAAACTTAAGCGTAAGCTCTCTGCTCCATATGGGTGAAATATAGCCATGGCGTGAGATATACATATTTTCACCAAAGTAATTATCTATATTATTGGCATTAAGATGTAATTCAGCACAGTTGATGAAATCAAGATTTGTATCAAGAATTGCATCTTTCTTTTCAAAGAACTGTTTAAAAAGCTCCGGCGTCATAGGTGTTTCTATACCTACGTTTTTAATATACTTCTTGGCAGTCTTAATATTTTTTATTACCTTATCCGAACAGTTTGATGCACCGAGATTAAATCTAAGCTCATCAAGTCCGGCTTCACCGAGCGCCTTTAAGTTTTCATCATTCGCAAGTATTCCGTTTGTATATAAATGCTGATATATTCCGGCATCGGCAAATTTCTTAACCACCGAATAGTATTTTTCTATTTCCATGAACGGTTCAAGATATACATATGCAACTCCGGTAGGCTTTTTATATATTGAAAACAGCATATCAAGGTCTTTTTCATAAAACTTTGTTCCGCCTATTTCCCACATGCCTTCACCGATAGGCGGCACTTCATCAAGCTCTCCGTAATTATAACAGAATTTGCATTCAACATTACATTTATTTGTTTTTCGGATTGCGCTTAAGCCCGATCCGAAAAGACATGACTTACAGCCTCTCGGAAATTTTTCTTCATTGCCTACAAAATATGTTCTTCCGCCGAGTGTTTTAAGATTTTTTATTTCAGACATCAGCTTTTCGTGTCTTGCATCAACAGCCGCCTCTATCTGTGCAAAAACAGCATAAACTATCTCCTGCTGTTTTGTAAGAAGTTCTTCTTCCTCCGGAAGCTCTGCAAAAAATTCAAACCAACCCAATGCGTCTTTTTTCGAAATTTTCAAATCAAATCCCCCTGTATTAGTATTATACATAAGCAATCTTATATCTTGACTTTATAACAAAGCCGTTTTATATAGCGGAATGTATTAGGAAACCGCAGACGAGATTCACTCCCGCCGAGGAGAATAGCTTTAGTCATGACTTTCGCAAGCGAAAGCGGCTTTGCCACCACGCTATGGTCAAAGCATTTTGCTACACAAAACCGCCTATTCAGAACTTTGCTTCGCAAAGTGGCTTCGCCACCGCATTTATCTTTGCGGTTCATTAGCGTCAGCGGTCTTCGCTGTTTTTGACCGCCCCGTTTTCTTCGGTGTACATACTTGCATGGTCAATAGTTTCAAGGCTTTTAAGCCTATGAAATGAGCTATTCATACCTCTATTTAAACAAGTCGAAATCACTGACCGCACAAGAAGGTGCAGTTGCGTAGCAACTTTTGCAAAGCAAAAGTCATGACAAGATTTCGACCTAGGTGGCGGCTTTGCCGGCACCTGTAAAATAGCGTGTCCCATAATATTTCTTAATGAAACACGCTATTTATTCATAAATTTATATGCTTATTTATTTACTGCCTCATTTGTCTTATCAAGATTTTTTACCGCACTTGAAAGCATAAGTCTTATTCGGTTGAGCTGGTTTACCTCACTTGCACCGGGGTCATAATCGACCGCAACGATATTAGCAAGCGGATAACGTCTTCTTATCTCCTTGATAACGCCCTTACCTACAACATGGTTAGGCAGACAACCGAAGGGCTGTGTACAAACAATATTATTAACTCCGGAATGTATAAGCTCCATCATTTCGCCCGTAAGGAACCAGCCTTCACCTGTCTGGTTGCAGAGAGAAACAATAGGCTCTGCATATTCTCCGAGCTTTTCAATGCTTGCCGGAGTATCAAAGCGTTTGCTCTTTTCCAAAGCCTCAATCATAGGCTTCTGATAGTATTCAAGAGCCTTTATCGCAATATTTGAGAAGGTTGTTGCCTTGTGAGCTCCGCCGAGATATTTTTCCTTCTGCACTGCGTTATAGGCACTGTAATGTCCGAATCCGAGAAGATCAGGAACAACAGCCTCCGCTCCTTCTCTTTCAAGAAGTCCGACTATATCGTTATTTGCAAGAGGATGGTATTTAACAAGAATTTCACCGACAACACCGACTCTCGGCTTAACAACATCGGTAAGCTCAAGCTCATCAAATTCTTTTACGATATTTCTGATATTTTCTTTATATGTACTAAGCTTTGCTTTGTAAATATCCTTTTTAACCTTTTCGTTCCACTTCTCATAAAGTGCGTTTGCAGAACCGGGAACCTTCTCATAAGGTCTTGTTCTGTAAAGAACACGCATGAACAAATCTCCGTATACAAGTGCCTGAACCATTCTGTTGAGCATAGCCGGATTATATTTGAATCCGGGATTTTTCTCAAGTCCCTGTGCACTTACCGAAACAACAGGTATCTGCTCCATTCCGGCATTCTTAAGAGCCTTTCTTATGAAACCGATATAGTTTGTTGCTCGACAGCCACCGCCTGTCTGTGTTATAAGCACAGCAGTCTTATCAAGATCATATTTTCCGGATTTAAGTGCCTTAAGCACCTGGCCGACAACGATAAGTGCCGGATAGCAGGCATCATTATTTACATATTTAAGACCGAAATCAATGCTGTTCGGATCCTCTGCCGGCATAACGACTGTGTTAAAGCCGCTTGCATTGAGTGCCGCACCGACAACCTCAAAATGTATAGGTGACATCTGAGGGCAGAGAAGAGTATAATTCTTCTTCATTTCTTTTGTGAACACTACTCGCTTAAGTGCCGCACTGCCTTTTTTAGCCTTAATACCCTTTTCGTTTCTGTCTTCAATAGCCGCAATAAGCGAACGTATTCTTATTCTTGCGGCACCGAGATTGCTTACCTCGTCGATTTTAAGTGTTGTATATATTTTTCCTGCCGCAACAAGAATATCCTTAACCTCATCTGTTGTTACCGCATCAAGACCACAGCCGAAGGAGTTAAGCTGTATAAGCTCAAGGTCGTTTCTTGTTTTAACAAAAGCCGCAGCCTCATAAAGTCTTGAATGGTATGCCCACTGGTCCCTTACAACAAGCGGTCTTTCAACATTACCGAGATGTGCAACGGAGTCCTCTGTGAATACAGCAAGATTATAGCTTGTTATAAGCTCCGGAATACCATGGTTTACCTCAGGATCGGTATGATAAGGTCTTCCTGCAAGGACAATACCCATCATATGATTGTCTTCGATATACTTAAGTGCTTTTTCGCCTTCCTTGTGCATATCGTTTCTGAATGCTGTCCATTCGTCCCATGCCTTATCGGCCGCTTTTTCAACCTCTTCCTTTTTAACTCCGTATTTTTCAAGCTCCTGTGCCATTCTTGACTTAACAACGTCTACATCTGTAAGGGCAAGGAACGGATTAACAAAATCAATGCTTTCTGTTCTTAATTCCTCAACATTGTTTTTGATGTTTTCTGTATATGATGCAACAATTGGGCAGTTATAGTTATTGTCTGCTGACATAATATCTTTTCTCTCATAAGGAATACCGGGATAGAATATTCTCTTAACACCTTCGTTTATAAGGTTCATTATATGTCCATGTGCAAGCTTTGCCGGATAGCATACAGATTCACTCGGTATGGACTCCATTCCGTCCTCATATACCTTCTTGTTTGACGCCGGAGAAAGCTTAACGCTGAAACCGAGGTCTGTAAAGAAAGTAAACCAGAACGGATAATCCTCGTACATATTAAGCACTCTCGGAATACCGATTACTCCTCTCGGTGCAGTCTTCTCATCAAGCGGTGTATAATCAAAAAGTCTGTGAAGCTTATAATCGAAAAGGTTAGGAACTTCATTATTCTTTTCAGCCTTTCCAAGACCTTTTTCACAACGGTTTCCTGTTATAAATCTTCTGCCGCCGGAGAAATTGTTTATTGTAAGAAGACAGTTATTTGTGCATCTTCCGCATCTTGCATGCTTGGTACTTATTTCAAGAGAGTTCATTGCCTCTCTGTCTATCATTGTTGTTTTGTAGCCTTTCTTATATTTGTTTCGTGCAATAAGTCCTGCTCCGAAAGCTCCCATTATTCCGGCAATGTCAGGACGGACAGCCTCTCTTTCGGAAATAAGCTCAAAGCTCTTTAATACCGCATCGTTATAGAATGTACCGCCCTGCACAACAATGCTCTTTCCGAGTGCCTTAGGATCGGAAATTTTTATTACCTTAAGAAGTGCGTTCTTTATAACGCTGTATGCAAGGCCTGCGGAAATGTCGCTGACCTTTGCTCCTTCCTTCTGAGCCTGTTTTACTCTTGAATTCATAAATACAGTACATCTTGAACCGAGGTCAATGGGATTTTCCGCAAAAAGAGCCTCTTTTGCAAAGTCCTGTACACTGAAATTAAGCGACTTAGCGAAGGTTTCGATAAACGAACCGCAGCCTGATGAACAAGCCTCGTTAAGAAGTACGCTGTCGATAACGCCGTCCTTAATTCTGATACACTTCATATCCTGTCCGCCGATGTCGAGTATAAAGTCTACATCGGGCTTAAAGAATGCCGCAGCCTTATAATGTGCAACAGTTTCTATGTATCCGAGGTCAATCATAAGAGCCTCTTTTATAAGTCCTTCGCCGTAACCTGTTACACATGAATTTTTTATTGTAACGCCTTCGGGCAGTAAATCATAAAGCTCATTGAGTGACTGTATTACAACCTTAAGCGGATTTCCTTCGTTGCTTGCATAGAAGGAATAAAGCAGAGAACCGTCATCGGCAACAAGTGCTGTTTTTGTTGTTGTCGAGCCTGCGTCTATTCCGAGGAATGCGTTTCCTTTATATGTTTTTAAATCCTTTTTAGGCACTGATGCCTTTTCATGTCTTTTTGTAAATTCGTCATATTCCTCTTTATTATGGAAAAGAGGCTCAAGTCTTGCTATTTCGGCAGAAAGAATATTTTTCTTTCCGAGATGTGCAATAAGAGTTTCAAAGTCCGAAACCTTTGTTGTATCGGCTGATATTGCCGAACCGAATGCCGCAAAAAGATGTGAATTTTCCGGCATAAGTGCCGTTTCCTCATTAAGTCCCAGAGTTTCTATAAATCTTTCTCTGAGCTCGGAAAGGAAATGAAGAGGACCGCCTAAAAATGCTACGTTTCCTCTGATAGGCTTACCGCAGGCAAGACCGCTTATTGTCTGGTTTACAACAGCCTGGAAAATTGATGCCGCAAGGTCTTCTCTTGCAGCACCTTCGTTGATAAGAGGCTGAATATCCGTTTTTGCAAATACACCGCAGCGTGACGCTATCGGATAAATTATATTGTGCTTTTTGGCAAGCTCATTAAGCCCTTCCGCATCTGTCTGGAGAAGGCTTGCCATCTGGTCGATAAAAGAGCCTGTACCGCCGGCACATATACCGTTCATACGCTCTTCAACATTACCGCCTTCAAAATATATAATCTTGGCATCTTCACCGCCAAGCTCGATTGCTACGTTTGTTTTGGGAATTACCTTTTCAATGGCATTGGCTGTTGCAACAACCTCCTGTATAAACGGAATATCCACTGCCTCGGAAAGAGAAACGCCGCCGCTTCCCGTAATCATTGCAGAAACATTATTTTTTCCTATTGTCGAATATGCCTCTTCAACAAGCTTTTTAACCGTATCGAGAACCTCCGAATAATGTCTTTCATAACGGTTGAAGAGCATATTGTCCTTTTCGTCTATAATAACAACCTTGACAGTTGTTGAACCAACGTCAATACCCATTCTTAATAAATCTGACATATCAAATCTCCTCATTACTTAACTGCTGCCATATAACATCAAACGACATTTTTATTTTTTCACCAATACATTCCTCTCCGTTTATCATATAAAGAGAAAACATACCGTCTCTTGTTGCCATAAGCAGCTCTGCAAAATTTTCTGAATCAATGTCATGTCTTACAACATTCTGTTTTTTGCCTTCATTAATTATATTAATAAATATATTTCTGTTTTCAATATAGTATTTTTTATATTCATCGCTGAGCCTCGGAAACTTATCAATCAGGTCATACAGCAGAAAGTAAAATTTCTTTATGCTGTAACACTGTATTATATTATCCTGTTCATCAACGATACACGGTCTCGGAACTATTGTATAGAACATACGCATTTTTTCCTTAACCGGCAGACCTTCGGCGCTTACCTGTTCTTCCGCAAGCCTGAGCTGGCGCCATATTATTTTGATAACGTGCTTATCTATTATTTCACTTATAAGCTCGTCTTTGCTTTTAAAATAATAATAAAAGCCGCCCTTTGTCATATTCAGCTCTTTTATTATATCGTTGACAGAAACATTATCAATGCCCTTTGATATGAATAAATCAAACACCGACTGAACAATGCTGTCTCTTAAATTCATCATCAATCTCTCCATCTAATTACATACAGACTGGTCGGTCTGTCATTAGATTATTATACACAAATGATTTTGAGGTATCAATACAAAAATATTGTCTTAAATTGAATTTTTATTTTCAAATATATCAGATTTTTTCATTGATAAGCGTTAACAACTGGACATTTTTTATAATTTACTGTATAATATTGTTACAATTAATATAAAGATACCCAATTTTCTTTATAAAGAAGTATTAAAACAGCAGTTTTCTATGTAAAGAGCCTTTATAATTTTATTTGCAAAGGAGTAGTAAGTATGGAACATTTACCCATTACATTGACTGAATTCGATAAACTTATACTTGAAGAATACTGCAATCTTGCAGAAGGACTTGGAGAATATCTCGGAGACTGCTATGAGCTTGTTGTTCACAGTTTTTCAAGCTTTGACCACTCTGTAATAAAAATCGTAAACAACCATTCCGGCAGAAAAGAAGGTTCACCGATAACCGATTTCGGTTTAAAAATGCTCAGCAACATAAAAGCAGATCCCAATTTCCGTTCAATGACCTATTACAACAAAAACGTAGCCGGAAAACCGCTTAAATCATGTACAAACGCAATTAAGGGCAAGCATGGCAAGGTTATAGGAATGCTCTGCATTAATTTCTATCTTGATTCTCCGCTTTATTCGTTTATGGAATCAATAAATCCCGATGTTTCGCAGAAGGTTGCCATAATAAACGAAACTCTTGCCGAAAATGTTGACGAGCTTATCTCTGAAAAGCTTACTGCCGCAAGAGAAAGAGTTTTTGCTGACAGAACAATTCAGGCTGTCAACAGAAACCGAGAGATTATTTTCTCATTATATTCAGACGGTATTTTCAACATGAAGGATTCCGTTGTCAAGGTTGCAAGCATACTCGGCATTTCAAAAAATACCGTTTATATGCACATACGTAATTTCAAAAATCAGAAAAAAGATTGATTTGAATTATTTAATAATCAATTATATGCAAAAAAGCCTGCGGACAAATTATCCACAGGCTTTTCGTGTTTTTATGAATTATAATTCAGCGATAACTTCTACTTCGCAAAGAAGGTTCTTGGGAAGTGTCTTAACAGCAACGCATGAACGTGCAGGTTTGCTTACAAAGTATTTTCCGTATACTTCGTTGAATGTAGCAAAGTCGTTCATATCAGCAAGGAAGCATGTTGTTTTGATAACCTTATCAAAACCGATTCCGTTTGCTTCAAGAATAGCACCGAGGTTCTTGCAAACCTGTTCAGCCTGCTCTTCGATTGTTGTTCCTACGATTTCACCTGTTCCGGGCATAAGAGCAACCTGTCCTGATGTGAAAAGAATTCCGTTTACAGCAACAGCCTGTGAATAAGGTCCGATAGCTGAAGGTGCGTTGGGTGTAGATGTGAATTTAAGCATTATACTTACCTCCTGTTATTGTTCTCATAAATATTATTGAGATAAATATACCACTGAATAATAATTAAGTCAATAAAATATATTTAATTTTTCTATTTTATAATGACGAAAAAATCCTGTAAAACAGCGGTCTTTTTATATCAATCGCCACAGCCGGACAAAGCTCCTGACAGCAGAAACATCTTATACATTTGCTCTTATCAAAGCTTGGTCTTTTGTCCTTCATTTTTAACGCCGACGGCGGACAATTTTCCGCACATCTTCCACAGCCGATGCATTTGTCCTTATTAAATACCGGATAAGGCTGGAGAATATTGTTTATGGCCTTATAAACAGGCTTTGGAAGATTTTCCGTAACATTGACAAGTATTGCCTTAGGAGCTTTAAAATCCGTTATAACAAATTTACTTATATCGTCACCGATTATATTTATTTCATCAATGCTTTTCGGGCTTAAGCCTCTTTCAACGGCACGAACGCATACCGGTATATCTGTATAGGGAACATTTATTATATACGCACACATCATATCCAATGCAAACGGATTATCCGATGCAAGCAATGCACTTATTTCTCTCGGTGATCCTCCTGTCGTTCCATTACAAACCATTCCTACAACCGCATCAACAATATTCAGCACCGGCTTTGCATATCTGCATATATCTATAAGTGCCTCCGCAAAATCATCGGGATTTGATCTGTTCAGATGATATTCAGCCTTCATCGTTCCCGGTATAGTACCGAAAAGATTTTTTACTGCCGCTGTCATTCTCATCATTCCATGAGTTTTTAATTTAGATATATTTATTACCTTATCAGCTTTTGTAAGCTCGTCTATAACCGTTATTCGCTTTAGCAGCTTTCCTTCCGGATATGATACTTCCTTTGTCGCAGTGTTATAGTTCAGTTCTGCACCGCTTTTTTCTGCCGCATCGGTTATTCCGCAGACAGAATATATTGATTTAAGCATACGCTCATTGAACGGGCCTCCGGGACTTTCCGCAATAACAGTCTTTCCGCCTGCCTCTGCAACAAGCTCGGCAACAACTCTCACAACCGACGGGTGAGTTGTTGCCGCTTTGTCCGGAGCTTTCATCATAATAAGGTTAGGCTTGATAAGGACTCTTTCGCCTTTGTTCACAAATTTTCCAATGCCGCCAAGCTCATCTATTGATTTTTTTATAATTTCTTTTACTTTATCGTATTCATAATCTCTGCATTCGTGCAATATCGCATTATACATATTCTTATCCTCCCATGTTGTTTGATTATATCAGCTTTTATGTTATAATCCAATAGACAGGAGATGATAGACATGAAAAAAGAATTTGTAACAAACAACAGAAAAAAAGTGTTTAAACGCATGATGAACGATTCCGTTCTCGTTCTTTTTAACGGTCATGCACCATATAAACGCGGTGATGAAAAATATATGTTTTCACCGGACAGAAATTTTTATTATGTAACAGGTATTGACCGTGAAAACGAAATCATACTTTTTACAAAAACAGAAACAACAGAAAGCGTAACTCTTTATATTGAAAGAGATAACGGTTATCTTGCCAAATGGGTAGGTGCAAACATAACTCCGGAAGAGGCAACAGAGGAATCCGGAATAACAAATATTTCATATACAGACAAATTCAGAAGCGATATTGCGGAAACGGTTTTCAAAAACAATATTAAGCATATATATGTTGACCTTGAAGACCGTGACTGGGATGCGGCAGAAACCGAAAGCCTTAAATTTGCATATGAATTCCGCAAAAAGTTCCCTGCCGTTGATATGATTGACGCTTATCAGTTCTTTGCCGGACTTCGTATAATAAAAGAGGACTATGAGCTTGACCTTATGCGTAAGGCTATAAAAATAACAACAGACGGCATTGCGGAAATGATGAAAAACGCTCATGCAAATATGTATGAATATGAAATCGAGGCTTATTTCGATTATGTTCTCACTAAAAACGGAGTACGTGACAAGGCTTTCAAAACAATAGCCGCATCGGGAAAACGAGGCACAATACTTCATTACAGCGATAACCATGCACTTGCAGAGGACGGTGATCTTATACTGATAGATGCCGGAGCACAGGTAGACTGGTACAACGGAGATATTTCGAGAACATTTCCCGTAAACGGAAAATTCACACCGTTACAGAAACAGATTTATGATATAGTTCTTTCCGGACAGCAGAAGGTTATCGATACAATAAAGCCCGGTATAAGATTTTCTCGCCTTAACGAGGTTTTAAAAGAGCATTATTTTGAAGAGCTTAAAAAAATAGGTCTTGTCGAAACACCGGAGGATGTTGCAAAATACTACTATCACGGTGTAAGCCATTATCTCGGTGCCGAAACACACGACATCGGAAGATACGGCGACAGAATACTTGAGCCGGGAATGGTGCTTACGGTAGAACCTGGACTTTATATAGAGGAATATTCAATAGGAATACGAATTGAAGATGATGCTCTTGTTACCGATAACGGCTGTGAAATATTATCCGAAGGCTTTATGAAAACAACCGATGAAATAGAAGCCTTTATGGCAGGCGGTAAATGATATGCCGGATTTTAAAGAATCGGATTTATATGCACCTGTCTGTGAATATTTTGAATCGGTTGGATATACTGTTCAGGCTGAAGTAAAAAACTGCGACCTTGTGGCAATAAAGGACAGCGAAACGATAATTGCCGAGCTTAAAACAAGCTTCTGCCTTAAGCTGGTTTATCAGGCATTGGAACGCCAGTCTGTTTCCGACCTTGTTTATGTGGTTATTCCAAGACCGAAGAAGGGTGCAAAAAGCACAGAATGGCGTAATATGCTTAAGCTTATGAAAAAGCTTGATATAGGCATAATAACCGTCGCAATGGACAGCGAGCTTAAAACAGTCGATATTGTTTCCGTTCCGTCGGGACATTCCCAGAAACACAACAGTAATAAAAAATCCAAGCTTTCAAAGGAATTTAAGGACAGAAACGTAAATGAAAACATCGGTGGCATAAACAAAACCAAAATTCTTACCGCATATAAGGAAAAGTGTATACATGCTCTCTGTCTTGCGGAAAAAAACGGAAATGTAACACCTGCAATGCTTAAAGCAGAACTGAATGATGTATATGCCGACCGTATACCAAGAAGCAATTATTATGGTTGGTTTACAAAAGTCAGTAAAGGTGTTTACGGAATAAGTGAAAAAGGATTCGAAATACTTAATGGCAATGAGTACACGAAAGCAGTTGAATACTACAGAAATTTAGTAAATAATAGTATTTAAAAAGTAAACGCACAGTACCGAAAACGGTATTGTGCGTTTAATTATTACTTCTTAAGTTTTTCCCATTCAGCTTCCTTAAATCCTACAAACACAAAATTCTCGCCTATTATTAGCGGTCTTTTCACAAGCATTCCGTCGGTGGCAAGCAGCTCAAGCTGTTCCTGCTCACTCATTTCCGGAAGCTTATCCTTAAGCTTAAGCTCCTTATACAATACTCCACTCGTATTAAAGAATTTCTTTAAAGGCAGACCGCTTTTCTTATGCCATTCACTCAATTCCTCTGCGGTAGGATTTTCATCTTTAATATGTCTGTCGGTAAACTCAACCGAGTTATCCTCAAGCCATTTCTTAGCCTTTTTGCAAGTACTGCATTTAGGATATTCCAAAAATAAAACTCCCATATCAAAAGCCTCCGTTATTATTTTACATAAACGGTAAGTGCGGCAATAACCATTGTTATTTTATCGCCTTCGCCGAATTTATCAACATGAAGGCCTTCGCACTGCATACCTCCGGGAACGCATTCAACATCAACCGTACCGATAGGAAGCTCTGCCTTAACCTTTTCAACATCAATTCCTTCGGGATTTGTAGAACCAAGCTTAACATGAATGTGCATATGCTCTCCGAGGTCCTCAATACCGAGGCAATCGGAAATTCCGCAAAGACAACAGTTTGAAATTGCGTTTCTTACTGCCTTACAAGCAGCCTTTGTTACATCCTGTCCGTGAAGATCGGTACCCATAGCAAACTCAACAAGAAATCTTTTCATTGAAATTCATCTCCTAATGTATTAATATTCTTATACGGAAGCTTGTTATTGTTCCATATACAGCTTTTTATAATTATAACATAAAATAATATAATGGAGAACAAAATTATGGTAAAAACAAACGCAATGCGTCTGCTTGATGCGGCAGGCATTAAATACAGCACAAAAGAATACGAATATGACGAAAGCGACCTTTCCGGACATCATGCGGCAGAAGTTCTCGGTATTCCGGCAGAGCAGGTTTTTAAAACTCTCGTTACCAAAGGCGACAAAACCGGACCTGTTGTATTCTGTATACCGGTTGATGAAGAGCTTGATTTGAAAAAAGCCGCAACAGTATCAAAAAACAAAAAAGTGGAAATGCTCCATGTCAAGGACCTTCTCGGCCTTACGGGCTATATAAGAGGCGGCTGTTCACCCATCGGCATGAAAAAGAAATTTCCGACCTTCATTGATGAAAGTGCAATACTTTTTGACGAAATAAGCATAAGTGCAGGCGTAAGAGGCTGTCAGATAATCGCCAATCCGGAGGATATTGCAAAATATGTAGATGCCGAATTTATAGAGGTAACAAAACAGTAAGGCTGAAATTTTTCCATAAATTTTAAGAATTATATTTATAGCATATTTATATATAAAGTGCTATAATACTCTATGCAGTAAAAAATATAATTCACTCACAAGAAGGTAATATAATGACAAAAATAACGGGTTCAAGTTTCGACATGTATGACAAAAGCGAAAAAGCTGCTGAGTACAGGAACTGCGTTGAAGGCGTTATCGACAGCAATGAAGTCGGTATGCTTGGAGATTATGTTCACCATCACTTTACAACCAGATTGCAGCATTCTATGAATGTTTCATATTACAGCTTTACGTTGTGCAGATTTTTAGGCTGGGATTATCGTTCGGCCGCAAGAGCAGGTCTTATGCACGACCTGTATTTCTTTGATAACACAAGCAGAGATGAAAACGGAATTAAGCTCCTTAAAGAACATCCTATAAGAGCACTTGCAAATTCCGAAAACAGATTTAAACTCAATGATATTGAGCGTGATGCCATAGTAAACCATATGTGGCCATGTCAGGCGTTGCACAGACCGAGATATAAGGAATCTGTAATTGTTTCCTTCTCCGATAAGCTTTGTGCTGTTATGGAGGCAACAAGTGGTTCAAGCCGATTGGTATATAACACTGCTGGTTCGGCAATAAACAAAACAACCACCGGAGTTGAGAACATATACAGACATACATATTCCTCAATAAAATCCATGTGCAAAGCCATTGCCGGAGCAATTAAGCCAAAGTCAGCATATGCAAATAAGTAACTTTTTTAAGTCCTTGTGAAAGCAGGGACTTTTTTCATGCAATTTTTTATTTAGTTTTTAATTCAGTTTTTCATATAGTCAATCCATGTCCCATATAATTTATTAAACAGATTATCGGAAGTGAAAGACCTTATGTCCGAAAAATACCGTCACAGAAAAAACTCATACCGCAGATACAGCCGCCACAATGTACCGGAACCTCAGTCAAAGCTCGCAAACCAGCTTTCTGCCGCAATAATATTCTGCATATTTATATTTGCCGTATCTCTGATAAATACGGAAAGCACACAAAAGGTGCGACTGTATACAGCATCTCTGATAAGCAGAAGCATTCCCGACGAAGTTCAGTTTACCGACAACATGACGGACAACATAAAAATGCTTGTAAAAACAGCCTTATCTTCAAGCAAAAAAGACTCGGAATCCATAACAGTTTCCGAGCCAGTAATAAGCAATATTGAATTTGACAAAAACGATAACCGGCTTTCTGCCGATGAAGAAACCGTACCTGTCCGGTAATGGCAAGTACATATACCGAAATTGCCGAAATACCTGAAGGCTGGATTGATCCCGTTGACAACGGAATACTTACCTCATTGTGTTCGGCAAGAACAAATCCCATATTTGGGAAAGCCGAATACCACAACGGAATAGACATTGCCGCAGAAGAAGGCAGTAATGTATATGCGGTAAGAAACGGAACGGTAACGAACATACATTATTCGGAAACCTACGGAAATGTACTCACAATAGAAACAAAGGACGGTTATAAAATAATCTATAACCATCTGCAAAAGATATTTCCGGAGATAAACGAGCCTGTGATACAGGGCGAAATTATTGCACTTGTAGGCACAACCGGCTTAAGCACCGGACCACATCTGCACTACACAGTATATCTGAATGATATGCTTATGGATCCGTTACAGTTCACTACATACAAAAGCGATGCCTAAACAATTAAGCATCGCTTTTAATCATCATTCCTTTGCAGGCTCTTCATATCCTATAATACGTTCAATTTCTGCCCAAAGCTCGTCCTTACCTTCCTTTGTTTCTCCGGAAAAGGCTATAAGCTTATCCTCCGGAGCAAGATTAAGCGACTTCTTTATAACAGAAAGCTGTTTCTGAACCTGCGATCTTTTTATTTTATCCTTTTTTGTTGCGGCGATAATGATGTCATAGCCATAATGCTTAAGCCAGTCATACATCATTTTGTCATTCTCGCCGGGCTCATGTCTTATATCCACAAGGAGCACAATTCCCATAAGGCATTTTCTCTTATTGAGATATTCGTCAATCATCTTTCCCCAGCGTTCAATTTCCGTTTTCGGTGCTTTCGCATATCCATATCCGGGAAGGTCAACAAAATACAGCACATCTTCCACATCATAAAAATTTATTGTACGGGTTTTTCCCGGCTGTGAGCTTGTTCTCGCAAGGGCTCTTCTTCCAATCATTCCGTTTATAAGCGTTGATTTGCCTACGTTTGATTTACCGGCAAAGGCAACCTCCGGTTTGCCGTCATCGGGATACTGGCTCATTTTAACTCCGACCGCCGCCAGTGAAACATTATTTACCTTCATAATCAAATACCTCCGACAAGTGCGTTTTTAAGCACCTGTTTCATTTCATTAACAAATATAAAATTCATTCCGTTTTTAATTTCTTCCGGCATTTCTTTTATGTCACCGTCATTTGCCTCCGGAAGAATAATATTGGTTATGCCTATTTTTTTAGCCGCAAGCACCTTTTCATTAAGTCCGCCTATCGGAAGAACCCTTCCTCTTATTGTGACCTCGCCAGTCATGGCAACATCATTTCTAACCGGCTTATCAGTAAGTGCCGAAACAAGTGCCGTTGTCATTGTTATTCCGGCAGAAGGGCCGTCCTTAGGCACAGCACCTTCGGGAATATGTAAATGTATATCAATATTTTTATAGAAATCCTCATCTATGCCATATTTGGCTGCCATGGAGCGTACATAGCCAAGTGCAACCTTAGCCGATTCAAGCATTACTTTTCCCATATTTCCGGTAAGCTCAAGCTTTCCGCTGCCATTCATTGTGTTTACCTCTATCAGAAGAGTTTCTCCGCCGACCTGCGTCCATGCAAGTCCGGTAACAACACCTACAAGCGGTTCTTTTACGGGATTTTCAAGCTTATATCTCGGTACGGAAAGATATTTTTCAATATTTTTAGCCGTAATTCTTACGGATTTTTTCTCACCGAGCATAATTTCCTTAACCGCCATACGGCAAAGCTTTCCGATTATTCTCTCAAGCTTTCTTACTCCGGCCTCACGGCAATATCCGTTAATAACAGCTTCAACCGCATCTTCGGAAATTTTAAGCTGGCTTTTTTTAAGTCCGTTTTCATCCATCTGCTTAGGCACAAGATGTCTTAACGCAATCTGCTTTTTCTCCTCCGAGGTATAGCTCGGCAGTTCTATCATTTCCATACGATCCCTTAACGGACCGGGAATTTGTGATGCGTCATTCGCCGTACATATGAAAAATACTTTGGATAAATCATAAGGCACTTCTATATAATTATCTCTGAAGGTGTTGTTCTGCTCGGAATCAAGCACCTCAAGAAGTGCCGCTGCCGGATCTCCCTGATATGATGAACCGAGCTTATCCACCTCATCAAGCAGCATAAGCGGATTAACAACGCCTGCCTGTTTCATAGCGTTTATAATTCTTCCGGGCATAGCACTGACATATGTTTTTCTGTGGCCTCTTATTTCTGCCTCGTCCTTAACGCCGCCCAGTGACATTCTTACATATTTTCTGTTTAATGCTCTCGCAACAGACCTTGCTATTGATGTCTTTCCTACTCCGGGAGGACCGACAAGACACAGTATCGTTGAATTGGTCTGCTCTGTATTCATTCTAACCGCAAGATGTTCAATTATTCTCTCCTTAACATCTTTCAGTCCGTAATGATCCTCGTCAAGTATCTCCTGCGCTTTCTTTAAGTCATTATCCTCTTCTGTCTTTTCTGTCCAAGGTGTCGCAAGCATATATTCTATATAATTTCTCGCAACATTGGCATCGGGAGAAGTAACCGGAATCCGCTTAAGTCTTTGTATTTCCTTTTCGACTACATCATATATATTTTCCGGAACATTCTTTTTCTCCAGCATATCCATATACTTGTCCATTTCCTTCTGGATTTCATCTGTATCGCCAAGCTCCTCATGTATAACCTTAAGCTCCTCACGAAGATAGTAATCTCTCTGTGCCTTCTCCATGTTTTTCTTAACCTTTTTCTCAATTTCCTTTTTAAGATTAAGAATACTTATTTCGCTTGTCACCTTTTCGTATATTGCTTTAAGACGTTCGATAGGATCGAATATTTCAAGCAATTTCTGTTTATCGCTTACCGGCATAATAACCGCCGAAATAATAACGTCCGCAAGCTGTCCCGGCTTAGACGCATTTGTTACCGCCATAATATGCTCCTGTGTATTGAGCTTTGAATCGGAAAGTTTATTATATTCGCCGAAAGCGTCACCGACAACTCGCATATAGGATTCCGTTACTTCATCATACTGAACCTCTGTGTCCTGCGGTATCTTTTCACCGACGCCGACAAAATATTTTCCGTCGCCCTTAATTTCGGACAGCTTCACTCTTGTTATGCCTTCAACAATTATATGTGTTGTGTTTCCCGGAAGCATTAACGTCTGCTTTATTTTTGCAAGCGTTCCGACTGTATATATTCCGTCGGTATCAACCTCTGCCTCCATTACATTCTTCTGTGATGCAAGTATTACCGTATTATTATATTCAGATGAAGCCGCTTTAACCGCAGACAACGATTTATCTCTTCCGAGAGGAATGCTTGTTACCATAGAAGGAAAAATAACCATTCCTCTGACCGCTATAAGCGGCAAACTAACTATATTTTCTTCTGCCAAATTAATCACCTCATTATAATAACTCATTATAACATAAAACAAGGCATACATTCTACAAAAGTTGATTTTTCGACCAAAAGCGGCAATAAAAAAACTGCCACAACTGTTTAGTCATGGCAGAAATATTTAAAGCTTATTTTTCTGTATTATCTTCTGCTTTCTTTCTGTCCTTAATAGGAAGTCTGTTTTCGTTACGAACTACCTCCGGCTCTTTGCCGTTAAGAACAGTGTCTTCTGTTATAATACATTTTTCTATTGTAGGATCGGAAGGAATATCAAACATAATATCGTTGATAAAGCCTTCGATTATTGCTCTTAAGCCTCTTGCACCCGTCTGTCTTTCAACGGCAAGCTTTGCGATTGCACGAACAGCCTCATCGGTAAATTCAAGCTCAACGTCATCAAGCTCAAAAAGATACTTATACTGTTTGATAAGTGCATTCTTTGGCTCGTTAAGTATTTTAACAAGTGCGTTTTCATCAAGGCTCTGGAGTGTTACCGCAACAGGAACACGGCCTACAAATTCGGGAATAAGACCGAATTTAAGCAAATCCTGAGGCTGAAGCTTTTTGATAAGCTCATCAAAGGAATTGTCATTCTTTGTCTGGACCTTTGCACCGAAGCCGATTGATTTTTCACCGGTTCTCTGCTGTATTATTTTATCAAGTCCGACAAATGCACCGCCACAGATAAAGAGAATATTTGTTGTATCTATCTGTATAAGCTCCTGATGAGGGTGCTTTCTTCCGCCCTGAGGAGGAACAGATGCAACAGTACCTTCAAGTATCTTAAGGAGTGCCTGCTGAACGCCTTCGCCGCTGACATCTCTTGTTATTGATACATTTTCGGATTTCTTTGTTATCTTATCAATTTCGTCTATATAAACAATACCTCTTTCGGCACGCTCAATGTCATAATCCGCAGCCTGTATAAGCTTAAGAAGTATGTTTTCAACGTCCTCGCCTACATAACCTGCCTCTGTAAGAGTAGTGGCATCTGCAATGGCAAAAGGCACATTAAGCACCTTGGCAAGCGTCTGTGCAAGAAGAGTTTTTCCGACACCGGTAGGACCTACAATAAGTATATTGCTCTTCTGGAGTTCAACGTCCTGTTTTTTGTTTTCCTTGGATGCAATTCTTTTATAATGATTATAAACCGCAACGGAAAGTGCCTTCTTCGCTTCGTCCTGACCTATAACATAATCATCGAGAACCTTCTTGATTTCGGCAGGCTTAGGAAGTGCAACTGTTTCTGTTTCGGCATTATCCATGTCATATTCTTCGCTGACAAGATCGGCACAAAGCTTAACACATTCGTCGCAGATATATACATTTTTACCTGCAATAAGCTTTTTTACCTGATCCTGAGGTTTACCGCAAAATGAGCATCTAAGCTGTTTTTTATCATCTTTAGCTGGCATTTAGTATTTATTCATCTCCTGTCCTAAAGTACACAAAAGCGTGCTTTTCAACACGCTTTTGACAAATATTATTCCACAGGCTTTGTAATTACTGCGTCAATAATGCCGTATTCGAGTGCTTCCTGTGCTGACATATAGTTGTCACGCTCAGTATCTCTTTCAATCTGTTCATACGGTTTGCCTGTATTCTGGGCAAGAATTTCGTTGAGTTTCTTTTTTGTCTTCAGGATATTTTCAGCAACAATTTTGATTTCTGTTGCCTGACCTCTTGCTCCGCCTGAAGGCTGATGAATCATTATTTCCGAATTGGGAAGTGCAAAGCGTTTTCCTTTCTGTCCGCCTGAAAGAAGGAATGCACCCATACTTGCAGCCATGCCGATGCAGATTGTTGATACATCCGGCTTGATATACTGCATTGTATCATAAATAGCCATTCCGGCTGTTACCGAACCACCGGGGCTGTTTATGTAAAGATTAATATCTTTATCGGGATCATCAGCAGCAAGGAATAAGAGCTGTGCAACAACAATGTTTGCTGATACATCAGTAACTTCTTCTCCAAGGAAAATTATTCTGTCCTTTAAAAGTCTTGAATAAATATCATATGAACGTTCGCCATGGTTTGTCTGTTCAATTACATAAGGGACTAAACTCATAGTCAAACCTCCTTTCAAAATGAAACTCTTTTAATTAAATTACTCTGCTTTAACAACAGCTGTGTCGCAGAGAAGTTTAATTGCTTTATGAAGAGCGATTTCTGCTGCGAAAGCAGGATCTCCTTCATAGTACTGAGCGATCTTTTCGGGCTCAAGACCATACTGTTCAGCATATTTCTTGATTTCAGCCTGAATATCTTCTTCAGTAGCAACGATGTTTTCGTCTTTAACGATCTGGTCAAGAACAAGCTTAGCGTCTACGCCGTTCTTAGCCATAGGCTTAAGTGATGCCTTAAGTGAATCCATTGTCTGGCCTGAGAACTGGCAGTACATCTCAAGTGTGATGCCCTGCATCTTCATGTTCTGTTCATACTGGCTGATTAAGTCTTCAACCTTGTTTGTGTACATAACTTCGGGAACGTCCATTTCAGCATTAGCGATTACCTGCTCGATAAGAGCGTCCTCTTTGTCATGCTGTGCCTTTTCAGCTTTTTCCTTTGAAAGTTTTTCCACTTCTTTAGCTTTGTATTCATCAAATGTTTCATATTCTGAAACATCCTGTGCAAAATCGTCGTTAAGCTCGGGAAGCTCTGACATTGTGATGCCCTTAAGCTCTACTGCAAATACAGCAGGTTTGCCCTTAAGCTCTTCAGCATGGTATTCAGCAGGGAATGTTACGTTTACATCAAACTTATCGCCAACTGAATGTCCGCAAATCTGATCCTCGAATGTATCGATGAATGTCTTTGAACCAAGCTTGAGGTCATAGCTGTCGCTCTTTCCGCCTTCAAACTCAACTCCGTCAACTGTTCCGCAGTAAGAAATTGTTACTGTGTCGCCCATCTGAGCAGGTCTGTCCTCAACGGGAACAAGTCTTGCGTTGTCGTTTCTGATTTTATCAAAATGTGCGTTGATTTCTTCTTCTGTAACTTCTGTAGGGAAGTCTTTGATTTCAAGACCTTTGTATTTTCCAAGCTTAACTTCGGGCTTAACTGTTACAGTAGCTTCAACCTTAACACCGATTTCCTTGCCGATTTCCTTAATGTCAATCTGAGGCATAGCAACAACATCAAGATTAAGTTCGCCTACAGCTACGGGATATTCTTCGTTAAGAGCCCAGTTAACAGCATCTTCATAGAGCATGTCGGGTCCGAACTGTGCTTCGATTACCTTTCTGGGAACTTTGCCTTTTCTGAAACCGGGTACAGAAATTTTGTTTTTATTCTTATTGTATGAATATTTCATACCTTCTTCAAACTTTTCAGGGCTTACTTCAAAAGAGATTTTTACTTCTGTTCCCTCTTTACTTAAAATCTGCGAATTCATTTGTAAATTTCCTCCTTAATAATATCCTTGCAGTGTGATATGACTGCACAATCAATTTATTATATCATAGTATTTTAATAAATCAAAGAATTTTATAAGTTTTCTCTAAAAACATCGGTAATTTCAGCTTCTATGTTGTTTTCAACAAAGCTGATGACATTTTCGATAATACTATCCGCATGAGAATTCTGATTTGTAACGCAGGCAAACCCGATTACGGCCACCCTGTGATTATCCTGTTCTTCAACCTCGGCAACGGAGATATTGAATTTATGTTTCATTTTATCCGTAAGGCTTTTGACCACCATACGTTTATCCTTTAAAGATGATGCCCAAGGTATTCTAAGCGTAATCATACAAGTTCCGATAATCATATATCCACCCGCCTGACTATGAAATTTTTGCCAGCCGGAATTACCGGTTCGGCAATTTGATAACGAAAAAAGTTCAAGCCGAAGACTTGAACTTTTCAAAGCGCGAAACGAGATTCGAACTCGCGGCCCTCGCCTTGGCAAGGCGATGCTCTACCACTGAGCCATTCGCGCATACACAATATTAACAACTAAACACATCAGATATTATATCAGACTGTTTTATTCTTGTCAACACTTTTTTAAAAAGTGCCCAGAACCGGAATCGAACCAGTGACACGAGGATTTTCAGTCCTCTGCTCTACCAACTGAGCTATCTGGGCATATAAAGACAGCTTTTAAAAAAGCTGCCCGAGACCGGAATCGAACCGGTACGGGTGTTACCCCGCAGGATTTTAAGTCCTGTGCGTCTGCCAGTTCCGCCACTCGGGCAAGGCTGGTTGGGGAAGGATTCGGACCTTCGAAGCTATCGCAACAGATTTACAGTCTGCCCCCTTTGGCCACTCGGGAACCCAACCATGATGTGAACCTCAAAAATTAAACAGCGTATTATTAAACCATTGTCTCCATAGAAAGGAGGTGATCCAGCCGCACCTTCCGATACGGCTACCTTGTTACGACTTCACCCCAGTCACTGGCTTCACCTTCGACTGCTCCTTCCTTACGGTTAGG
>Ga0129312_1000606_pt1 | contig 27914 bp, 30 predicted proteins | sample O827metagenome_FD_94434 | JGI IMG/M metagenome (GOLD analysis project Ga0129312, IMG submission 94434) | Orangutan group fecal microbial communities from Wisconsin, USA - O827 metagenome | ecosystem: Host-associated > Mammals > Digestive system > Large intestine > Fecal | place: USA: Wisconsin... | reverse complement strand
GTTCCATTTTCCCTTTGTCCAGGATGTAGAAATCTTTCATACGGACATAATCTTCCTCATTGAAGAAACGTTCTTTCTGAACACGTGTCATATAAAGGATATCGAGATCCGGAAGGGCATCCTCCAGGCGTTCTACTTCTGTATATGGGATATTTTTCTTATCCAGTACGTCTTTGCGTACATAACTTGGCAGACGGAGTTCCTCCGGTGAAATAAGTACAAACTCGATGTTCTCATAACGCACCAGGGCATTGATCAGAGAATGTACGGTACGACCGAATTTGAGGTCTCCACAGAGTCCGATCTTCAGGTTGTTCAGACGTCCTTTTAAAGAACGGATGGTTAAAAGGTCAGTCAGTGTCTGTGTCGGATGCTGATGTCCGCCATCACCTGCGTTGATCACCGGGATTGAAGAGTGCTGCGCTGCAACCATCGGTGCACCTTCTTTTGGATGTCTGATCGCACAGATATCTGCATAGCAGGAAACCATACGGATCGTATCTGCTACGCTTTCCCCTTTGGTAGCAGAGCTGGAAGCTGCCGAAGAAAAGCCAAGTACATTACCACCGAGATTCATCATTGCTGCTTCATGACTCAGTCGGGTACGGGTACTTGGCTCATAGAATAAAGTGGCAAGCTTTTTGCCTGCGCAAGCATGTGCATATTTTTCCGGATGAGCTTCGATATCACCTGCAAGATCCATAAGCTTATCGAGCTCTTCCACAGAAAAATCTAAAGGACTCATTAAATGTCTCATAAGAAACCTCCTTAAAAATAACCGCAGAATATGTGCGGGTTCATATATTCTTTATCTATAATATAACAAAAACATGGTTATTTCAACAAAGTTTTACATGTTTTTTCTGATCGGGTTTGCGAAGAAATGTAGATTTTACAGAAAAAATATATTATAATGAAAAATTAGTAACGTCAGCGTAAGAAGACATAAGGATAAAACGATAAGGAGTGGGACAATGCAGAGTCTGGAAGAGATGAGAAAAGAGCTGGATGTGATCGATGACCAGATCACCACGCTTTATGAGAGACGTATGAAGGTCTGCGAAGGAGTTGCAGAATATAAGATAAAGAACGGACGAAAAGTATTTGATAAGACAAGAGAGAACGAGAAACTGGCAGCAGTAGCAGAAAAGGTGTCCACAGATTTTAACAAAAAAGGGATCCGGGAGCTTTTTGAACAGCTGATGAGCATGAGCAGAAAGCTGCAGTACCAGCGTCTTTCTGAGGAAGGAGTTCTGGGAAGACTTCCCTTTATCGGACTGGATCAGCTGGATCTTGATGGTGCACGTGTGGTTTTCCAGGGAGTGGAAGGAGCCAACAACCAGGCAGCTATGTTAAAATATTTTGGGAAAAATGTGAAAAACTTCCATGTACCGTCATTCCGTGATGCAATGGAAGCAATTGAAGAGGGAAGCGCAGATTATGCAGTCCTTCCAATTGAAAATTCTTCCGCAGGTCCGGTGACACAGGTGTATGACCTTCTGGTGGAATTTGAAAATTACATTGTAGGAGAGACGGTCCTTCCGATTAAGCATATGCTTGCCGGAGTGAAAGGAACTACACTTTCCAGCATTGAAAGAGTGTATTCACATCCACAGGGACTGATGCAGACATCCCATTTTCTGGATGAACACGGAACCTGGCAGCAGATCAGTGTTGCCAATACTTCTATGGCGGCCAAAAAGATGATGGAAGACCAGGATACCACGCAGGCAGCTGTCTGCAACGAATATGCAGCAGAGCTTTACGGACTGGATATCCTGGCAAGAGAGATCAATGACGAATCTGACAACAGTACAAGATTTATCATTGTCACGAACCAGAAGGTATTCCTGAAAAATGCATCCAAGATCAGTATTTGCTTTGAAATACCGCATGAGAGTGGATCGTTGTACCATCTGCTTTCCCATTTTATTTACAATGACCTGAACATGACAAAGATTGAATCCCGACCGGTAGAAGGAAAAAGCTGGGAATATCGTTTCTTTGTGGACTTTGAAGGAAATCTGGCAGATGCGGCAGTGAAAAATGCGATCCGTGGACTCAGGGAAGAAGCACTGAACCTGAAAATCCTTGGAAATTATTAGACTGAAAAAGAGAGGACACGGCTATGAGAACAAATGAACTGATATTATATCGTTATATGGAACATGAAGATCTTCTTCGGGACATGACATTTCTGATCGACAATGCAGATAATGATTATTACAACAAAGAGGATTTGAAGAGCCTTCTTTTCGAAAATTTAAATGAGCTGATCGAGCTGGCTGCAAACTATGGATTCGAGGGGAACCTCTGGCATACCTTCCTGACGTTCCTGCTTGCCAACAGTGAGAATGCTTACAGCACAGCCTGTGAAGTGGTAGGAGAGGTAGAGGGAAGCGTCAATAAAGCAGCCCTTCATGATTTTCAGATTTTCAAAGAACTGTTCGAATATGATCTGAAAGAGATGGGTGAAAAGCTCGGTACAGACAGTCTGGAACTGATTGAGGACTATCATCCGGTCAATGCCAAGGGACATGTATTTAACAAGAGGATTCGCGACCGGATCTGCGACTTAAGCAAAGCTCTTGCGCAGACAGATGATGCAGAAGAATTTAAGACAACTGTAACCCAGTTCTACAAAGAATTCGGAGTGGGAACTTTCGGACTTCACAAGGCATTCCGTATTGAGCATACGGAAGAAGGAGCACAGATCGTGCCGATCACCAAGATCGCACACGTCCATCTGGATGATCTGGTGGGTTATGACATTGCCAAGAAGAAACTGATCGATAATACCGAGGCATTTGTAAAGGGTAAAAAAGCTAATAACTGTCTGCTTTTTGGTGATGCCGGAACCGGTAAATCTTCTTCGATCAAGGCAATCCTGAACCAGTATTATGACCAGGGACTTCGTATGATCGAAGTGTACAAGCATCAGTTCAAAGACCTGAATGATGTGATCGCACAGATCAAGAACCGGAATTATAAATTTATTATTTATATGGATGATCTTTCTTTTGAAGAATTCGAGATTGAGTACAAATATCTGAAAGCGGTGATCGAAGGCGGTCTGGAGAAGAAACCGGATAATATCCTGATCTATGCAACTTCCAACAGAAGACATCTGGTACGTGAGACATTCAAAGATAAAGCCGACAGAGATGAAGAACTGCACACCAATGATACCGTACAGGAGAAACTTTCGCTGGTAGCAAGATTCGGCGTGACCATCTATTTTGGAAAACCGGATAAAAAAGAATTCCAGAAGATTGTCACCACGCTTGCAGATCGTTACGGTGTCGAGATGGAAGAGGAAAAGCTTCTTCTGGAGGCAAACAAATGGGAATTGAGCCATGGTGGATTAAGCGGACGTACTGCACAGCAGTTTATTGATTATTTGCTTGGACAACAATAAAAGGAGAACCAATATGAAGTGGAATAAATTCAGATTAAAGACAACAACCGAGGCAGAAGACATTGTCAGTAGTATGCTGATGGACCTTGGTGTACAGGGAATCGAGATTGAGGATAAGATTCCGATGACACAGGCGGAAAAAGAGCAGATGTTTGTTGATATCCTTCCGGAGACAGGAATCAATGACGGCATCGCATATATCAGTTTCTATCTGGAAGAAGATGAAGATAAAGAAAGTCTTCTGGAAGCTGTGAAAAATGAACTGGAAGATATGCGTGCCTATGTGGAAGTAGGTGAAGGAACGATAGAAGAATCCCAGACAGAGGATGTGGACTGGGTCAATAACTGGAAAAAATATTTTCACCAGTTCTATGTGGATGATATCCTGATCATTCCGTCCTGGGAAGAAGTAAAGCCGGAAGATGAAGGCAAGATGATCGTGCATATCGATCCGGGAACTGCATTCGGAACGGGAATGCATGAGACCACACAGCTCTGCATCCGTCAGCTCCGTAAATATGTGACAGAGGACACCAGAATTCTGGATGTAGGATGTGGAAGTGGAATTCTTGGAATGCTGGCGCTGATGTTCGGTGCAAAGTATTCTGTAGGAACAGACCTGGATCCGTGTGCGATTGATGCAACCTATGAAAATATGGAAGTCAACGGTATTTCAAAGGATAAATACGAAGTAATGATCGGAAATATCATTGATGATAAAGCGGTTCAGGATAAAGTTGGTTATGGATGCTATGATATCGTTGTGGCGAATATTCTTGCAGACGTACTGGTGCCGCTGACACCGGTGATCGTGAACCAGTTAAAAGACGGTGGTATCTACGTGACAAGTGGTATCATCGAAGACAAGGAAGAGACGGTAAAAGCAGCGGTAGAGGCAGCAGGTCTCACGGTTCTGGAGGTTCATCATCAGGGAGAATGGGTATCTGTAACAGCGAGAAAAGAAACGAAAGCGTAGACAGAGAGGATCAGAAAAGATGCATCATTTTTTTGTGACACCACAGCAGATTTCCGGAGATAAGATCCGGATTGAAGGCGGAGATGTTAATCATATGAAGAATGTGCTCCGGATGAAGCTGCATGAAAAGGCTGAAATCAGTGACGGAGAAAGAAGAACCTATCTTTGCGAGGTGGAAGCCTATGAAGAAGATGTGGCGGTTATGCATATTCTGGAAGAGATGGAAGCGGACACGGAACCGGCGTCAAAGCTGTATCTTTTCCAGGGGCTTCCCAAAAGCGACAAGATGGAGCTGATCGTGCAAAAAGCGGTGGAGCTTGGCGTGTATCAGGTGATTCCTGTAGCAATGAAGCGTTCTGTTGTTCGTCTGGATGATAAGAAAGCAGCGAAAAAAGCAGACCGTTGGAATTCCATCGCAGAAAGTGCGGCAAAGCAGGCCGGAAGAAGCCGGATCCCGGAAGTTACCATGCCGCTTTCGTATAAAGAAGCACTGAAAATGGCAGAAGAGCTTGATGTGACGTTGCTTCCGTATGAACTTGCAGGTGGTATGGAAGTGACAAGAGAAGTGATCCGCCAGATTAAAAGTGGACAGTCTGTTGGGATTTTTATCGGACCAGAGGGTGGATTTGAACCGGAAGAAGTTGATGCAGCAGTCAGTATGGGGGCGAAGGTCATCACCCTGGGCAGGCGGATCCTGCGGACAGAGACAGCTGGACTTGCAACGCTTGCTGTACTGATGTTTGAACTGGAACAGTAGACCGGCAGGCAAAGAACTGCATAAGATAAAGAGAAGAAGTGTTTGGGAGACAAAGAAAAATGGAAGTTTATCTGGATAATTCAGCAACAACGAGAGCCTATGAGTGTGTTCGGGATATAGTCGGAAAAGTGATGTGTGAGGATTACGGCAATCCATCCTCCATGCATAAAAAAGGTGTGGATGCAGAAGCGTATGTCCGTGAGGCGAAGGAGACACTTGCAAAGATTCTGAAAGTGCAGGAAAAGGAACTTTATTTCACATCCGGTGGAACAGAAAGTGACAACCTCGCATTGATCGGAGGTGCACGTGCCAATCACCGTGCCGGCAAGCATCTGATCACCAGTTCAATTGAACATCCGGCAATTCTCAATACCATGCGTTACCTGGAAGAGGAGGAGGGCTATCGTGTGACCTATCTTCCGGTTGATGAGTATGGACGGATCCGCCTGGATGCGTTAAAGGAAGCGCTCTGTGACGAGACGATCCTGGTATCGGTCATGTATGTGAATAACGAAGTGGGATCGGTTCAGCCGATTGCAGAAGCATCTGCGATCGTAAAGGCTTATAATAAAAATATCCTGTTCCATGTGGATGCAGTACAGGGATTTGGAAAATATAAGATTTACCCGAAAAAGATGGGAATCGATATGCTTTCTGTAAGCGGACATAAGATCCATGGACCGAAGGGAATCGGTTTTATCTATATCAATGAAAAAGCAAAAGTAAAACCGATCATTTTCGGAGGCGAGCAGCAGAAAAACATGCGTTCCGGAACAGAAAATGTACCGGGGATTGCAGGAATCGGGCTGGCAGCAAAGACGATTTACACAGACCTGGATGAAAAGGTGGCACATATGCGTGCCTTGAAACAGCACTTTATCGAAGGGGTACAGAAAATCGATCATACTGTGATCCACGGGCTTTATGATGAAACAAGTGCACCACATATCATCAGTGTGGGATTTGCAGGAATCCGGAGTGAGGTTCTTCTTCATACACTGGAAGAGAAGGGGATTTATGTATCATCCGGTTCGGCATGTGCATCCAACCATCCGGCGATCAGCGGAGTGTTAAAGGGAATCGGAGCCGGAAAAGAATATCTGGACGCAACGCTCAGATTCAGTATGTCAGAATTTACTACAGAAGAAGAAATTGACTATACGCTGGAAACATTATATAATTGTGTACCGATGCTTAGAAAGTACACACGCCATTAGGAGGAAAGAATGAAGTTTCAGACTTATTTGATAAAATATGGAGAAATCGGAATCAAAGGAAAGAACCGTTATATGTTCGAGGATGCACTGGTAAGACAGATCAGGCATTCGTTAAAAGACCTGGATGGATTATTCCATACTTATAAAGCACAGGGAAGAGTTTATGTGGACTGTGACGGAGATTATGACGGAGATGAAGTGGTAGAAGCTCTGAAAAGAGTATTCGGAATTGTAGGGATCTGTCCGGTTGTCCGCGTAGAGGATAAAGGATTTGAAGAACTGAAAAAAGATGTGATCGCATACATGGATGAGGTTTATCCAGATAAGAATATCACATTTAAGGTAGAGTCCCGTCGTGCAAAGAAAACCTATCCGAAGAAATCAATGGAGATCAATTATGACCTCGGAGAAGCTATTCTGTATGCATTCCCGGAAATCCGGGTAGATGTACACCACCCGGATGTACTGCTTCATGTAGAGGTAAGAGAAGAGATTTATATTTATTCCGAGATCATTCCGGGACCTGGCGGTATGCCGATCGGGACCAATGGAACCGCGATGCTTCTGCTTTCCGGTGGAATCGACAGTCCGGTTGCAGGTTATATGATCTCCAAACGTGGCGTCGGACTGGAGGCAACCTATTTCCATGCACCGCCGTACACCAGCGAGAGGGCCAAACAGAAGGTAGTGGATCTTGCAAAGCAGGTTTCCAAATATACAGGACCGATCAAGCTGCATGTAGTCAACTTTACCGATATCCAGCTTTATATCTATGAAAAATGCCCACATGATGAACTGACGATCATCATGCGCCGTTATATGATGCGGATTGCAGAGCATTTTGCAAAAGAAGACGGATGCCTGGGACTTATTACCGGTGAAAGTATCGGACAGGTGGCAAGCCAGACCATGCAGAGCCTGATGGCAACCAACGATGTATGTACATTGCCGGTATATCGGCCACTGATCGGATTTGACAAGCAGGAGATCGTAGATATTTCAGAGAAGATCGGAACCTATGAGACTTCTATTCTTCCATACGAAGACTGTTGTACGATCTTCGTGGCAAAACATCCGGTAACCAAACCGAATGTAGAAGTGATCCGCAAATCAGAAGAAAACTTAAGTGAAAAGATTGATGAACTGTTTGCAGAAGCAGTGAATACTGTGGAGACGATCATCGTAAAATAATAAAAGAAAAAGGGGAGCTTTTTCAGGCTCTCCTCAAAAAAAGAAAGGACGCAGTACAGAAAATGTACTGCGTCCTGATACTTCGCATTCTATTATACTAAGTATGGTTTCAGAAGTTCGATGATGTTATCAGCATCCTGGTTCTCAGCATGGATGTTCAGATCGATCGGTTTAGAAAGATCAAGACTGAAGATACCCATGATAGATTTTGCATCAATTACATATCTTCCGGATACCAGGTCAAAATCGTAATCGTATTTTGTGATTTCGTTTACGAATGATTTTACTTTGTCGATAGAATTTAAAGAAATTTGTACGGTTTTCATTGAAAACACACCTCCTTGATTTCATTTTCTATAGTTATATTAAAAGTTATACATAAAAAAGTCAAGGAACAAAACGCCGAAGAATGAATGAAATTTTCGTTAAATGTTATAAATATTGAAAGTAGGATGAATTTATGAAAAAAGCAGCATTACACAACCTGGGCTGTAAGGTAAATGCTTATGAAACAGAAGCGATGCAGGAACTGCTGGAAAAGAACGGATATGAGATCGTACCGTTTCATGATCTGGCAGATGTCTATGTGATCAATACCTGCTCGGTGACGAATATGGCAGACCGCAAGTCCAGACAGATGATCCATCGTGCCCGAAAACAGAATCCTGATGCAGTGATCGTAGCGGCCGGCTGTTATGTGCAGGCGCAGGCGGATATGGGTGAGCTGGATGAGAATATAGATATTGTAATCGGGAATAATAAAAAAAAGGATCTGATCCGCCTTCTGGAAGAATATTTTAAAGAAGACATTCCGGAACAGATGCAGGAGGTCATTGACATTAACCATACCTTCGAGTATGAGAGCCTCCATCTTTCCCGGACAGCAGAGCATACAAGGGCATATCTGAAAGTGCAGGATGGCTGCAACCAGTTCTGTACCTACTGCATCATTCCTTATGCGAGAGGACGCGTGCGCAGCAGGAAAAAAGAAGACGTAGTGGAAGAGGTGCGTACACTTGCGGAACATGGGTATCAGGAAGTGGTACTTACCGGAATCCATCTCAGTTCTTACGGATTGGAATGGAAAGATGAAAATGGAAAGCAGACAGAAGGACTCCTGGATCTGATCCGCGCGGTACATGGAGTTGAAGGGATCAAAAGGATCCGTCTGGGTTCTCTGGAACCGCGTATCGTGACGGAAGAATTTGCAAAAGAACTGGCTTGCCTGCCGAAGATATGTCCGCATTTTCACCTGTCTCTGCAGAGCGGATGTGATGCAACCCTGAAACGGATGAACCGCAGATATGATGCGGCAGAATATCGGGAAAAATGTGAGCTTCTCCGGAAGTATTTTGAAAATCCGGCACTGACAACCGATGTGATCGTAGGATTCCCGCAGGAATCAGAGGAAGAATTTGAAGCCTCCCGGGACTTTGTAGACAGCATCAATTTTTATGAGACTCATATATTTAAGTATTCAAAGCGCCAGGGAACGAAGGCTGCGAAGATGGACGGGCAGATCCCGGAACATGAAAAAACGCGAAGAAGCAATATCATGCTGGAACTGAACCGCAAAAAAATGCAGCGCTATGAAGAAGGATGGCTTGGAAAAAAGGTGGAAGTTCTATTTGAAGAGATGACAGAGCGTGATGGGAAAAATTATGTCACAGGGCACACCAAGGAATATCTGCGGATTGGGGTTCCATGCGAACCGGAACAGGCAGACCGGTGGATCAATCAGTTAAAAGAGATAGAACTTACTTCACTTTCACAAATTATGCATTGAATTTTTGTATAGATTATATTAAAATGAATATGAAGTATTGGAGGTCGTAAGATGAAAGATATAACGAATACACAATTTTTTCAGGTAGAGACAGGACCACAGATCCAGGCAAAAGATATTCTGGAAATTGTATATAATGCTCTGGTGGAAAAAGGATATAATCCGGTGAATCAGATTGTAGGATACATTATGTCCGGTGATCCTACATACATTACCAGCTATAACGGAGCAAGAAGCCTTGTGATGAAGGTTGAGCGGGATGAGATAGTAGAAGAATTATTAAAAGCTTATATCAGACATGAACTGTAGGTTGAAGATATGATGCGGATAATGGGACTTGATTATGGTACGAAGACCGTAGGTGTTGCTGTAAGTGATCCTCTGGGGATTACGGCACAGGCAGTGGAGACGGTTACGAGGAAGGACGAGAACAAGCTTCGGAAGACACTGGCAAGGATTGAGAGCCTTGCAACCGAATATGGAGTAGAGAAGTTTGTGATCGGTTTTCCGAAACATATGAATAATGATATCGGAGAACGGGCAGAGAAGGCACTGGAATTTGGAGAGATGCTGAAGCGGCGTACCGGCATTGAGATCGTGATGTGGGATGAGCGCCTTACAACGGTGGAAGCGGAACGGACACTTATGGAATCCGGCGTAAGACGGGAGAACCGCAAGCAGTATGTGGATCAGATCGCGGCTGTATTTATATTGCAGGGATATCTGGACTCTCTGGGTATGCAAAAGTAACAGGCTTTGGAATACAATCAGACGATAAGGGGAAAGTATATGAAGAATGAAAAATTAACGTTTACATGCGGAGAAGGCGGCGAAGCAGAAGAATTTTTTGTTGTGGAGCAGACCAGACTGAATGGAGTGACTTACCTTCTGGTTGCAGATTCAGAAGAGGATGATGCAGAGTGCCTGATCTTGAAGGATACAAGTGCGCCGGAAGAGAAGGACAGCGTTTATGAGATGGTAGAAGAGGAAGTAGAGCTTAATGCCGTACTCAAGGTGTTCGAAGAGCTTCTGGAGGATGTGGAGATTGAAGTGTAGACGGAACTGTCAAAAGAATATTTCTGACAGATAAGAACGGGGTTCGCACACAGAGGCGGACTCCGAATTTTACGATAATTAAATGTACGGATGAGATACATAAAATATATGGAGGTGTGAGATTGAAGAAAAAAAGCAACTCAAAACTTAAGATCATTCCGCTTGGAGGCCTTGAAAAGATCGGAATGAATATCACTGCCTTTGAATATGAAGACAGTATTATTGTAGTAGATTGCGGATTGTCGTTCCCGGAAGATGATATGCTCGGAATCGATCTTGTAATCCCGGATATCAGTTACCTTAAGAGCAATGCGGATAAGGTGAAGGGTTTTGTGATCACACATGGACATGAGGATCACATTGGAGCGCTTCCTTATGTGCTTAAAGAGATTAATCTGCCGATTTATACAACAAAGCTGACTATGGGAATTATCGAGAAAAAGCTCACAGAGCACAATCTTCTCCGCTCAACTAAAAGAAAAGTAGTGCGCCATGGACAGTCGATCAATCTTGGAAAATTCAGAATTGAATTTATCAAGACGAACCACAGTATCCAGGATGCATCGGCACTGGCAATCTATTCGCCGGCAGGTATTGTTGTGCATACCGGAGACTTTAAGGTAGATTATACACCGGTATTTGGTGATGCGATTGATCTGCAACGTTTTGCAGAAATTGGCAAGAAAGGGGTACTGGCATTGATGTCAGACAGTACCAATGCGGAGAGACCTGGTTTTACACAGTCAGAAAGGACAGTGGGAGCTACATTTGACCGGCTTTTTGCCGAACACTCCAATACAAGAATTATTGTAGCAACCTTCGCTTCGAATGTAGACCGTGTACAGCAGATCATCAATACGTCTTACAAGTATGGACGTAAAGTAGTTGTAGAAGGCCGCAGTATGGTAAATATCATTTCGGTTGCATCAGAGCTTGGCTATTTGAATGTGCCGGAGAATACGCTGATCGAGACAGATCAGTTGAAAAACTATCCAAGAGAGAAGACAACGATCATCACAACCGGAAGCCAGGGAGAATCTATGGCGGCTCTGTCACGTATGGCAGCAGATATCCATAAGAAGATATCGATCATGCCGGGTGACACGATCATTTTAAGCTCTAATCCGATCCCGGGTAATGAAAAAGCGGTATCGAATATCATTAATGAACTCTCTGAAAAGGGAGCGAATGTTATTTTCCAGGATACGCACGTATCCGGACATGCGTGTCAGGAAGAGCTGAAGCTGATCTATTCACTGGTAAAACCAAAATATGCAATTCCGGTTCACGGAGAATACCGTCATCTGAAAGCGAACGCAGGTATTGCCAAATCTCTTGGGATTCCGAAGGACAACATTTTCATCCTCAAGTCAGGCGATGTACTCGCACTGGATGATGAAAGCGCAGAAGTTGTAGATAAGGTACACACAGGAGAAATCCTGGTAGATGGACTCGGTGTTGGCGATGTCGGTAATATTGTTCTGCGTGATCGTCAGCATCTGGCAGAAGACGGAATCCTGATTGTCGTTCTGACACTGGAAAAGCGTACCAACCAGCTTCTTGCCGGACCGGATATCGTATCCCGTGGATTTGTTTATGTACGTGAATCTGAAAGCCTGATGGAAGAGGCACGGAAGGTTGTTACGGAAGCGGTTGAAAAATGTCTGATGAGCCGTCATGCTGACTGGAGCAAGATTAAGCTTGTGATCCGCGACACAATGAATGACTTTATCTGGAAAAGAACCAAGAGAAAACCAATGATCCTTCCGATCATTATGGATGTATAATATAAAGATGCCTGTGGCATTTTTATGAAAATAAGCAGATGCGAAGATATCTGCATAAAGAAGCGCAGTCAGAGTTGAAAAGAAAATAAACTTTGTCTGCGCTTCTATGATAAATGTATAGGATAAGAATTCCCTTGGAAGAAAAGAGGAAGATATGATAGTAGAAGAACGACTGACGACTTACCTCCATTCTCTGGAAAGTGCGGACATTCCCGTTCTCGATGAGATCGAACAGGAAGCCCTTGCGGACATGGTTCCGATCATCCGCAAAGAGACAAAAAGTTTTCTGAAAGTAATGCTGGAGATCAAACGTCCGGTAAAGATTCTTGAAATTGGGACAGCAGTTGGATTTTCGGCAATTCTGATGGGAAAATATTCTCCGGAGGAATGTCACATTACAACAATCGAAAATTACGAAAAAAGGATTCCGATTGCCAGAGCCAATTTTGCCAGGGCAGGTATGGAACAGAAAATTACGCTGCTTGAAGGTGATGCACTGGAGATTATGAAAGGCATGCCGGATGATGCAGGATTTGATTTTGTGTTTATGGATGCCGCAAAGGGACAATATCCGGCATATTTAGAACAGGTGATGCGTTTCCTTGTGCCGGGAGGGATCCTGATCACGGATAATGTGTTGCAGGATGGAGATATTATTGAGTCACGGTTTGCGGTGGAAAGAAGAGACCGCACGATCCATAGCCGGATGAGGGAGTATCTGTATACTCTGAAACATCATCCTGAGCTTGAGACATCTATTCTTCCGCTGGGAGATGGAGTGGCACTGAGCGTGCGAAAATAAAAACAGGAGATAACAGTAACAGAAAGGAAAAAAATAATGGCAAGACATCCTGAATTATTGATACCGGCAAGCAGCCTGGAAGTGTTGAAGACTGCAGTCGTATTTGGAGCAGATGCAGTTTATATTGGAGGAGAAGCATTTGGACTTCGTGCAAAGGCAAAGAACTTTTCCAAAGAAGATATGATGGAAGGAATCCGGTTTGCACATGAGCATGATGTAAAAGTATATGTAACTGCAAATATTCTGGCACATAACTACGATCTGGAAGGTGTGCGGGAATATTTTAAAGAGTTAAAGGAAATAAAACCGGATGCATTGATCATTGCTGATCCGGGTGTATTTGAGATCGCAAAAGAAGTATGTCCGGAAATTGAAAGACATGTGAGTACACAGGCCAATAATACAAATTATGCAACTTATATGTTCTGGTACAGACAAGGGGCGAGCAGAGTTGTATCCGCAAGAGAACTTTCCATGCGTGAGATCAAAGAAATCCGTGCACATATCCCGGATGATCTGGAGATTGAGACATTCGTACACGGTGCAATGTGTATTTCTTATTCCGGAAGATGTCTGCTCAGTAATTTCTTTACAGGCAGGGATGCAAACCATGGCGCATGCACCCATCCGTGCCGCTGGAAATATTCTGTTGTGGAAGAAACCCGTCCGGGAGAATATATGCCGGTTTATGAAAATGAGAGAGGAACGTATATTTTCAATTCAAAAGACCTCTGTATGATCGAACATATTCCGGAGCTTATCGATGCGGGGATTGACAGCTTCAAGATCGAAGGAAGAATGAAAACGGCTCTGTATGTGGCAACTGTAGCGAGAACATACCGGAAAGCAATTGATGATTATCAGAAAGATCCGGAGCTTTACAGGAAGAATATGCCGTGGTATCTGGACCAGATCTCGAATTGTACCTATCGGCAGTTTACAACTGGATTTTTCTTTGGAAAACCATCGGAAGAGGCACAGATTTATGACAGCAACACCTATATCCGGGAGTACACATATCTTGGAATCAAAGAAGAGATTAAAGACGGTATGGTGAAGATCGAACAGAGAAATAAATTTTCGGTGGGCGAGACGATTGAGATCATGAAACCGAACGGAGATAACGTGGAGGTTCAGGTAAAACGGATCGTAAATGAAGAAGGAGAAGAACAGGAGAGTGCACCACATCCGAAGCAGGTACTGTATGTAGAACTGTCCGGTAGGGCTGACAAGTACGATATTCTCAGAAGAAAAGAGGAAGCAGATGAATAAAAAAACGTGGAAGCCATATGCGGCGATCGTACTGATCCTTCTGTACGGCGTGGATATATTCTGGCTTTCCGGATTTTGTGTCTATTATTTTGGTGAGTGGGGAATTCCAATGTATGAGGGTCTTCTTGCGGTGCTGGCACTTGGAATAGTAGTGCTTTTCAGGGAAGACGTAAAGCGTGCATTTCCATTTCACAGACCGACGATCGCAAAGACTGTCGGAACATTGCTGATGTGGATCGGAACCCTTCTGATCACGATGATTCCGACATCGATCCTGCTTTATGTATTTCCGGAGCAGATGAGTGGGGCTACAGAAAGTGTGAGTGAATTATCCGGTGGACTGCCGTTTGGACTTGCATTTCTTCTGATCTGTGTCACGCCGGCGATTTTTGAGGAAATAGCATTCAGAGGCGGGCTTTTCAGCTGTTTTCGTGGCTTTAGGAGTCCATGGTCGGCAATTCTGATCAGTGCAGCAGTGTTCGGTGCATTTCACGGAAGCTTCTGGCGGTTTGTGCCGACAGCGATGCTTGGAATCGCCATGGGATATCTGCTTGCCGAGACGGATAACATGTTTTATAACATGTTTTTCCATCTGATCAATAATGCGTTACCGACATTGCTTTTACAGCTTACTTCCAGTGTGGCTTCAGAGCAGATGGAAAGTGCAGAAGCTATGGCATCGACAGGCATTTTGCTTGTGACGGTGGCGGTGTATTTTATTTATGCTTCGGCAGGACCGTTTCTGCTTTATGCGGGGAATTACCTGATCCATAAAGGACAGCCGGGATACGACAGGGGACTTCTGCCAAGAGAGAAAAAGAAAACTCTGCTGGGGCTTGTGCTTGTAAGTAGCGTCTTTCTAGGACTTGGCATTCTGCTTTTTGGTATAGGAATGTTTGAGTAGAGTGTCCTGTCTGTCGGTGTGAAAGAAGCATCATGAATTTAAAAATGGACAGACAGGATCTAGACCGGCAAAAATTAAAAATGAGAAGGAAGAAAGCAGGGGCGGAGTTTTTGAATCGCCCCTTTTTCAATTCGCGAAACGTAGGAACGTGAGATGCCAAGAGAAGCTGCAACTTCTTTCTGGGTATATTCTTTTTCACCATAAAGACCGTAGCGTTTTTTCAGTACCAGCTGTTCGCGGTCGGTGAGAACGGATTCCAGTTTTTCATAGAGAAGAGAAATATCATTTTTCAGGGCAAGCTGCATACAGGCATCTTCTTCATCAGATTCGATGACATCATACAGGCAGATCTCATTCCCTTCCCGGTCTGTACCGATCGGTTCGTATAGGGAGGTTTCCCGGTTACTTTTCCGCTTGGTGCGCAGCATCATCAGAAGTTCATTTTCGATGCAGCGGCAGGCGTAGGTGGCAAGCCGGGCTTTTTTGTCTGGGTTAAAGGTGGAAACTGCTTTGATAAGACCGATGGTTCCGATGGACAGAAGATCTTCTGTATCGTCCTCCAGATGCTGATATTTTTTTATGACATGAGCGACCAGACGGAGATTGCGCTCGATCAGAATATGACGGGCCTCATTGTCACCGTCTGCACTGCGTCTCAGAAGCTCGGATTCCTCTTTTGGAGTAAGAGGCGGAGGAAAGGATTTCAATACGATTACCTCAAAATAGAGTTACTAACATTGTATGTAAAAGTGAAATGTTCTGTGCTTTTCCATTCGGGTTATTTTGCGCTTGTGGTACGTCTGAAAATGCGTTATAATGAGCGTTGAATCATGTAGTAGCAGATATGGTTTACAAAAGAAATGAGATTACGAGAGAAAAGGAAAAAATTATGGGAATAAGGACAAGATTAGCGGTACTTGCCTGTAAAACATCCAATGCAGTCCTGCGGCGGATGGGACGAGGCGGAACGAACCTGCCGGGCAAGATCGCATTAAAAATTGACAAAGATATTTTAAAAGAATTATCACGTGGGGTGAAGGTTACGGTAGTGACCGGAACCAATGGAAAGACGACCACGTCCCGTATGATCGAGCAGGCATTTGAAGAAGCCGGATATAAGTACTTTGCAAATAAATCCGGTGCCAATCTTCTGACCGGGATCATTACGGTGTTTGCACAGCACTGCAGTCTTTCTGGCAAGTGTTCCTACACACACGCACTGATCGAGTGCGATGAGGCAGCGTTCCGCAAGACCAGTGAGATGCTGCCGGTAGAGTGTCTGGTAGTCAACAATATTTTCCGTGACCAGTTGGACAGATATGGGGAGATCACCCACACGTTGAATGCAATCCGCGAAGGAATTACCCACGTACCGGATGCAACCCTGTGCCTGAACGCGGACTGTTCCCTGACGGCATCTCTTGCAGATAATGTACCGAATAAGGTTGTATGGTTCGGGGTGGATGTGCCGATTTACAAAGAGACAGCGTTTGAATTGTCTGATGCAGTGTACTGTATTCATTGTAAGACAGAATATGAATACGATTACAGAACTTACAGCCATCTTGGCGGTTTCCGCTGTCCGAAATGTGGATATCACCGGCAGACACCGCAGGTTGGCGTGACGCAGGTAGTGCGTACCGGAGCAGATTCTTCGGATATCGTGTTAAATGCATTCGGGCATAGCCATGATGTGCACATTAATCTTCCGGGAGGTTACAATATTTACAATGCGGCAGCCTGTGTTGCGGCTGCGGAGATTGTTGGAATCGATGAAGACACAGCAGTTGATGCACTCAGCAGATTTGAGTGTGGTTTCGGACGTGCGGAACAGTTTGAACTTGGCAAGTCTAAAGCACGTATGATGCTTGTCAAGAACCCGGCAGGGTATAATCAGGTCATCAACCAGATCTCTAATGATGAGGAAGAGTGCAAGATTGCGTTCCTTCTGAACGACCGTTATGCAGATGGAACCGATATCAGCTGGATCTGGGATGTGGATTTTGAAGCACTTGCCCGCCAGAGCGCACGCTTTACCCGTATTCTGGTATCCGGAGTCCGTGCAGATGATATGGCGCTCCGCCTGAAATATGCAGGATTTGACACTGGACGGATTGAAGTGATCCGTGACTATGAGAACCTTTTAGAAGCAATCGGAGCGGATGAGACACCGACATTTATTATGCCGACTTATACCGCTATGTTTGATCTGCGCGGCGAGATCAGCAAGCATACCGATATCAAGGCATTTTACGAATAAGGAGGGAATTATGGAACTGAATATCTGTCATCTCTATCCGGACATCCTTAATCTGTATGGAGACCGGGGCAATATCATCACAATGAAACGTCGTATGGAGGATCGGGGAATCAAGGTCAATGTAGAAGGCTGCTCGATCGGAGAAACGCTGGATGCAAACCGCTATGATATCTTCTTCATTGGCGGAGGTCAGGATTTTGAACAGGAAGTCCTTCTGAAAGACCTGGGGACCGGAAAAGCAGCAGAGATCCGCGCGGCTGTGGAAGATGAAAAGACCTTCCTCGCAATCTGCGGAGGCTATCAGATGCTTGGCCAGTATTATAAGACCTGGGATGGTGTCCAGCTCGATTTTACCGGCGCGATCAACATTCATACCGTTGGATCAAAAGAGCGTATGATCGGCAATTATATGTTTGAGACCCTCCCGGAGAGCAGTGGAGCTGTCGTAGTCGGTTTTGAAAATCATTCCGGCAAGACCTACCTGGGTGAAGGCGTATCACCACTCGGCAAAATGCTCAAAGGCTACGGCAACAACGGAGAAGACCAAACCGAAGGAGCCCGCTACAAAAATGTCTTCGGAACCTATTCACACGGCTCCCTTTTACCAAAGAACCCGGTACTCTGTGATTTTATATTACAAACTGCCCTAGAACGCAAATACGGTCAAATAGAACCACTTGCGCCACTGGAAGACACCCTGGAATTAAACGCCAACGAATACATGAAACAAAGATTAAGCAAATAATGCTTATTTAGAAAATGCCACTGCACACAGGGTTCCATCCCACCTGTGCAGTGGCATTTTGTCCCATCTATGATACAGCAAGGCAAAACTTTGCCAGTAAAGTACGGCGGTCATCGTGGGAAAATCATCTCTTTCGATTCACTTATTGTGCAATGGAGAGAAGACTCAAAAATTGTGGAAGCCATTGCTGACACAATTTTCGCTTTCAGAGGCTTCTCGGAATGGTTTGCACAATAGAATCAAAAGAGATGATTCTCCCACGATGACCTCACAACCTACTCCCACAAATTTCCCCTCCCAATCATCTTGACAAAATCCCCTACCCATACTATCATAAGGATACATTTTCTAAAAGATATCGGTTTTCTTTTAGCAAATCGCTCATGGCATTTCGCCATATATTTTCTGAAATAAAACTTCTGAACTTTTGCCGGGGAAAGGCAAGGGTGAATTTAATATGGGATTTTATAAGGTACATTCGGCAACGATTCTGGGGCTGAAAGTAGAATTTGTGCAGGTAGAGGCAGATGCAGGGAACGGACTTCCAATGTTTCATATGGTGGGATATCTGTCTTCTGAGGTAAAGGAAGCAGCAGAACGGGTAAGAACTGCCATGCGCAATGCCGGTTATACCATGCCGGCGAAAAAGATTGTGATCAATCTGTCGCCGGCATGTGTCCGCAAGAAGGGATCTGTATTTGATCTTCCAATTGCAGTTGCAGTACTTGGGGCAATGGGGATTTTCCCGGAAAAAGCAGTGGAGGATATTTTACTTGCAGGGGAGCTCGGACTGGATGGAAAGCTACAGCCGGTAGAGGGAATCCTTCCGATTGTTCTGGAAGCAAAGAGGGCTGGCTTTAGGTGCTGTGTGATTCCGAAGTCAAATGAGGATGAGGGAAGGCTGGCGCAGGGAATACAGATTTTTGGGGCAGAGACTCTGGAAGAGGTATGCAGATGGCTGAAGGGTGAGTATATGCCTCAGATGGAGAAAAGTGACAAAGAAGAGGCTCATGGAACGGAAGAATGGGACATAGATTATAGTGATATTCAGGGACAGGAAGCAGTAAAAAGAGCGACGATGGTGGCGGTGGCAGGAGGACATAACCTGCTTTATGTCGGTCCGCCTGGTTCCGGAAAGACAATGCTTGCCAAACGGATTCCGACGATCCTACCACCGCTTGACCGGGAAGAAAGTCTGGAGATCACGGGGATTTACAGTACGGCTGGACTGCTTAAAAGAAAGAATCCGCTGATCTGGCAGAGACCGTTCCGGGAGGTCCATCATACTGTGACACGGGCAGCACTCATCGGAGGCGGACGAATCCCATCGCCGGGAGAAGCAACACTTGCGCATGGAGGTGTCTTATTCCCCTGTGAAACGCCCTCTATATCTTGTGGTCGGTACTTTGACCCCCACAAAGTGGCGTAAACAGGGGCTTTTTCGCACCTATTGGTCTGAAACCCGCATAACTACTACATATTCGATGCTGTGTTTCCGCGAGAACGACCTGCTCAGATATGTGTGGTGGGGTGAATATGAACCACAATATGTAGTAATCGTTTCATCGAGAAAAAGAACCTTTTAGCAAAAGAATGTACTTTTTGACGAAACGGCTTATTATTTAGCAAAAGAACTATTCCACGAAAGGAGTTACATGGAGACAAATAGAGAAACAAGAGAATTAAAGGTGTACGGACAATCAGGATACAAGTATCAGGACACTTCGACCATTGTGCTTAAGGGAAAATGGTTAGAGAACGCTGGCTTTAAAATTGGTTCCAAAGTAAAAGTGGCTGTGATGCCAAATGAGCTGATTCTCACATTGGAGAAATGATTGTTTTTGTCGGCCGTATGAGATTTATTCTACTACATTGAGGATGGATTTCATGCGGCTTTAATTATATCACGAAATATCACATAATATTATTTGAAAGCATAAAATATCATCAAACTTCTTGAAGAACGGTCATAGAGATGCTATAATAAAATGTAATTTTGCGAATTGCACCACGAACCACAGAGGTGATTATATGGATAAGAAAAATTTAGTAGATGAGAATTATATCGGTATTGATGAAGCCGCTGAATATTTGGGGATAAAGACAGTGACCTTGCGCAATTGGATAAAAAAGAAACCCGATATTCCGGCACATCGAATCGGAAAATTGTGGAAGTTTAAGCGTTCCGAACTTGACGAATGGATTGCAAGTGGAAAGAGTGCGGAATAACAGGGTAAAAATACTCTTGGGAAGGAAACAATAACAATGCCTGAAATCAGATTGTATAACGAGGATTGCATTGCAGCGATGAAAAAGGTGAGTGATAAGTCGGTTAGTTTAATAGTTACTGATCCACCTTATAACCTCGGAAATTTTATGAAAAATAGAGATACAAACCTAAGTAAAATGCGTGATAATTTTTTTGGCTCTGCTGGCTGGGATGATATGGAGTTTGATGAATGGGAGAAATCTATGGATGATTTCTTTAAATCGGCTGCACGAGTTATGAAAAAAGGTGGAACAATGATTGTCTTTATGGCAATTATTAAGGTTGAAACTATAATTAAATTGGCAGAAAAACATGGCTTTTATTATAAGACTACAGGCATTTGGCATAAGACGAATCCAATGCCAAGAAACATGAACCTGCATTTTGTAAATTCTACAGAAGCCTGGATATATTTTACCTATAAAACTCGGACAGGTACCTTTAATAATAATGGCGCGTTATTCCATGATTTTATAGAAACTTCGGTAACTCCAAATAGTGAAAGACGATATGGAAAGCATCCTACACAGAAACCCGAAGGTCTAATACAACATTTTGTAGAATTGCTATCTAATAGCGGTGAATGGGTTCTCGATCCATTTATGGGAAGTGGAACTACGGGGGTAGTATCGAAAAGAGCCGGACGCAATTTTATTGGAGTAGAATTAAATCAACAATATTTTGAAATGGCAAAAGCAAGGATAGAGGAAAAGCAAAATGAAACCAACGGTAATTGATTTGTTCGCCGGAGTTGGCGGGCTATCCCTCGGTTTTGAAATGCGGGGGTTTAATGTCTTAGTGGCAAATGAATACGATAAATCGATTGCCGCTGCATATACGGAAAACCATAAAAACACCAAAATGATAGTTGGAGATATTACCCAACTCAATCTGGAAGAAACTTTCGGGTCTTACAAAGGAAAAGTAGATGTTGTTATCGGTGGCCCTCCGTGTCAGGGATTTTCTCAGAAGGGGCAGAGAAAGACCATACACGATCCAAGAAATTTTCTTTTCAAGTATTATGTTGCGGTTGTTGAACTCGTAAAGCCGAAATATTTTGTCATGGAGAATGTGCCAAACCTGTTAACGGCAGAGGGGGGATTTTTCCTTCGTGAAATAGAAGAACTGTTTAACAAAAAAGGTTATTTGTTACAATATGGTGTGCTAAATGCATCTGACTATGGTGTTCCACAAAATCGACGCAGAGCTGTTATTATCGGAAAATTGGGAGCGAAAGCACCTAAGTTACCTGTGCCACAGAATAAGATGGTTACAATATGGGATGCAATCAGTGATCTTGCCTATCTGGAGTCTGGCGAAGGCAAGGATACACAAGCATATAAACTTCCGGCGGAGAGCGATTATGAAAAATTGCTGCGTGGAGATTCAGAAGTGCTGTATAATCATGTTGCTACTAAGCATTCACCCTTGGCTTTGGAGCGATTAGCGCTTATACCGCCAAATGCAGGCAAAGAGGTTCTTCCCAAAGAACATCTCACGAAATCTATTTACAGTGGAACATGGACCAGAATGCGGAAAGATGAAATCTCAGTAACAATTACAACAAGGTTTGACACCCCTTCTTCTGGAAAGTTTACACATCCATATTTAAACAGAGCGATAACTGTGCGTGAAGCCGCAAGAATCCAGTCATTCCCCGATTCTTTTCGCTTTGTAGGAAATAAGGGATCACAAATGAAACAGGTTGGTAATGCAGTACCGCCATTATTGGCAGCGGCAATCGCTGATGTAATTATGAAAGACATAAAGGAGGATTCGGCTAATGAGCAGACCAGATAATTTACCCGTATATGAAGAACTTGATCTGAAACTTGGTATTAAGTCGTCCCTTCCCCATGTAAAAAGTACACTTGCTTTGGCTATACTCTTCTGGGAATGTACGGATTACCCTGCGGAACTGATTTATTCTGAACAAAAAGATAATGGCATTGTTGTGACAGAGGATGTATGGCAGAAAGTAAGTAGTAGTCTGGCTGAAATTTGCGAGGAGTGTAGGATTGATCTTACAACGCTCTCAGATACTGTAAATGGAAATATGCTGTTTAAGTCACAGCTCGAAGCCTTAATTGTTGCTTTTGAGCTTGTGTGGAAATTGGCAAAAGTTAGTTTCGTGGAGGGGAATAAGGCGGCAAGCGCAGAACGCACAGGTGGAACTCGTTATCCAAAAAAATTAACCTATACGGTTAATATGGATATTATTCACTGTTTAATAGAAAGCAATCGAGATTCATATATTAAAGTTTTGCTGGCTTGGCTCGGTATGACAACTAACCCTTCTGTGGATAGTGAAAATCAGCTTCTTCACCTTTTAACCGCTTTATCGGAAAGTGCAGTATTCAAACTCACCGATGGCGATCATGATGTGATTTTCAATCAGGATAGCCTTTATCGAAAGCTGATTGAAAAGGAAGAACCAGTAGATGTTAATGGCGATAAAGAAGCAAAAGGTTCTCTGCGAATCTTAAAATCTTTGCTTTCAGATGAAATGAATCCGTTTCTGAAATATGCTAACGGTAGTGTTTCTGCGGATGAATCTGATGCAGATGCATTGAAAGCATATCAGAGTCGTGTTGATACCTACTTAAGACTCTCGGCAACAAAGATTATTACGCCAGAAGCTGAAAACGATGAAGAAACGGAATTCATTCCTTTGAACTACAAAACAAATTATCCGACTGATTTTGAACGGAATCGCATTATTTTTGGTGCCCCAGGCACAGGAAAAAGCTATAAGATAAAAGCTGACTGTGAAGATTTATTGAATGGAACTTCTGGCAATTATGAGCGTGTTACATTCCATCCTGATTATACTTATTCACAGTTTGTGGGTACATATAAGCCAGTGACGGATACAGACGGAAATATTAAATATACTTTTGTTCCAGGACCCTTTATGCGCGTTTTTGTTGCCGCCGTTAAAAGCGGACGCACCGAAAATCCACAACCGTATGTGCTTATCATTGAGGAAATCAATCGTGCCAAAGTAGCTGCGGTTTTTGGAGATGTATTCCAGCTTTTGGATAGAGATGATGACGGTGTCAGCGAATATGATATTCATGCTTCCGAGGATATTAAAAACTATTTAGCTAAGGAACTGAACGGTACAGCGGAAAACTTCGGTACGATTAAAATTCCAGATAATATGTTCATCTGGGCCACGATGAATAGTGCTGACCAGGGCGTTTATCCTATGGATACAGCTTTTAAGCGCAGATGGGCTTTTGAATATCTTGGGATTAATGCGAATGAGTCGCATATTCACGGAAGTATAACCCTTGGTTCCACCGTCACACAGAATGTGGAGTGGAATCTTCTCCGCCGTGCCATTAATGACAAATTGGCGAAGGAATACAAGGTAAATGAAGATAAGTTGATGGGACCATTTTTCCTTTCGAAGAAAGTTCTCAAAACCGTTAGCGATACAGATATGACGATAGCTGACCCTGAGCTGTTCACTCGAACTTTTAAGAGTAAAGTCATTATGTATTTGTACGAGGATGCCGCAAAACAGCATAAGCATAAACTGTTTTCTGGTTGTGAAGACACAACAAAATATTCTGCGGTTTGTGATAGTTTCGATAAAATTGGTATCCAGATTTTTGGTGATGATTTTGAGGAGGTCTACTATAACCCGCAGAAAGGATAAATGACGGATGAGGATTATTTCAAATTTTGTCAGAGAGCAAGAACGATATACGAAGAATCAGCTTCGTTCCAAATTTGCTTTTGATGAATTAGGCACTGAAAATTTCATAAAAAGCCTAAAATCCTACGGCATTCTGAAAGCGGTCAGCAATAATGTAGAGCAGAAAGAGCTTACAGATTTGGTGGATGATGACATCCAGGTTATTGATGAAACAGCGGGTAATGATGATTGCTTATATGTTTTCACCTATGTTGGGGTTATCACAATAGGAAACAGAGTTATTAAGGTTTATCCCAAATACATTCTGTCTGACTCGGAACCTACTGAACAGATGAAACAGGTCATAAAGGTTTTAGAGCGTTACAGCCATTCAGAGGAACAGATTGTGAATCTTTACAATGGCGATGGTGACAACCGCAGCTTTAATATACTGGCAGTAATTCTCTATCTGTTGGATGACTATTTTGAATATGGCGTCTACAATAACACCCAAGAAATATTGGAAATCAATGGTGAAGGTGAAATTAACTGGGAACGAACTATAGATGAAGGGTTTACCATCATAAGTGACAACAAACCCTATTATGCCGAACTTATTACAAGACGGACAGTGGAGGATGAAACGGATTATTTTAAGCGGCTACATGAGTGTATTTTAACTGAATGCTCCCATCAGCTCCATGAAGCTGGCTTAGAGGATCTGTTTGAAATGGAGCAAGTAGCCCTAACAGATGAACCACTGGATAGTTTCGGTGATCGGGATTATATTTTGGATCGGTTGATGGCAGAGCTAAGTGTTCAGTTTAATACACATCGCCAAATTCTGTTAAAAACGCTTTATACTTATATCGCTCAGGACAGGAGAATGCTGGAAAGCGATAGCGGAATCAGTATGTTCGGCACGACAGCGTTCCATGCAGTTTGGGAAAAGGCTTGTTCAGATGTGTTTGGAAATATGCTTCAGACTAAACTGGGTCAGCTTCCGTTAAAGGTACCGCTGGCAGAGGGGTATGACCCAAACACCAAACTAATCGAGCTGATAGAGTGCCCTAAGTGGTGTGGGACGGATTTTGAGCATAAGGCAAAGGATACGCTGATTCCTGATTTGATTACTATAGATCAACTGGATGGACAGAATTGTTTTATAATATTTGATGCCAAATACTATCTATTACAGTTAGAAAAAAGACGCAGCCTTAGAGGAAATCCTGGCATTGGTGATGTTACAAAGCAATATTTGTATCAGCTTGCATATAAGCAATTCATCACAGACCACCAAATCAGTATCATTAGAAATTGTTTTTTAATGCCGACTGAAAGCGATGGGGTCATTATACAAGGAACCGCAAAATTGGAGATGCTCTCCAATTTAGGACTTGAGCATATTCAAATTCGTAAAATTCCAGCGGCAGAACTATTCCGATACTACCTATCCAGAAAAAGATTGCCTTTGGAAAAATTACAACTGATATAAAAGTGCGCCCGGTAGAGCAATCTATCGGGCGCACTTTTATATCAGTAAGCAGTCAATACAGCTTTTGTGAGCATATTCGATTGTGTTTCTGGTACCGCCGGGTTCTCCATTATAAACAGCTATCACACGGGCAGATCGGTTCACCATCCATTCATTTCGGCGTTGGAAGCAATCTTGGCTATAGCCAGGGCAGATGTATTTTACCAGATCGGCATATTGGAGAATAAAATTGTATTCCTGTTGCCAGTGGGTTTGCCACCTGCTTTCAAAGCCCTTATATGGCACTGCGGCTACCAGATGGATAGCTGGATTCTTGGCACGTTCCCTTAATACGATCTGTGCCGCCCAGATATCAACACCTCGCGCCATCCCAGAAATAAAGGTAACGAAACCATCGGCTATGGCTTGCTGAATCGCAACTTCCAAGTCGTGCTTTACCTGCTTCTCTGGTTTATGCAACTTTTCTGGGCGATGGCCGGTGAAGCAACAACGGTGCAAGCGGAGTTCAGTTTCCTTTGACATGAGTTCACCTCATTCATATCGTCCACAACACTTTTTGTATTTGATTCCTGAACCGCAAGGACATGGTTCGTTTCTCCCTGCAGACCGATGAAGCAGTGCTTGCAATTCCTGCATACGATTATAAACCGTTACGGGTAAAGCGAAGGTCATCCCATCGCTGGTAGCTGCAATCTGATCTTTCTGATTGGACAGTGCAATCAGCTCCGCAACCAGAGGTGAAGCGGTCAATGCGAGCCTGTGGCTCGGTATTGGAGTTCCTTTGTAAGTTACTGTATCGTCTGGAAGGAAGAGTATCCGACTTTCATTATTATTGTGCGGCGTTATATCAACTAATTGTCCGTCCGGGGACTTCCAAATAGCATGAGCTTCGGCCTCCACCATAATATTTGCCCATTGCCAAATCGCCCAGCCAGTGATGGCTTCACCGCCAACGGTGCTGATTACAGAATTCACATTGGGAAAGCATTCATTCAGCGCCGTTCCGGGAAATGGATAGCACTGCACAAAATAAGGCTCAACAGTTGGACGAATGGTATTGCACAGAGTTGTTATTGCATCGGTGACATTTTTTGGTGTGGTTTCTTTAGTCATACACCCTCCTGTTCCCCGCCAGAGAGCAGTGTAAGCATTTTATCCAGAATCGGTTTGACCTGTCCCTTTTTACAACGGTTTTCAAAAGAACCGTTACTGAAATGATCTTCTCGCAGGAGCATGGTAAGCAAAGCGCAGCACAATTCGTAATCTGCAAATTTCAAACGCCCCAGTTCCATATCGCAATCAATCGGTTCGGTGATAAGGTAATCGCCGTAGTTATACTTCATATCTCCCATTTTCTCCAGAGTATCATAGTAGTCGGATTCTGAAACCGACTCTTTGAGTCTCTGGAGTTCTTTGCATTTATCTTCATTATTCATATTGTACCCTCATAAGTAGCTTTATGCTGTCCGCCGCTCTACGAACCAGCGTCCCAGATTGTTCCCGGTCAGAGAGTGGTTGCGTTCAAAAAAAAGATAGCTCTGCCTACCTCTGACCCAAATTGTATAACGGTCACCTTGTCCGCCGGCCTTCATAGCAGCCGCCTGCCGGATGTCTGTGACACGGTCAATATCAAATTTCTCTCCGTCCTCCCAGGTCAGGCTGAGAGGAATCAATATGCCCTCGCTGTTGAATCGGGCGATTACATCCACATAAACTTTTATGTTATTCATACTGACTGACCTCCCTTGCTTGCCCGTTAGTAGTCAGTGGTTATATTGGTTTCTACATCTTTTAAGAAGTTACTGTTCGCCATTAGCGGCGGATCGATAACCTTATATCCATTCCTTTTCATGAGCCGGAACTTAAAGTCCAGTAGCTCCGGGGGCACCCGTAGCAGCGCGGCGGCTCCAAAGAAGGAAATATCATCATTTAATTTTGCCAAAACATCTTCATCGTCCATGAGAAATTCCGCAGCAAAGATATTTGCCTCGTATTCCATGAGCGATGTGCTGTCGAATAATTCAAAATCATGAAAAGCCTTAACCCCCACAGCCTTTGCGTGGAGAACGGCGTGTCCCAGTTCGTGTGTGACAATAATCCGCTGGATCGACTCTGGAAGATCACTGTTGATAGTGATGGAGCGTTTACGGCTCTGTGTCAGAAAGAAGCCCTTACAGGCTCCGGGGTAAGTTCCCATCGGCGTATGGAGCAGAATAATGCCCATATCCTCACACAGCTTGAACGGGTCTGTTTCATGGTATTTCTTCTTTAGCTTTTCTACCTCTCGGCAGATATAATCCATGTTCATTCAGATCCCTCTTTTCTGTACCCAC
>Ga0129312_1000603_pt1 | contig 28107 bp, 36 predicted proteins | sample O827metagenome_FD_94434 | JGI IMG/M metagenome (GOLD analysis project Ga0129312, IMG submission 94434) | Orangutan group fecal microbial communities from Wisconsin, USA - O827 metagenome | ecosystem: Host-associated > Mammals > Digestive system > Large intestine > Fecal | place: USA: Wisconsin... | reverse complement strand
TACGAAGAAATGATGTAAAACACACGATTGTTCGTAGAAAACCGTGTGCAAAGGGGTTGCGACACTGTGAGTGCGGTCAGGCATATTGACATGAGCTTCCATAGCGCAATGAGTGCCAGCCGAAATAAACTCATGGGTTATTGTAGCGATGATGGTGACATCGGGTAAAACCGCAAGGGTTACTGTGGCATTATGAGCAGAGTGTCCCTGTAAAACATTATTATAGGGCTTTAAAAATCTTAAGGTAACGAGTTAATAGTATTCGGAGGATTTTATGGAACAGAACGCGATTGCTTTTATTTGGGACTTTGATAAAACCTTGATAGCAGGATATATGCAGGATCCGATATTTGAAAAATATGGTGTTGATGGAAAGGCCTTTTGGAATGAAGTAAATGCATTACCTGAACAATATGAGGAACAAGGCATTCGTGTGAATAAGGATACAATCTATCTAAACCATATGATTACATGCGTGCAACAGGGACTATTTCCGGGACTTAACAACAGTATTTTGAAGGAGCTAGGCGCAAAGTTGCAATTTTACAAAGGTGTAGAAGAAGTGCTTTCTGACTTGAAAAGTGAAATTGCGGGTAATGAAAAATATGCAACATATGGAATCCATGTTGAACACTACATTGTAAGCACTGGCTTAACGGCTATGATTCGTGGAAGCAGTATTACGGGGCTTATTGATGGAATTTGGGGATGTGAATTCATTGAGAATCCGATTGAATCCACAATTGCCCCTAATCCATTAAAGAAAAATGATCCAGTTATTCATCAGCCTGGATATTTTATTGATAACACTTCAAAAACGCGTGCAGTTTTTGAAATTAATAAGGGCGTTAATAAGCATACTTATATTAATGTGAATAGCAAAATGGAAGCAAAAGATCGGCGTGTTCCTTTTGAACACATGGTTTATATTGCGGATGGACCAAGCGATGTTCCTGTTTTTTCTGTTCTGAAGCAATACGGTGGAAGCACGTTTGCAGTATATCCCAAGGGTGATATGAAAGCGTTTAATCAGGTTGATTCTCTTCGAAAAGATGGAAGAGTTGATATGTATGCAGAGGCTGATTACAGTAAGGGAAACACAGCGTATATGTGGCTGATGTCAAGAGCGAAAGCTATTGCAGATTCAATCTATGAAAAACGAGAGAACGAATTGAAAAGTGCAGTTGGCCGGGTACCAACACATCTGGTGTAATAATCAGGAGCTTTTGATACTGTAGATGATTGAGCTTCAAAACATAGAGCTGGTAAGGAAAATCATTAGAGAACTCAAATATTCACTGCCATTTGGAAAGTGGCTTAAGTATATCTTGGCATTCACATAAGAGTATACTTCGATGAATTCGAAAATAGCATTGTGGCAGAGTATTTTTATAACAGCCCGTGGGATTGGAGCAGAGCAGGCGGGAAAAATCGATGATTCGGTAGTAGCTGTGTGGTTTGCAAACTGTGCGGTAATACTGATGTGCAACTCACGTTGCGGTTGCAAGATTATTAAGAGCTTAAAAAATGAAACGGCTCAGACTCTTTGAGATGAGTCTGGGCTGTTTTAGTGTGGAGAGGGATTAGAAATGAAAAAAGTTCTTCTGGTGACATTCTCAGACAATGCAGATCATCAGGATACGTTGTTTGGAATGTACGAGGAAATGAGAAAGCGGAGCGACTGGGATGCGTATTTGCTCTGTATTAAAACTCCGAAGGTAGAACTTCAGCAGTCAGATCACACGTGGTTGGTGGATTGCCCGGAGCGTCCTGGCGTGACTAAGAAGACCTTCAATCTCCCACTGTTGCTTTCAATTATTCATCGTGTTCGCAAAGAGCATTTTGATGCTATTTATTTTGAGAGCCTGCATACATGGAATCTGCCCATTATGATGATGGCTGGTAAAGCTAAGACTTACCAGGTGATTCATGAAGTTATTCCACATGAGGGTGACAGCCAAGTCAAGATGGTTGACCTGATGAATAAAGCTGTAGTCAAATTTGCAGATACAATTGTATTGCGCAATAAAACGTATATTCAGGATATGATTGATCGCTACGGGATCAGTGCAGATCGTGTGAAGTATTTGGAACTGTGGCGCAGATATCCGGCATACACCCCCCCAGTACATAGTGGTCGCGCACTTTTCTTTGGAAGAATCAATCCCTACAAGGGTGCGGATAACCTGTTAGAGATTGTTCGCCTGTGCCCGGACATACAGTTTGATGTTATTGGTCGGGTTGATCCGCAGATGCAGGGAATCGTTGAGCAGCTCGCAAAAGAGAAAAATGTGAAGCTGAACAATGATTATGTCACGAATGAAGAAATGCGTGAAGCTTTTATTAACTGCGACTGGGCAATTGTTCCATATAACTCGGCTTCTCAGTCCGGCATCATTATCGATGCTTATAAGTATAGTCGTCCTGTTATCGCATTTGCTGTCGGCGCGATTCCTGAGCAGGTAGACACAAATAGGAGTGGTTATCTTGTCGAAGCTGGTAATAATGAGAAGTTTGCAGACAAGTTAAAAGAAGCCGCGAAGCTGAGTTTGGATGAGTACGATATGGTGAGCCAATATGCGTATCAGTACGGCTGTAAAAAGTACGCGACAAGTGGTGCTGTGGGACGGTTCATTGAGTTGATAGGATAAGGATAAAGATGATGAAATTACTTTACGTTACAAGTCAGTCAGGGCGAAGAATCAACGGATTTATGCGTTCTGCAATTATTGCGGCGAGGCAGTTAAATATTGATTTTACAATTGTTTGCAATATGGATCATGCGGATAAAAAATTATACGAAGAAGACTGCAAAAAATATGGAATAAAAGCAGAACATATTGATTGCGACAGAAATCCGTTAGCAAAGAAGAATTACACGCTTGCTGAAAAACAGTTGTTGGCTCTGATGAAGCGTGAAAAATACGATGTGGTTCATTGCAATACTCCGATTGGTGGTGTGTTGGGAAGAATCTGTGCAAGGAAGGCTAAAATTCCGTATGTGATTTATGAGGCACATGGGTTTCATTTTTGGACAGGTGCCCCTATAAAAAATTGGATTTGCTACTATCCAATAGAAAGATATATGGCACACTTTACGGATATGCTTATCACAATAAATGATGCGGATTATGCTCAGGCAATAAAATTTCGGTTAAAGAAAAATGGTCGAGTGGAAAAAGTTCCTGGAGTTGGAGTGGACCTGTCAAAATTTGATAAGAGTCAACGCGAAACAGAAAAAGGTGAGGAGATTCGTTTGTCTCTAAGAAAGACCTGGAACATAGACCCGAGTTCATTTGTTTTTGTATCTGTGGGAGAACTTAATGATAACAAAAATCAGGAAGTGGCGATTCGTGCCCTTGCAAAGGTCAATAATCCAAATTTTAACTATCTGATTTGCGGTGAGGGCGAAAATCGAAAGTACCTGGTAGAACTGGCAGAGCAGCTTGGCGTTGGAAAACAAGTAAAACTCCTTGGGTATCAGAGCAACATTCCAGAAGTGCTCCTTGCATGTGATTGCTTTGTGTTTACATCTTTTCGAGAGGGCCTGCCGGGAGCCCTGATGGAGGCAATGGCATCAGGATTGCCCTGTATTGCTTCAAAGATTCGTGGGTGTACAGACTTATTGCGTGATAGTGATTATCTGTTTGATCCGAAGAATGCAGATGAGTTGGCAGATAAGATGAGAAACATAGTTGATGAAGGCGAAAGACTGCGTGAGGTTACAAGAAATAGCAATAATGTGGTGAACTTCGATCTGAATCATGCCATTCAAAGTCTTAAGAAACTGTATAAGAGTGTAGAGGATAGGTAAAATGAGTAAGAGAATCATGCACCTTTTAACAGGAACAAGTTTTTCAGGAGCTGAAAATGTCGCATGCCAAATTATGGCGTGCTTTAAGGACGATGCAGAGTATGAAATGATTTACTGTAGCCCGGACGGGAAAATTCGTGATGCACTGAAGGAAAGAAATATTCGGTTTGTGCCTATGCAGAAATGGTCTTTAGCAGAAGTAAAACGTATTTTAGAAGAGGAAAAACCTGATGTTATCCATGCACATGACATGAAAGCATCTTTTTTTGCGGCAGTGGTCTGTGGAAAAACTCCGCTGGTTTCACATGTGCATAATAACAATTTTGATTCTAGGGGCATCTCTACAAAAGCATTGCTGTATAGCTATGCTGCCCAAAAAGCAGAACATATTTTTTGGGTGTCAAAATCTGCGTATGAAGGATATGCTTTTCATGAAAAATTCAAAGGGAAAAGTAGCATCCTCTACAATGTGATTGATGCTGATGAGGTCTACAGAAAAGCTGCACAGGATGAAAAAGAGTATGCTTACGATATAGTATATGTGGGCAGACTGACCCCCCAAAAAAACCCCCAGAGGCTTGTTGAAGTACTTGCAGGTATTGGACAAAAATGCCAGGGAATGAAAGCAGCTATTGTAGGTGCAGGAGATCTGGAAACAGAGACGAGAAAGAAGCGGCAGGACCTTCACGCAGAAGGCTTCATTGATATGCTGGGATATAGTAGTAATCCGTATAAGATTATGAAAAATGCCAAAATCCTGATAATGACCTCTCGCTGGGAAGGTCTTCCGATGTGCGCATTGGAAGCGATGGCTCTTGGCGTTCCAATTGTAAGCACTCCTACGGATGGTCTGAGGGAAATTGTGGAGGATGGGAAAACAGGCTATCTAAGTGATAAAGATTGTGTGCTGATTGATCGCTGTGTAGATATTCTGGAAAATAATGAACTGTACCAGAAACTGCATCGGGCAACATTGGAAAAAGCAGCTAAGATTCTTGATGTTAAATCGTATAAAGCTGCGCTGGATCAGGTTTATCAACTGTGTGAATAAAGAAAGTGGCGGAGGAAAAGCAGTGGACAAAAAAGTTGTTCTGTTTACGGCACTCGATCATGGAGGAATACTGCAGCTTGCAAATCAAATGGCATTAACATTGAAAAAAATGAACATGCCGTTTGCACTCTTTGTGCCGGCAGGGGCGAAGAGCAAATGTGCAGAAGATATTGTAAAAGAAGTTTTCGAGTACCAACTTCCCAAATTTGCACTTCCGGGAAAAATAGAAACGAAAAGATTGGCAACTCAAATCCTTGAGATGAATCCTAGCTGTCTAATTGCAGCGGACGATGCAATAAAAGCATCTGCTATTGTGAGTGCACTTTCGTACAAAATTAACTGTGCAATCGTTATTCATGATGTAAATCCGCATCCACAGAAGAAAACAGTATATAAGGAACTATCAGAGAAAATCAGAAAGTACTTGGCAAGGAGAGCATATAAAAAAGCACAATCGATTATTCTTCTATCAAAAAATTCTTATCAATTGTTTAACCAACGATATGAAAAATTAACAGATAAAGCAACGATATTTCCTCTTGGCGCACATGTTATGCCAGCCATCTCTACGATGCCGAGTGAACTAAAGCCATATGGAAACATAGATGGATTTGCACTCTTTTTTGGCCGTATTGATGAATATAAGGGCGTTGACAGGTTGGTGAAAGCACAAGAAAGGAATTGCAGGGATTCAATGTACAATTTGCCTGTAGTTATTGCCGGAAAGAACTTGTCCGATGAAGAGTATAAAACATCAGATGAAAATAAGACGATATGTTTGTTGCGATTCATCAGTGATGGAGAAATGATATGGCTTTTTGAACATTGTGGTGTTGTGATTCTACCGTATTATGAAGCATCACAAAGTGGAGTGCTGCCGATTGCGTATAAGTATGGTAAACCAGTAATTGTTTCAAATATCAATGGATTAAGAGAATTGGTTGTTGAAGATAAAACTGGTTACATTTTTGATGATATTCAGCAGCTGAGTGATTTGCTAAAAAAATATTCAGAAGACAAGAATAAAACGCCTAATTTGGAAATTTGCGATTTTTATAAAAAAACATACGACTGGGAAGGAAACATGAAAGACCTTTTGGAAAAGGTGGCTAAAGAAGATGAATGAGTATATAAAAAGTGATCTTTTCAGATATTCAGGAAAAACTACTCTGAGTTCAGCAGTGGCAAATTTTGCTTATAACAGATCATTTAGACACCAGGTGTACTTAAGATGGAGCAATGAAAAGGGAATAAAGGGAAAAATTGCGAGAGGACTTTATTATCTGAATAGATTTCTAAATAAGAACATGCAAATTAGCTACCGATGTAAGATTGGTTACGGATTTTATATCGGACATGGTGGTCCAATTGTGGTGAGCAGATACACAAGTTTTGGAAATAATGTAAACATTAGTCAGTTTACGACAATTGGTACAAACAATGAAGAGGGGGCAAGAATTGGAAACAATGTGTATATAGGGCCTAATGTATGTATCATTGGTGGCGTGACCATTGGTAATAACGTTACAATCGGGGCAGGTAGTATCGTTACAAAAGATATACCTGACGGGGCAACTGTGGCCGGTAATCCGGCGAAAGTTATTAACTTCAATCAGCATCCGGAATTTATTCAAAATCCGTGGACAGTGGATGAAAGGAATAAAAACTAATGGCATTAAGGAGGATAACCCCTAAAAAATTACAGCTTGCAACCGTTGTAACTTTTATTATATTATGGCATTTTTTCTTTGCATCGTCCTTTGTACTGCGGTTAAATCCTAAGATTTTTTGGCCGGTAGTATTTGTGATATCTATTGGAACAGCTCTTTATAATAAAGCGCAAATAAGTGGAGCTGAATTGGAAATACTGGCTTTTTCCTTTGTGGGTTTGATTTTGTGTTTCTTGGCGGCAGAACCGTGGACTGCAGTTAGCAATGAAATATATTTTTTCATCTATCTTTGCGTGGCTGCAATGATGGCACGATACACAAGCGGAGAAATCATAAGAAAGCAGATACTATTTTTCTGCATTGTGCATTTGATATGCATTTATTTGCAAGTACTTTTACCAAGTGTTTATAAGAGCGTAGTTCTGCCGTTGCTTCCAGCATATGCACACAGTGATATTTTGTATCAAATGACCTATAACTCATCGTACTACGGCTTTACAGTACAAACGAGTATAACTGCTATGTATATGACATTTGGTGCAATCGTGGCGGCAGTAAACGCAAAGCATGAAGAAAGAAAGCTTCAAAAAATAATATATATAATTTTGATACTGTTGTTTGTTACTGGAATTTTATTTGTGACAAGACGTGGATCCTTTTTAGCGATAATGCTGATTTTAGCATATATCTACTTTGACACAAGTAGAAGCAAAGTGTCGAGAGTTATATTGCTTATTGTTGGGATATTATTTCTATTGTATTTTGGAATAGATAAGATTCCAGGTATGCAAGGAATGCTTGATAAATTCAATCGACTCTCCGGAAATATGATGAATGGGCGACAGAACATATGGGAAATAGCTCTTGATAATTTATGGAATTATCCGCTATTTGGGTATGGAGTAGGCAGAGCAAATGTTACTGGTGGAGGTGGCTCGGTAGACAATGCATATATAGCAATCTTGGTGGAAAGAGGAATAATCGGAACGATTGTTTTCTTTATTCCATATCTGCATGCTCTTATTCAATCGCATAGCAGGAGAAAAAAGCGGGTAATTGCATCAAAATCGGTAGAAACCGCTTTTTACTTTCAATTGCTGTTTTTAATAATGAGCTTTATGGAAAATTATTATGGGCAAGCATTATCAATGTTTGTTTATTACTTGATGATTTTTAGCGAACAATTTGATAATCAGAGAGAAGAATGAACGATGAGTCTGACTAATATTATTAAGCGGATTATAGACCCTAACCACTGTTCTAATACGGCTTATATTGAATATCTGAGAAGAAACAATGTTTCTGTTGGAGAGCATACTATTTTTTATTCACCAAGGCATACATCTGTGGATATTCAAAAGCCTCACCTTGTATCGATAGGATCTTATTGCAAGATTACAACGGGTGTCATTATTCTGGCCCACGATTATTCGATTTCTGTAGCTCGTCGTGTGTTCGGGGAGTTTATTGGAGGAACGGCTCCAACAAAAATTGGAGACAATTGTTTCCTTGGAATGAATGCAATTATTTTGCCTGGAACTACAATTGGAAATAATTGCATAGTTGGTGCTGGATCGGTTGTCAAGGGGGGGTATCCCGATAATGTTGTGATTGCGGGAAATCCTGCAAAAGTAGTTTGTACACTGGCTGAGTATTACCAAAAAAGGAAAAATAGATGGGTAGACGATGCAAAAAGATGTGCATTGGAAATTTATCATAATACAGGACGTCGGCCAACGATTGAGGAAATGAAAGATGGATTCTACTGGCTATATACTCAGCGAAGTCAGGAGAATATAGATAATCATAACAACTTCTTCACACTAACTGGAGATGATTATGAAGATATCTGTAGTAAGTTCTTAACTACAGAGCCTGTCTATTCGTCTTTTGATGATTTTCTGAAAGATTGTGGGCTCTAAGTTGGGAGAACAGTATTTCTATGGCAGCAAGAAGCACGAGTAAACAGTTTGTAGTGTCGGTTTTCTTTTCTTTTTTCGCAGTAGCACTGAACTATTTGATATCATTAGTTCTGACTCCGTTTATTACCGAAAATATTGGAACGGAAGCGTATGGGTTTGTTTCGTTGGCAAAAACATTTGCCAATTATGCATCTATCTTTACTGTTGCGCTGAATGCCTTTTCAGCTAGATATATTTCAATTGAATACCATAAGGGAAATAAGAAAAAAGCAAATGTATATTACAATTCGGTGTTCATTGCAGATATTATATTGGCAATAGTAATTTTCGGTATCGCAGTGGTTATTGTTACTAATCTAAACAGATTCTTGATGATACCAGAAGATTTGATTGGGGATGTGAAGAAACTTTTTCTCCTTGATACGATTAACTTCTTGATTCTGTCATGCGGCACTGTATTTATGACTGCTACGACTATTAAAAACCGTTTGGAAATGGGGAGCATTGCAAGGGCAATATCTTATATTGCGGAGGCAGTATTTCTGTTTATTGCATTTTCGTTACTTACGCCACGTGTTTATTATGTAGGAATTGGATTGATTGTATCGTCATGTGTGATCCTTTTAATTAACATTGGCTTGACAGCGCGACTGACTCCGGATCTTAAGGTTCAAAGAGGGTATTTTTCTATTGAGGCTGTGAAAAGTATCTTGAGTGCGGGTATTTGGAGCTCAGTAAATAGTTTAGGAAATACACTTAATACAGGACTTGATTTGTTGGTTAGCAATATGATGCTATCAGCCTTGGCTGCAGGACAGTTAGCGATTGTGAAAACAATATCAACGATTTTTACAACGCTATTTCAACTTGTAGCTACTGCGTTTCAACCGATGCAGCTTAAGTACTATGCTAACAATGATAAGAAACTATTAATAGCATCTTTCAAGTTGGGAATTAAACTGAACGGTATGATTTCCAATATTGCATTTGCTGGATTTACTGTTTTTGGTGCTGTTTATTATAGATTGTGGACGCCAAGCCAAGATATTGGAGTTCTTCAAACTGTTACGATTGTGACAATTATAGGAAGCATAATAGAAGGTGCAGTTTATCCTCTTTACTATGGCTATAACCTTACAGTAAAGAATAAGATACCATGTTTCATTACAATTCTTTCAGGATTGATGAATGTTTTGGGAATGTATGTCTTAATTGAATTTTTTGATGCAGGTATCTATGCTGTCGTTTTAACGACTACTGTATTGACCTGGCTGGTTAATTTCGTGTTCAATCCATTATATGTATCCTATTGTTTGAAAATTAGATTAACCACTTTTTATCCGACTTTATTTAGACATATAGTTAGCAGTGTTTTATTGCTTGCGGTCTTCAGTATAATCCGAAAGATTTATTATCCTAATTCTTGGATAGGACTAATAATGGTTGCGCTAGTATGTGCGATAATTGGTGCAATATTACATACGCTGATTGTTTTTGATAGCGAAGACCGAAGGATGATTATTCAGAAATTGGATAGAAGAAGGATGAAGCAATGAATAAGGTATCGATAATTGTTCCTGTTTACAATACAAAAAGATATCTCTGTCGATGCGTAGATAGCTTATTGTGTCAGTCATATTCTGACACTGAAATAGTTCTTGTAGATAACGGATCTACTGATGGATGCAGAGAGCTTTGTGACCAATATGCTAATAAATATCCACAAATAGAAGCGTATCATGTTGCCAATAAAGGCGTCAGCTATGCCAGGAATATTGGAATGAAGAATGCAAAAGGAGACTTTTTGGCATTTTGCGATAGTGATGATTATATGCCTTCATACGCTTTGAAGCATATGGTTGAAACTCTTTTGAGTGAAAATGCGGATTTGTGCATTGGCAGATATAGAGAGCAGCTTCAGGGCAAAGAGACTGAAGAGGTTGATCCGTTCTTTGAAAAGAGCAACATTAATATGCAAGATGTAATTGATACGATAGGAATTAACAGACAGTGGAACGGGGGGGGTACGTCTGGAATAAGATGTTCCGGGCGAGCGTAGTCAGGCAAAAAACGTCCTTACAATTTGATGAAAAGCTGGATTGTTACGAAGATTTGAAGTTCGTTCTGGAATTCATTAAACGTACAGAAAAAATAATAAGAATTAATGAACCCGTTTATATTTATAATAAAGACAATGTGAACTCGGTTAGCCACATGCGATATGATTTTCAAAGTATTTCTAAACTAAAAGGATTGGAAGAAGTTTGTGAAATATTGGAAACATTTCCAAACGGAAGCAATGCTATGCAGTCGAGAAAAAATCAAATACTAAAAATGTGCACATCTTTTTATGGAAGGCTGATTAGTAGTAGAAGTAATGAGAAAAAGGAAAGCATAAAACTACTAAAAGAGATAGTTAGGAGAAACATTCACAATGTTAAATTGGATGCTACATGGGATATGCGTCATAGAGCAATGCTGCATATTATGAAAATTGCAACGTTTTGTTAGTTTTGTAAACGAGATAGTGACGGAGGAAAACATAAATGATTATCACAAAGACCCCATTCAGAATGTCTTTCTTTGGAGGCGGTACCGATATGGAGAGCTTTTTCAAGGAAAACGGTGGCGCAGTGCTATCGACTACTTTCGATAAGTATTGTTATGTGAATGTACGTCACCTTCCGCGATTCTTTGATTACTCAACAGAACTGTCCTATTCAAAGACCGAGCGTGTGACGAATATTGATGACATCCAGCATCCTGCTATTCGCAATGCAATGAAGATGCTGGATATGCATGAGATTCGTCTTACATATGAAGCTGACCTTCCGGCACGTTCTGGTCTTGGCACTTCTAGCTCTTTTGCGGTTGGGATGTTGAATGCATTTTATGCGCTCAAGGGAAAGTATGCTGATAAAAAAAGGCTGGCGGACGAAGCAATTTACCTGGAACGTAATCTGTGCCAAGAAGCTGGTGGGTGGCAGGATCAGATTGCAGCGTCCTTTGGTGGATTTAACCGTATCAACTTCAATGCGGATGGATATGAAGTGCTGCCTGTGATTATCTCGCCAGAGAGAAAAAAGCAACTGAATAAGAATTTGATGATGTTCTTCACAGGATTTACTCGCTTTTCATCCGATGTACAGAAGGCAAATGCAGCTGGAAAGCAAGACAAAACCGCTCAGCTAAAAGAAATGTTGGCGTTGGTTGATGATGCGGAGCGGGTGTTGACAGATAAACATGCTGATCTTGATGATTTTGGCCGTTTGCTTGACCATACATGGAAGCTGAAGCGTCAGACTGGTGCTGCTGTGTCTACCAATAGCATTGATGAACTGTATGCAAAAGGTATGGCTGCTGGTGCGTTGGGCGGAAAACTACTCGGTGCAGGCGGCGGTGGATTCCTTGTGTTTTATGTGCAGCCAGAGAGGCAGGATTCTGTTCGCTGGGCGATGCGAGATTTGATGCATATCCCCTTTGAGTTTGAGGATGGTGGAACAAGGGTAATTCATTATACTCCAGAAATCTACGAACCGAAAATTTGAATGAAATGAGGAATCATGAAAACACAAAGAATTATGCTATGGGGATGGTACGGCTTTGAAAATCTAGGAGACGATTTGCTTCTGAAGACAATGATAAGCCATTTGTCATCCGATTCGAGGATGCTCACGATACCAATGCGTACACCGTATTGCATTGAAAATCAAAATATAAAACAAATAGGACGTTCTTATAAGGCGCTGTTCAAAGGCGCGCTTAATAATGATGTCTTGATAATAGGTCCCGGGGGGCTGTTTCCTTTTGATAATCCGAAGAAAGTAATGATTTACCTGTGCATTACGCTACTCTGGAAAATGCTTGGACGGAAGGTGTTTTTTTTCGGAGTAGGAATTTCGGAACGTATGAATCCGCTTAGCAGTAGAATTTGGAACACAATTGCGCAAAAGTCGGATTTATTTATTACGCGAAGTCCAGGAGTTGTTGAAAAGCTGAATATAAGAGAAGCTAGTCGAATTCACACAATGGCAGATACGGTGTTTGCTTCGGATTTTAAATTTAAAGCGTGCGAATGTGAGAATAGAATTGCCATATTCATTGCAAATCTCGAACAACCTGGTATGGAAAAAGAATATCAAAAGGTTGTAAAAACATGGCAAGATACCGTATCGGCTTTGCTGAATAAGGGATTCTTGGTAGATTTGTTCGCTTTTACGAAGAAAACGGATGATAGATTGGTATCAGATATTGTAGCTGCTTTTAGAAAACGGGGGGGGGGTACAGACAATCCGCTACGAGGATGCCTTTAATGCCATTGCAGATTTGAAACGCTATAAGATTACTATTTCAATGCGCTTTCATGCACTGGTTCTATCATTACTCGCTGAAGTCCCAACTGTTCCAATTGCATATGGTCATAAAACATATTCTCTTGCGGAAAAAAGTGGTTTGTCTGAGTATGTAATGATCTGGAACAATTTTCAGAAGGAGTACTACGGATATACACGAGATATGGAAGCTGATGATTTGCTACAAAAAGTTGACCTGCTTATTTTACAGCATGATGAAGTTAAAGAAAAGATGAAGCAGAGTACTGAAAATCTAAAAGCTTCGGCAAGAGATGCGATGAATCAGTTGCTAACATTAGTTGACCTATAATATAAAAGATATGGGGATAGTCTAAGATGAAAACAGTAATAATGGCAGGTGGCAAAGGAACGCGAATTTCCTCTGTTGCTAGTGATATTCCAAAACCGATGATTAAAATTGAAGGAAAGCCTGTTCTGGAACATGAGTTAGAATGTCTGCGTGATCAGGGGTTTACGGACATAATTTTGACTGTTTCTCATCTTGGAAACATCATCATGGATTACTTTGGTAATGGCTCAGGAATCTCTCCTGCAACAGGTAAGCCTTTTGGAGTTCATATTGAATACTATTTTGAGAAGGAGCCGCTGGGCAATGCCGGTGCCCTTTTCAAAATCAAGGACAAGTTAGATTCAAATTTTCTGTTGCTGAATGCAGATGCCGTGTTTGATGTGGACTTCAATCGCTTTGTTGCATTTCATAAACAGCATGGTGGGTTGGTTACTCTGTTCACGCATCCAAACAGTCATCCCTATGATAGTGGTTTGATCATCGCGGACAAGATGGGAGCTGTTGAACAGTGGCTAGCAAAGGAAGATAATCGTCCGGAGTATTATCGTAATCGTGTTAATGCGGGACTTCATGTGATCAATCCAATAATTTTGGAACAGTCTGGAATTGATGCGGATAAGGTTGGCACAGAAGGCGAAAATGGAAAACCTATCAAGGTTGATTTGGACCGTCAGCTTTTAAAGCCGCTTGCAGGCACAGGAAAGATGTTCTGTTATGACAGTCCCGAATATGTGAAAGATATGGGCACGCCAGAGCGCTATTATTCAGTCTGTGCAGACTACAAAGCTGGACGTGTTTCAGGAAAGAATCTAAAGAACAAGCAAAAGGCAGTATTCCTTGATCGGGATGGAACCATCAATAAATATGTAGGTTTCCTGCGGAATATTGATGAGTTTGAACTGATTGATGGCGTAGCAGATGCAATAAAAAGAATCAATGCCTCTGGGTATCTGGCAGTCGTTGTTACGAATCAGCCTGTAATCGCCCGTGGTGAAGTGTCCTTTGAAGAACTTGAAACGATTCACAACAAGATGGAGACGCTTCTTGGTAAAGAAGGAGCTTATTTGGATGCCATTTACTTCTGCCCACATCATCCGCATAGGGGATACGAGGGAGAGCGTCCGGAATTGAAGTTTGACTGTGATTGTCGTAAACCGAAACCCGGAATGCTGCTGAAAGCAGCACATGACTTCAATATTGATTTGGCACAGTCATGGATGATTGGCGATGGCGAGAACGATGTTAAGGCGGGCCAAAATGCTGATTGTCGGACTGCCTTGATTGGTAATGAGTCCTATGGTCAGACGGTGACGGTGTCGTCTCTGAAGGACTTTGCAGAACGATATCTGAAATAAAAGGGGGATTACTAAAATGCGTGAGCTGGAAAATCGACTGATGAAACACATTGACCTGTTGGTGGAACGATACCCTTCCTTGGAATCTGTGAAAGATAACATCATTGCGGCCTATCTTCTGATGGAAGAGTGCTATGAAAATGGAGGAAAGCTGCTCGTAGCTGGTAATGGCGGCTCTGCGGCAGATGCCGAACATATCGTTGGTGAGTTGATGAAAGGGTTCAAAATGCCCCGTAAGCCGGAATCAGCGTTTGCAGAGAAGCTTGTTGCAGAGAATCATGAACTTGGTTCTGTTCTTGCTGAAAACCTGCAGGGAGCACTTCCGGCAATTGCGTTGGATGGTCATCCGGCACTCTCTACAGCATACATGAACGATTGCGAGCCATTGCTTTGTTTTGCACAGCAGGTCAACGGCTATGGCAAGGCTGGAGACGTATTCCTTGGCATTTCGACCAGTGGCAATAGCAAGAACATTCTGTTCGCTGCAACCACTGCTCATGCAAAAGGACTGAAAGTCATCGGACTGACTGGTGCGAAAGACAGCAAGCTGAAAGATATGAGCGATGTGTGCATCAAAGCTCCGCAGACAGAAACTTACATGATTCAAGAATTGCATCTGCCCATTTATCACTGCCTGTGCCTAATGTTGGAAGACAAATTCTTTTCGATGTAAGACGATGAGGAAAAAGGACCAAAATGAATATAAGTACAATAAGCGTAGTTATACCTATTTATAATGTCGGGGGGGGGTACTGCAACGCTGCATCAATAGCGTTTTGAATCAGACATGGAAAAATCTTGAGGTAATATTGATAGATGATGGCTCAACGGATTCATCGCCCCAAATATGTGATGAATATGCAAAAGTAGAAAAACGTATTTGTGTCATCCACCAAGAAAACAAAGGAGTTTCGGCAGCACGTAATATAGGTGTCAGACTTGCTAAAGGAGAGTACATTTCTTTTGTGGATGCAGATGACTATCTCCATCCCCAATATTTTGAAATTCTAATTAATGGACTTAAAAACAGAGATGCAGAGGCCTCTTGCTGTAAGTGGACTTGGGACACCTGTGAAAACCCACAATTATTTCCGGAAGTGACACCGTCTTATGAAATATTGAGTGCAGAGGAAGCATTTGCAAGCGGAAAAATCGAAAAAGGTCCTGTTTGCAAGATTGTGAAAAAAGCTGCAATTGGAAAAATAGAATTTGATGAAAATCTCGCTTTTTTGGAGGATTCGATTTATACAAAAACTTTGTTGCTGAATGGTCTGATAAAAAATGTAGTATTTACACCATCTTCACTTTACTACTATTATCAAAGATCAGATTCAGCATCACATACAAAACCGGCTGCTGAGCGAATGCCGGCTTTGGAATGCTCTTATGCAAGAATAGGAATGTATCAGGAAGAAATAAGAAATTATCTCTGGATTGAGTCAACCGTAAAGCTTCTTTGCAGTACGCGTGAAGCCGCTCAGTATGAGAAAGATAGAGAGACTATCTCACAGTGCAAAATAATGGCCAGAAAGCTTGTATTGAAGATTATGGAAAGTCAAACACAGCCAAGGTCAAAAAGAATTGTACTTGCAGTTCTTGCAAAATCTGCATTGGCATACAGCATATTACTGAACGGAAAGAATCAATTAAGAAAGTTGAAACATAAGTTAAGAAGATAATTGCGAGAAGTGCTACTGCTTTTGGTGATTATTAACAAAATAGAGCTGAATCCGATAGTTGTGCTCATAGCATGACTAAGTTGCTCAGATGTGCTAATGATTATTAAAGTGTAAGAAACAAGATTGATTTAGTAAATGGATGAAATGTGGTGATAAAATATGGAAGAAAACCCAAAAGTATTTATTTCGTATAGTCATCAGGACGAAGCATATGAGCAGAAGGTACTTGCATTTGCAAACAAATTGCGCTCAGAAGGCATTGATGCAAGCATTGATCTTTATGAAGAAGCTCCCAAAGAGGGCTGGCCGAGATGGATGGAAAATCAAATCAAGTGGGCAGATTATGTTATTGTGGTGGCTTCAAAGTCCTATTTTGATAAGTGTTATGGGACAAATAAGGGAAAAGGCATAAGTTGGGAAGTGAATATTGTTTATCAGCTACTGTATGATGAACATGCAGAAACAGCAAAGTTTATACCGGCCTTTTTTGATGAGGGGGAAGAAGAGTACATTCTCACTCCCATGAAACCATTTACATATTACAACATCGAAAAGGAGTACAAAAAGCTTTATTGGCGATTGCGAGGCGTGAAGAAAAACGAGAAACCGCCACTTGGTGAGCTGCGTCCACTGGAGGAAAAGAAGCAAAAGACCACGATGTTTCTTTCTACACCGATAGATGTTAATAAGTGGAACTCTGCACGTTGGAAGGGAATGCTTTATTGCTTTTCGCCGGACAAACCTCCGGTGCTTGGGCTATTATTTAAGAACTACGCTGCAGGAGTGGAAATCTTTAAGGAGTGGAGGAAGAAATGGGGCGAAGGATTTGCTGATGAGTACCTTGCTGTGGATTATGTTGTTCCTCCATATCCCAAAGATTGTTATGTATATAAAGAAGCTGATTGCAGTTACGGAAAGGGCTATTTTATCATTATAGGTCCCAATATTGATGCCGCCGCAAAACGTGCTATTGCGAGTGGCGTTGAACCCGAGGAGATGCTTCTCACAACAATTAGCAGAAACCTGTGGGTGGATGAGGTATGCGGAAGTGAAAACCGTCACATATTTACGGAACTGGTCAGTAAGATGCACAAATATCAGCTTATTCCGGCAGGAATCATTGATGAAAAGAAACCTCTAGAGGATGGTAATGTATATCTGGGCTTCGAATATGCAATTAACCTAAGAAATTTTACCGCAGAACATGGAACTGACGTAAAAGAAAATGACCCGTGCAAAGTGGTTTTTCAAAAAGCTATGAATTTTCAATCTTGAGAATAAGCAGCGCCATGCTCAAAGCATGGCTGCGCCATCCCCAAATGCTGCCTCTACGTGGCGGATGGCAGGCAACGGGGTGTGAGAAATCCCTCCGGCTAAAGCATGATTAAACCTTTGAAATAGAGAGTGAAACAAAAACATCTAGTTTCAGAAAGGACGGTTTGAAAAGCTAAAACCCAATGAACGACTTCGGCCCGAAGCGCCCGATGCCGGAAGATGCACTGTGTGAATCGACTGGCACTGTAAAAGCGAAGCGCGGTCGACCGAAGAAAAAGCCTGATTATGACCGTGAGAAAGAGATAGAAGCTCTGCAGCAGAAGGTAATTGACCTGTTCGGTGAACCCTTTGATGACCGTGTGGAACGATCAGAAGCGGCTCCAAGCATCCGTGAGATCGCACAGGTGTTGGATACGACTCCTCTGAAAGTACGAAAAATACTGGTTACTACTGGATATTATAGCACAAAGCTGAGCCGTAAGGTACAGACTTTGTATGAACAGGGGTGTACGATCCAAGAAATCATGGATCAGACTGGACTGAAAAGAGCCTCTGTACATGGCTATCTGCCATATGTAAGGGGAAATTACAATCTGCCAGAGTCGACCTTAAATGCCGAGCGTAGACGAGTCTACCGAAAAAGGATTGCTGTCTGTGAGCGACTTAGGGGGGAACTGGATTCTCCAAATGCAGAGGAGTACCTCTGGGATGCGATTGTGGCGTATGCTGATTATCCCTTTGTGACAGAGAAAGGCTTACCCCTGAAGTACACTGTAGAGGGCGGAGAGATCTTTTTTAATCGCAAAGAGAAGAGCGTGACCAGGGCGACTGTGATGAAAGCGTTTCATCAGGCGAGGCAGGTTCAGACGGCAGAGGGCTGTGTGAGCGGGCCCAAAAAACTGGGAACTTTTGGCGCGAGTTATTTGTACCCAGTATTTCTTCGGATTGGCGTGTGCTCAAAAAACTGAAAATTTTTTGAAAAATGGTTTTAAGAGCATAAGTTGGTTTTTAGTACAAGTGATTAGATAGGCATGAAAAATAAAGAGGAGTTCTGGGCTGTCTTGAGCAGTCTTGAAAGATATAAAATTCCAGAAGGGAAGAACGAAAATGAACTCAGATGAAAAGCAGACGGGACGAGCAAAAAAGAATGAAACACTGGGGCAGTACATTCAGGAATGCCGACAGCGGAACGGCTGGACACAGGAGGAACTTGGCTGGCGGACCGGAATCACAAGGGAACACATCGGCCGGATTGAACGAGACAAGTGTGTTCCCTCGGTTGCAACCCTGAACGAGCTGGAAAAGGCTTTGAACCTTCCAGAACTGACGCTTGTCAGGAAGTTGAAAGCGAAGGCAGGAACAGAGACAATATATGATTCAGAAGAAAAAGAAATGGTGGGTCGCGCCTGCCGAGAACTTGAACATGCGCTTGCGGCCAATTTGACAAAACCGAATCTGTTGAAAGCAAGTGACGCCATCAGTACGATCGCTGAGGTGTTGAACAGCAATGAGCAACGGTCAAATGAAAAATAATCTGTGAGATGTCTCTCAAAAGAGACATGGGTGTCCTTGAGAGCAGGGCAGCGTAGAGATACAATTATAATGTAAGAGAAAAGATGGAGATTTTATATCTGTGGGATAGAAGGAGGCAGTACATATGGAACAGACACCAGACAAGGAAACACGGCTTGCGGAAATGGCTCCGCAGGAACCTGCTGTCGCACAGAACTGTTCCAACGTGCTGCGCCGCCATATCAAGGAGAACCCGAAGAAGGCAATCCTTGCCCGGCACCGCCTGTGGCTGGACAGCATCCCACATGAATATCCCATGCCATATACGCCGTATAAGATCGGGGTATACATCCGTTATTTCAACCAGACCCGGCATGAGAATTATCTGGAAAAGCATATCCAGCAGTACATGGACGATATCGCTCTGTGCCCACACTGGACATTGGTCGATTTCTATGTGGATAAAGGCATGACCGCCCCGCATATGGAGTATTCGAAGGAGTGGTGTCGACTGCTGGAGGATTGCTTCACTGGCAAGGTTAATCTCATCGTGACGCAAAAGGTCAGCAATGTGTCCAGCGACTGGGAGGAGATGGCCTTCATGGCTCGGATGCTGGCGGCACAGGAACATCCTATTGGGATATATTTTATCTCCGAGGATATTTTTACGCTGGCATCGTATTACCAGGCAGATCTGCGGGATACAGGTCTACTGCCGGAAGGCTGGCAGGTGCTCCCGGCAGATGAACTGGACGAGCCCATGCTTTCTACTTTGCCGCAGCCTGCGATGCTGGAACAGGCAGAGCAGTTGAACCTTGAAGAGAACCCGGATGCAATGGAGTGAGCCAAGTGGAAAAGACAGAACTGACGAATGCCCAGAAACAGGATCGAGTGCGGCAGCGTATCTCACAGGCATCCATTGATCCGGATAAATACGAGTATATCCCGGCGAAAGAGCAGAACGACCATGTAAAATCAGACCAGTTCCAGCGTGTTGCCATCTACGCCCGCGTCTCTACGGACAACCCTATGCAGACCACTTCCTTTGAGCTTCAGCAGAAGTATTACGAGGAGTTGGTGGCGCGACATCCCCAGTGGGTGCTGGTGAAGATCTACGCAGACGAAGGAAAATCCGGCACTACTATGCAGCATCGAGAGGCGTTCAAAGAGATGCTGGCAGACGCGGATGCCGGAAAAATCGACCTTATCATTGTAAAGAATATTTCCCGCTTTGCCCGTAATGTTGTGGACTGCCTGAGCATCATCCGCAAGCTGTCCGAGAAGAAGATCGGCGTACTGTTTGAGTCAGAAGCCATTTACTCCCTGAACGATGACTCTCATATGGCACTGTCGTTCCAGGCAACCATCGCGGAACAGGAATCCCGTGTGCGCAGCCGGAGCATGGAGACTTCGCTGCGGATGCGGCTGGATCACGGACTGCCGCTGACTCCGGAGCTGCTGGGCTTTGTGAAGAACGAGGATGGCAAGCTCATCATCAACCCGGAGACCTATAAGATCCCCAAGCTCATGTTCTATATGTATCTGTATGGGTACTCCACCCAGCAGATTGCAGACACCCTTACGAAGCTCAGTAAGCAGACGTATCTGGGCAATCTGAAATGGACGGCATCCGGTGTGGCGGCCAGTATGCGGAATGAACGGTATTGCGGAGATGTGGTCACCCGGAAGCGGTTCACGAAATTTGCCGCAGATGTCCATGACCAGAAATCCTTCAAAAACAGGGGAGAGAAGCCGCAGAGTAAATATCAGGATGACCATGAAGCCATCATCGACCGAAACGACTTTCTAGCGGTGCAGCGTATCATGGATAACGCCAAGTTCGGCGGTACATCTTTGCTGCCGGAGTTGCAGGTCATCCCGGATGGTCTGCTGAAGGGCTTTGTCATCGTCCATCCCAAGTGGGGCAGTTTCACAAAGGAAGATTACATTGCAGCCTGCAAGAGCGTGGACGATGCCCCGGCGGATGAAAAACGCATGGAAGTCGCAGAAGGTTCCTTTGATCTCAGTGGCTATGAGGTAGCAGACTTCAAGCTGTTCAGTGACCAGCGCGTTCCGGCCATTATGCTCCACAAGGACAGCATCGCTTTTAATGTAGCAGGCATCCGGGAGATGAATCTTAAGGATAATTATGTGGAACTGCTGGTGCATCCGCTGCGGAAAGAGATCGCTGTGCGGCCAACGACCAAGGATAACCGTTGTGCCATCCAGTGGGCGAATGGGCCGCAGGGCTACCGTCATTCCAGTCCGGTAGCAGCTAAGGCGTATATTCAGACGCTGTATCAGATCTTCGGTTGGGAGCAGGACAACAATTATAAGCTCTATGGCCGGATTTACCGGGATGGTCAGGATGCTGCCTGCATCTTTGCTGGAACCAATGCCAGCGTGTACATCAAGAATAATGAAGTCACCGTGGAGGATGCCACCGGCCAGAACATCAGCCGTCAGGGACGGCGCATCCGTGGTGTGGTCGGTGATTTTGGCCACGGTGTGGGTAATGAGTACTATGTAGAAAAGAGCATGACCGAACTCCGGAACCTGACCCGGCAGGAGTGGCAGACAAGGCTGGCCGGACAGATGGTCAGCACCGGGAAGGAGCTTCAGGTCACGCCGTATGAAGAATTGCGCAGTTTCATTCAGGAAGAACTGGGAGAGCTGTTTGAGGAGGATGCACAGAAATGATGGAAGAGAATGCACAGATGAGTCTGCTGCCGAATGTGGCTGCGGTGACACAGCAGGCAGCGCAGATGACCATGACAGGAGAGGAAGAGATTGACCTCAGCGAATATGAGATCGTCCGCCCGGAGTTCTTTGCTCACCTCAAGGAGCCAGCCCTGACCGTCAATGTGGACAAGATCGGCGTGAACACTGCCTGTGTCCGACTGCTGCCGGATGTGGATTATGTGCAGATCCTCGTCAACCGCAAAGAGAAAAAGCTCCTGCTCAAACCCTGTGATGAAATTGAGATCACCGGATACCGCTGGGGCCGCACCAAAGATGGCAAGCGGTATCCCTCCCAGCGGACGGGAGAACTTTTTGTCCTGACGATTTGCGAACTCATGGACTGGAATCCTGACTATCGGTATAAGGTGCTGGGCAAGATGGTGAAAGCCAATGGGCAGGCCCTGATTGCCTTTGACCTGACATCCAGTGAGTGTTTCCCCAAGGTGGTCAACCGGGATGGCAAGAAGGTCAGCAGTCGGCAGTCCCTCTTTGCAGAGCAGTGGAGTGGCAAATTTGGCCCGACCTATTCCGAGAGCCGCCGGTCGTTGGAGGTCAAGACCTTTGAAAATTACACTGTCATTACGGTCAACGGAAAGACCGCCGAGGTGCAGCCCCAGCCCCAGCAAGAGCAGCAGCCGCAGGAAAGTGCGGGTGAGTCTTCATGAGGCAGGAAAACGAGCTGAGGCTGCGCATCAGTGCCAAGTACAACCGCATCTATGTTCATCGGGCCACATTGAAAGCCATCGGAAATCCGGAATTTGTATCTCTGGGCATCCATCCGCAGAGCAGAAAGCTGGTTTTGCTGGCGGCAGGGGAATATGAGAAAGATGCACTGCGTGTCCGGTGCGCGGAGGACAATACGTTTTGCATCCACAGCAAGGTGCTGCTGGACGGCATTTGCACGGTGGCACCGCAGATTGGTGCGCAGGGCTCATGCCTGCTGCACGGGAAACTGCTGAAGGAGCAGAACGCGGCCGCCTTTGACATGAATGACATCGAAACCATTACGGAAGCGGAATGAGGGAAAGTACATGAAACAGGTTTGGCAAATAGACCCGGAGTTCAAGCGGTTGAGCGTTCCGCTGTCACCGGAAGAAGAACGCAGACTGGAAAACAGCCTGATCCGGGAAGGCTGCAAGGAACCCATTGTCGTGTGGCATGGCTGCATTCTGGATGGGCACAAGCGGTATGTTATTTGTGACTTTGAAGAAATAGACTATGAAACACGAGAAATGAGCTTTCCAACGAGAGATGAGGCAATATTCTGGACGGCAAGAAAGAAAATCGAAAAAGTTCAAAGAGAAAGTGCTGCTTATAGATATCTTGCAGGAAAAGTATATCTTAGCGCAAAGGCTCTGGTTCATACCCGTCAGTGGGAAAATGTTTCAAAATTAGAACAGATTAATCTGTCAGTCAAAGATTGTGGAGGAAGAATATCTGTATTGGTTGCGAGAGTAATCGGAAGCAATCGAACTGTAGTCAATCGGTATGCACGATATGTAAAAGATATGGATTTGATTGCAGAAAAGGATGTCGGACTGTTTGACGCGATTATATCCGGTAAAATTGAAACTACTTATTCTAATGTAATGGAGCTGGCAAAGATGGACAGTACGAAGCTGGCCAATGCAAGGCGTAAATTGCTGCGTGAACAAGCTGCAAAATTCAAGCCGCGCAAAAAAGCAGCAGAGAGTGAGAAGAAAGCAGAAAAGGCAGAACAGGCGGCACCGCTGGAGATGGGCATCAAGGAGATGCCTGCATTTGACCCAGACATGGAGTTCCGCGGGCTGGCATTGACAATCCCCACATGGATGAACGCCATTGCACGGTCACGGGCCAAAACGAATATCGAGATGGTGTCAGAGCCGACGAAAGCGCAGCTTGCCGTGATTTTGCGTAGACTGGAAGACCAAATTACACAGACGCTGGAGGTGATTGAAAAATGATTGCAGGAGATATGCTGACGGAGGCGCAGCGGCGCTGCATCCCGGATGTGTCCTTTGAGCTGATCCCCATCCGAAATCTGGTTTCCAATCAGGATTACCAGCGGCCGCTGTCTGAAAATCACATCCGGAAGGCTCTGGAAGAATTTGACGTCTACCAGATCAACCCGGTGAAAGTGAGCCGCCGCGATGGTGTCAACTATGTCTTTGATGGTCAGCACACCATCGAAATCATTGCCAGCGAGTCCGGCTCCCGTGATACGCCAGTGTGGTGCATGATCTACGATGATCTCAAATACAAGGAAGAAGCGCACATCTTCGCGGACCAACAGAAGCATGTCAAGGCACTTTCCTCTTACGAAACATTCAAGGCGCACATTGAGGCGGATGACCCCAAGCAGAAGATGATCGAGGCGATTGTGCAGTCCTATGGATTGGAAATTACCTCGACCAAAGCAAAAAACGGCATCAGCGCAGTGTCAACTTTAGAGCGCATCTATGACAAATACGGGCAGGCTGTTCTGGATAGAACGCTCCGTCTGGCAGCGGCGACATGGGAGGGAGAAAACAACTCTTTCTCCGGCAGCATCCTGATGGGCATTGCCCGCATCGTTGTGGCTTACGGTGATACCGTCCGGGACGATGTGTTCAAAGACCATGTTGGCCGGGTGTCTGTGAAGGCGATTATCCGTGCGGCAAAAGAACGACGCCCCGGCGCGCTGGGCTATTCCGAAGCTATGATCCTCGAATACAACAAAAAGAGTAAATTCCGACTTTCGCTGAAGACGCTCTACGGTGGAAAGCCGACCTCGGATGAGGATGAATTTGGAGAAGAATAAAGACCAGGAGGAGAGAATATGGCACAAATCACATCTGCAATGGCAGCAAAGTATCTTCGGAAACTGAATGAAGATCATGATGCGCTGCTGCAAAAAGAGAAGAAATCCGATACCTTTACGGCTTCGGTGCAGGAAAAGATAGAGGATGTTCGCCCGGAATATGACTATGCTGCGGTGCAGCTCCAGCTCCGGGAACTGGAAGATAAGATCCGGAAAATCAAACATGCGATCAACCAGTTCAATCTGACGCAGGTCGTTCCGGAGTTCGACATGACCATTGATCAGATGCTGGTTTACATTCCGCAGCTTACAGCGCGGAAAAATAAACTGAACCGTATGCGCAGCCGTTTGCCGAAGGAGCGCATGCAGGGCGGCATGAGCCGGATGTCCGGCATTGTGGAGTACGAGTACAGCAACTATGATATCAAGCAGGCAGAAGCCGATTATGCAGCAGTCTCAGATGAGCTTGCCAGAGCGCAGAACGCGCTGGATGCCATTAATTCTTCGGAGAGGTTTTTCGTAGAGTATGAATAAAAACTTTCCGAAATTGCGCCGCTGCGCTGTTCCTTTGTGGAACTGCACAGAGTGTGATTTGAAAACCTGGACAACAAATATATGGGCGCACTGCCCTAAAAGTGAGTTCGTGTTCAGCGTTATGGTTATCGTTCTCCGTTATTTTTTGTTATGCGATAAGGTTCAATGTTTAGCGGTCTGCGGATCAACCTGAAAACGATAAATTCAGTCCATGGGCAGAGGAGGTACGGTTACAATCTGTCCACTTTGTTGGATATACCATCCGCTATACTGTTGTATAGCGGGATTAGAAATAAGAAGCAGGGGGAGTACCTATGAAGAGAAAAATTCGTATCGATGACGGGGATTTCCTTGAACTGGATCAGGACAGCGCACGAAAAGTGATTTTCCTCGACATTGATGGCGTGCTGAATCAAGACAACGGCGGTCCTAAAATCGAAGAATGCTTTGTGAAGCGTCTGGCGCACATTGTGGAAGAAACTGGAGCAGAAATCGTTTTGTCGTCATCGTGGCGCGGTGCCTATGTGAGCCATGTGAATCCGGAGTACAACTATCAGAACAAAGACGTGGCGCTGCTGATCTCTATGCTGGACAAATATCACTTGAGCATTATGGATACGACACCGGATCTAACAAGCGGCGCATATGCGCGACCTCTTGAAATTCGTGCATGGCTGCTAGAGCAGGGAAATCTGGAGCGTTTTGTGATTCTGGATGATGAGACCTTCTGGGCATGGAACTGGCTTGGCGACTATCTGGTCTGTACGACACACATGGAAGATAATGGCAAGGATGTGTATGGCATGACAGATGGAGATGCGGAGAAAGCTATTGCAATTTTGAATAGACCTCAAGCGAAAAAACTGTAGAAGAAAGACAAGGATTACATGCTGGATTATTTGGATAGTCTTTTGGAAAAGTCGGATGGTGGCTATAAACTTGTCGTGACAACGCAGAATAGAGAGAACTGGCTGAAATTGGTGGAGGATTCCAAGCAGGCAGCGTGCAAGAGGTATCTGGAATTATATCCGGGGACAGATATCAGTGCTTCTATTACGGCTCAAATTTGGATAGAAGGGTTCCAGATGGGGTATATAGGGATGCTCGTTGCTGTCTATCTCGATGCTGATGCGCAAGAACAGCAGGAAATCGAATGGCAGGTGGAAATAATCCTCCGAAGATTTGCAAGAAAATTTCGGGGACAATAATGGAAAGAGGTACGCTTATGTCAGCAAATAAGGGATATGGAGCACGTTGCTTTGCTTATGGTTATATCTTTGCAGGTGGAAAGACAGACGATGCTCAGAGAATTGTTGCAGCAATATTTGATATGGACGAAAAAGCTGCTGCACAGTGTGCAGCGTCTGCAATAGGGCATTTGGCAAAACTTTTGATGGGTGAAGAAGAAAACAGTGACCAATATTAATGTTTGAATGGCTGGAAAGAAAATAATGGAGGACCTACATAACCGCATCAATGGAAGTATGGTTACACAAAAAGACGGAGTGGTCCGGTTTGTGGTGGCAGAAGAGAATGCTGCGCAATGGAGAAAACTCGTTTTGCAGGCAAAGAAGGATGCATGCAATGCTTATACAGAAGAATACCCAGAGCTAAGTGTGGATGAAAATTCCATTCTTTGCAATGCCTGGCTAAAAGGATTTGTGATTGGATTGATTGGAGTATGTGCGGCAGCTTATTTGAAAACTCCAAACAAAAAATGGAAAGAACAGATTCGAACGCTTGTCGATAAATTCTGGAATTGAGGTGAACCACAGTGTCCGGTTATGACGAAATCGGTGCAATGGAGTTTTCTAAAGGGTTTCTGCTGATACAGGGCAATATGGATACCCTGCGCAAGATGCTGGTAGAGGAATATGGTCTGAACGAAGCAACCGCAAGTTGGCATATTAAGCAGGCGCAGCAGTGGGCTACGCAAACAAGGAAAGAACGGAACTGGAAAGATGGTGAATGCGGCGGATGGTATAAACCGCAAGAATATGAACGAAAAGCCGGGGAAAATCAGTGAAAATAGAAATAGTTCAGAATGGCAAAATCGTAATATCAAAGGATAATCTGGAATATCTGCTGGATCTTCTGGATGAAGCAGAAAGGTTGTCTTACAAAGCCTGCCAAAAGGACTGCCCCGGAATGGAAATCAGTAAATCCATGGGATGTGCAATTTGGATGCGAGCATACGAAATTGGGTTTATAGAGAGTGTGCTGGAAATCATGTATAAGAATTACAGTATAACGGATGAAATGGTTGAATCCATGGTAGCCGAGCTGAGAAAAATCAGGGCTGAGAATCTGTCTATCCGAGATTACCTGTAGAGGAGTAGTCAGGAAATGAATGTACCGAAATTGAATTTGCCAATGTTGACGGAAGACGAGTTCGTGGAAAATATCGATAAAGACAACTTCTTTCGCAAATTCGGAAACCCTGCGGTGATCCACACAAATGCCGGGGAACGCTGCATCGTGCTGAGCGTCGAATTGTACGATCGAATGGCAGAACAGTGCGGCTTTCCCGGAACCAAGGAGATTATTGAAAATGAACCGCGAACTTGATGGCTGCTATTTCCGTATCGTCCGGGATGGCGTTGGGCAATCTGTGTGCTTTAGCGACCTGACCAAAGAAGAGCGTGATGCGCTGCTGGCAGATAAAGATGTGCAGTTTCTGAAAAATCTGTGCTGCTATCTGGCAGATCGGATTCAGGAACTGGGGGATATCATCGAGGAGCAGTCGCAGCAGCTCCTGCTGAATGATTTGGCAGCGGGGCGAGTATCCGGAGAAGAAAACGGTTGGATTTCTTCAGAAGATATGCGGCAGTACTTTACAGATAAGAAAAACGGATAAAAGGGGTGCACAAAAATGGTCGACAGAAAACTTGTGAAAGAAGAGATGAAAAAGCGCGGCATAACACAGTATAAGTCCATCGTGCCATCTCTGAGCAGATTGAAAAAGCTGTTCTGCAAGTATGAGGTCGAAGGTTGAAACATTATAATTTGAGTACATTCCAAAAAAGGGCGCACAAATCCAAGCCCCTCAAAAAACGGGCTTTTCAAAGAGGCGAGGAGGGTGTATAATTCAAGTGGCGCTGGGCGTCAC
>Ga0129312_1000601_pt1 | contig 28270 bp, 41 predicted proteins | sample O827metagenome_FD_94434 | JGI IMG/M metagenome (GOLD analysis project Ga0129312, IMG submission 94434) | Orangutan group fecal microbial communities from Wisconsin, USA - O827 metagenome | ecosystem: Host-associated > Mammals > Digestive system > Large intestine > Fecal | place: USA: Wisconsin... | reverse complement strand
TCCAAGGCTTAGGCTCCTGAATCCATTCATGGTCGAGGTATTTATCCTTATTGCTCCAGAAATCCTTTATATCAAGCTCTCCGCAAAGCACAGCGGATATGATGAATGTTTCGTAGATTTCATCTAATATCTCTATCAGAAGTTCCTTGTCCTTCTGATAAGTAAGATCATCTTCGATCAATCCCTGTCTGGCGGAAGAATATGTGCTCTCGGCCATATCCCGGCTTGTCGCCTCGTAACTGATTCCCTGACCTGCTCCAACCTGTCTTAACTGTAATTTTGTAAAGCTGGTCGCATCTGCACCCTGTCCGGAAGGATTTACCACCTGAATCTCGTCCCCGACATTCATTTCTTTAATCATTCCAGGGCTGATCGTTTTACCTTCATAGGAAACTCTGTCTGCTCCGGCAGCAGGCCCATTAGGGCGCCCTATACCGGTTGTCGGTAATGCTTTTTTGATAAAGATAGAAAGACAAGCCTCAATTCTTTCCTTTACCGACACAGCCGTCATAAATTCGTTTACATCCCTGATACGCGGAATTGTATGCGCCATATCTGATATTTCACGAAGCTGCGAAGGTCTGTGTTTCGTGAAATAAAAAATGACGTCCTTGGCTTCTATATACACAGGCTCCCTCTGTGTATAACCATCAACGTCATACTGTCTGATGAAATATCCAACCGGCTTATTGAATGAGTTGTACTCAATTCCTCCGACTACTTTGTTGCCGGCGTTCCTCGGCTGTACGCTGGAAAGATCAAGCTCGTCAACTTCAATCATCTGTAACTGAAACGGAACAAAGCCTTCCGACGTGTACCTCTTTACAAAAAGAATACCGCCGTCAACTTTTTTCCGGACTACTGCCATTCGGATAATCTGGTTAAGGCTCTGTGTACCGGTTACGTCGCAATTCCTTTTTTTACACCACTTTTTCCATGCCTTTTCTATTTTCTTATTCAATTCCGGGTTGTCTGTTTTAACCTGAATCTGATAGCCACCACCGATTACATTTCTTTCAAATGCTCCGGTAACAGAATTAAGAATATCGCTGTTTCGTTCAAGGTCCCTCGCCCTTGCCCGGACATCGTCTCTGCTGTACCGGTCCGTATATTCTGCCGACGTATTGATTACGCGCCAGTTCTGATTCGTTCCGCCATGATCTGCTGCGTCGTAGTAACTTCTCAATTCAGAATATGCCCGGCGATATGTTTCTCTTTTATATGCCGTCTGCGGTGACACAGCGGCAATGATATTATCTATCCATCCCATACCGTCAACCTACCTTCCTGAAAAGATGCCAACATAGCAATCATCAAGAAGTCCTCCGCTATTCTGCGACGCCAACTGCGCCGTAAGATCGTTTTTGATCGCATAGAGCTGTTTCAAGTCTGCTCTTGTCAGGCTTCTCGAACCGATCTTGTAAGACTGACCGCCGACGGCAATCGCTACAATAGCCGCATTTACGCTATCAAGCATTTCCTCTGTACTTGTAGGCATATTGTTTACATTGTCTGCCATGCGCTATCCTCCTATCCAATTATCATGCGCCTTTATCCATTGTTCTTCCGGAGTTTCAGGCTCATTGTTTATTGCTGTGTGCTGCTCCTGCTGATCTTCTGAAAGATGCAGCGTTCTTACGCCCATAATGTCTGCGGCTGCCAGCGCGTAAACCTCTGCATCTAAGTAGTGGTTGTCTGCGTGGCTGTGTTTTGGTTGCCACACCTGCTTGGTTCCGCTTGGCGTTTTAACATTAACCTTGTGCTCTGCAGTAACCTGCGTCGCATATTCCATATCGCATCCTGAATAAACCATCCAGCTTCCGCGTCCGTTTGGTCGACGCATACGCCCGGCGATCATATCCTTGTATTTGCCACCATCAACAAGTACAAGATTCATGCCATAAGCCTTGCTTTCGGCCTTATTGATCTTGCTTAGTTTGTAATGGCTCAACTGTGCATGACTGGAACCTTTAACAGGCAAAGCATAATCTGTATGGTAGGCGCAGAAGTCATATACCATATCTGTCTGGTCTCCGGAATCGACCAGGCACAGATTTACAACAACCGGATCTCCTTCCTCTGTCATGTACTGGGCGTTCATCACGCGGTCAATCTCTTCAAAGGAAAGCGCCTGTCCATGTGCCACGTTCTGGCTCGTTAAATAATTCCCCCATGCTCGGATAGTCCAATATAGGGAATTTTCCTGAACGTCAACGCCTGCTGTCAGCAATTTTGTCCACGAAGGAATAACGTAAGCCGGAACATCTGTTTGCCTTTCCATAACCAACTCTGCGTTGGTTTTTAACTTCGTATCCTCCCATGGTTCTGCGAGCCATGAGTTTACAAAGTTCTGGAAGTCCTCCGGATCATCCTTTGTGGAAAGAAACTCTTTCGCTATATCAGACCATCTTACAAAAGGGCTGTATAACGTATTGATCCAAAAGGCTACGTTCCGGACATACTTGGTACTGTGCCGCACCGTCCGCCATTCTCCCAACTTCAACATATTATGCTTGTCGTTGTCTGTGATGATGCAGCCGCACTCCTGACACACATAGGTGGCAAATTCCGCGCGATCTGCGTAACTCATACCTTCATCATCCGGGAATTTGATATTCTGAAAGCGAAACTCTATGTATTCGCCACAGTGCGGGCATGGAACAAAGAAATGTTTTTCAATGTCTGCCCCCTCTTTTTCCTTCCAGATATGTCCGGTTTTCAATGTCGGGGTACTGGTTATATATATTTTTTTGTTATGGAACGTTTTTGTACGCTCCGTAGCAAGTTTGATTGGATCCGCCTCTTTACTGCTGGCTCCCGGATATTTGTCTACCTCATCCATCATCAGGAACCTGATAGGCTTACTGGCAAGCCCTGACGGAGAATTGGAGCCTGCAAGCGTTAGGTACATTCCGTCGAATTGAAGTTCCAAAAGGGATGAGTTCTCGTCAAACTTTTTGGAAATCTCCGGAGTTGCCTTCAACATAGGCTGCAATCTGTTTTCCGACACAGATTTTGCAAGTGTCTCTGTCGGATATACGATCATCGTTGGTGCCGGATCTTGCATGACGATGTAACCGATCATGTTCTGTAATGCTTCGGTTCCACCGATCTGCGTCGGCTTTACAAAGATAATCTTCTCTGTTTCATAATTATTGAACTCGTCCATTACGCCGCATAGGTATGGAGTTATATCGTTGCTCCATGGTCCGGGCATAGCGGAAGATTTAGAGTCCAACATTCTGTACTTCTCCGCCCATTCTGACACAGTAAGCTGCTCAGGTGGGCTTAGAAACTGCAGGGCCTCCCATTGGTATTTTGTTACCTTAGTCTTTTTTCGTCTTGCCATCCTCGGCTCCACCCTCATCTACAATGGCGCTGATTACAAATGCGCCAAGTAAACGCTGTACTTCCTTCTGGAGCTCATTTTCTATCTGTCGTACCTCTACCGGATCAACAAACCCGGTCAAGCGCCCTGCCAGCTTACTGGGGATTGACATAGCAAATTTTTTGAAGGAAATAAAAAAGCGACCATAGTCAAGTTTTACTTCCTCTACGGAAACATACTGACCAGCCGCAATTTCTGTTCTTAATTTATGAAGTTCACCCTGCGATTCTTTCAGGGCTATTTCTGCTTTTAATTTCTGCTCCTTCAGCTTCGCTTCGGCTTCCGACTTGGATTTACCGTATGCTTTATCTGAAAGATACTTAACATATCTCTGAATCGTTGGCACCAACTCATACCGGCGCCCGTCTGTTGTCTCGGTCGTCGATATAACTCCGTCCTGCGTGAGCTGCTGGATTCTTCTTACACTCACACCGAATAGATTTGCTATGGTGTCAACCTTGTAATATCCTTTGCTTTCTGCGCTCTCCGCCATACTTTACACCTCTATTCTTACCGCTTGCCGACCGGTAAATTCTTCCCATCTTCTGATAATGACGCTGGCGTAATGCTCATCGTATTCCATGACGAAAGCATTTCTTCCAAGCTGTTCCGCTGTTATCAGAGTAGAGCCGCTTCCGCCGAATAAATCTCCTACATTCCAGCCTTTCTTACTACTGTTTCTCATAAATTTAGCGATAAGGTCAATCGGCTTCATGGTAGGATGCAGGCTGCTGCTCATAGGTTTTCTTTCAAAGATAACAGAAGTCTGATCTGCATATTCGTGCATTTTCTGTTTGATGTATGCAATCAATTCAGGCTTTTTCATGGCGTCAAGGTCTACGTCGTCCTCTAATATGACGGTGTCCTGCGTTCGGTCATTGATGAAATAATGTCCGGCACCTTCCTTCCAACCGTAAAGAATCGGTTCATGTCGCCACTGGTAGTCCTGGCGGCCAAGCACGAAATTGTTCTTTTCCCATATCAGAACTTCTGCCAACTTCAAACCTGCATCGCCAAAAGCCTTCCTGAAAGTAAGTCCTTCCATATCTGCATGAAATACATAGGCGGCGGCGCCTTCTCTCATGCAGGATTCCATATTATTAAACGCGGCCAGAAGGAACGCATAAAACTGATCGTCCTCCATGGTATCATTCGCGATTGCCATTGCGCCATTGTTATTTGCCCTGTATTCATTCAGGCGCGCTGCCTTCTGTTCGTAACTTACATTGTACGGCGGATCCGTAATGATAAGGTCCATCTGTTCTGCGCCCATAAGTTTCTGAACGTCTGCTGCAACGGTGCTGTCGCCACACATCAAACGATGGTTGCCAAGCTGCCATACTTCCCCGCTGTTCACAAAACAAAGCTGCTGTGCTTCGTCTGATTCAGGATCGAAATCATCCTCTGTCGTTTCCGGCTCAAAGTCCGGAAGGTCGATAAGGTCCTCAAGCTCCTTTGTCTCGAAGCCGGTCAGGCTAAGATCGTAATCTTCGAGGTCAAGGTCGATAAGAAGGTCTTTTAACTTAACCTCGTCCCACTCGCCTGAAATCTTATTCATGGCGATGTTCAGGGCCTTTTCTCCGTTTTTATCAAGATTCAGAACGACGCACTCTATTTCCTCATAGCCTAAATCTGAAAGCACCCTGTATCTCTGATGGCCACCGATGATGGTTCCATCTGAGTTGATGATTATGGGATCAACATACCCGAACTGCTGAATACTCTTTTTGATCTTCTGATATTCAGGATCGTCCGGCGTCAATGCTTTTCGTGGGTTATACTCTGCCGGTTTCAATTCCGATATTTTTCTTTTTTGTATATCCAAAGCAAACCCTCCAAACAAAAAGCGGAGCCATTAAAAGCTCCGCATATCTCTTAAATTCCACGCTACCATGATAGCACATGTGCGTGTACTCTTTTGTACTTTTTTAATTTTTCCGCAAAATTTCATACCATTTCAGGGGGTTTGCGTAACGAAATGCAAAAATTTTTTTGGGTTTCATCGGCAGAAATATCGGGCTTTCCCCGCCCCGCATTCCTTAGCCGACACAGTAGTACCTAAAGCCCCGACACAGCGGCTTTTCGGTTGCGTTTCTTCTATGGACACAGCGATCCGGCGCCGCCTTGCTTCTTTCTATGGACACAGTCCTTGCTTCCTTGCGTTCTCTGTCTACCCTGCCGCCGTTCTGCCTTGCGTCGTTGGTTCAGGCACACCCTGTCTACCCTGCCGCCCCGCCTGCCGCCGGTGCCGTTCTGCCTATGGTATGCAGGCACACCGTCTGCCTTGCGTCGTTCTTTCTATTAAAGGCGGAAAAACAAGTTTTCAATTCTCATTCTGAAATGGAATCATAAAGCCGCCGCCTGCCTGCCGCCGGTGCTGATCCGGTTCTATATAGGCAAGCGGCACAGCCCGTCTTCCCTGCCGCCGGTCTGCCGCCTTGCCTGCCTTGTAGCCGGTGCAAGGGCACAGTCTATCGCGTTTCTTCCATTAGGCGCGCGCCCGCGCGAGCGTGTGCTTGTGGTCTATGGACCGCCGCCCTGCCGCCTACCTGCCGCCGGTCTGCCTACCCTGCCGCGCCGCCGGTCTGATCCGGAATCTGAAAAGCAAAATATAAATTTTTTTAAGCCTTCAAACCCGCATAAAATAAGGCTTTCCGGCACATCCGGAAAATTTTTTTGAAAAAAGGTGTTGACAAAACCGGCACACCAGAGCGATGATACAGCCATGCAAAGAACGGTTGCAACAGTTTCTTGAAATCAAACAAAGGAGGTTGCGATTATGGCAACAAGAACACAGCGCGAAACAATGCAAAACATGATAAACACCATGACCTACGGTGTAGAAATTGAAATGACCGGTATAACCCGCGAAACCGCCGCAAGCGTAACAGCCAGCCTGCTTGGCAACGGCGCAAGAGTTGATTATCTCGGCGGCTCTTATGGAAAATATCGCGTAACCGATGCAAGCGGACGCGAGTGGCTTTACGTTTCCGATTGTTCAATACATGCGGTTGATCGCAACGGACGCACCGCCAACTGCCGCGGCGACTATTCTTGCGAACTGAACACACCGCCGCTCATGCTTTCCGATATGGCAACCCTGCAGGAATTGGTTAGGGCTTTACGCAATGCCGGAGCGAAAACCGGCGCACAGTACGGTTGCGGAATTCATATTCACGTAGGAAGCGCGGAACACACCGCGAAAACCTTAATCAACTTTATCAACCTTGTATATTCTCAGGAAACAATGCTTTACAAGGCTTTAGGCGTCGACGATGAACGCGTTCACCAGTGGTGTGTACCGATGAACAACCGCCGCAGTTACGAGGCGCAGGGTACTCCGACACACTTCATGGAAGATCTGAAAGCCTGCAAAACCATCGACCAGATCGAGGTTGCATGGTATAAAAACTTTTCCGGCGGATCGCCTGAATATTGCCGGGCACAGCACTACGATGAAAGCCGCTATCATCTGCTGAACCTGCACCGCTACTTCTCAACCCGCGGACGGGCTTGTAATACAATCGAAATCCGCGCCTTCAATGCCACATTACATGCCGGAACAATTCGCGCTTTCGTTCTCTTGATTCTTTCGATGAATGCAAAAGCACTTGCAAGTGCAAAAATTGAAGTCAAAAAAAATCCTAATATGGTAGCCGGAAATGAAAAATTTGCAATGCGGACATGGTTAATCGGTATGGGCTGGACGGGCGAGATGTTCAAAAATCCGCACAAGCATCTGATAAAAAATCTTTCCGGCGACGCCGCTTGGAGATTCGGTAAGGGTTTCGACAAGTTCCTTTTCTTTGAAACCGCAAAAAAGGCGGAGAAATTCATTGCGGATCATTCATACGATAACGCGACGATCCGGTTTGATAATTCAAAAAATATGTTCGAGGTAGTTTTGGCACAGTAGCCCGGCGGCAGCTCCCGGTTCGATTCCGGGACGGGCTTTCCCGGCACAGCCGGCATGAAAAAATCAAAAAATCTAAGGAGGTACAGCTTATGTGTACAATGGCAATCAACAAAGAATTTAACGGTATCGAATTAACTTTCGAGGGCAAACCTGCAGAAGAAATCCGCGAGGCAATGAAGGCGGCCGGGTTCCGGTGGCATCGCATGAAAAAATTGTGGTATGCAAAGCAAAACCCGGAGCGCATGGAACTTGCGAAAAAACTTTCCGGTGACGCTACTCCGGCACAGGTTTCCGCGGTTGCGGTGGCTGCATCCGAGCCGGTTTCAAAATTCGGTCTGAAAGTTGGCGACATCCTGACGGATTCATGGGGCTATGAACAAACAAACGTTGAGTTCTACATGGTCACAAAAATCGTCAGCGCCTGCAAGGTTGAAATTGTGGAACTTGGGCACACCCAAACCGAAACAGCAAGCGCCATGAGCGGGTACGTCGTACCGGATCGCGACCGCCGGATCGGTGAGCCGATTGTAAAAATGGTTTCGCAGGATTCTTACGAAAAGCGCACCGGCGGCTGGCATGTAAAAATTGATTCCTGCATATCCCTGACCGCGTGGGGCGGCGAGCCGGAGTTCCAGTCCTCATGGTACTAAAGATTTCCCGGTACGGTTTCGCTGAGGGTTCGATTCCCTCAGCCGGGATTCCAGGCACAAACTGCCGGAACAAAAATAAATTTACGGAGGTAAAAAATTATGATGAACAAAAAACTTTTCCTGATGGTGGCAATGGTGGGCACACTTTTCGCGGCTGGATGCGGTCAAAAAAATATCGCTACGGCACAGACTTCAAAAATCTATCCGAATGCGGGCATCATTGTGGCGCTGGATGAATCGCAGGATCTTGTAACAATTTCTACCGGTTCCGGCCTGCTGTATGAATTTTATGGAATCGAAGATCTTTTTGTGGGGGACATTGTAGCGGTCACGATGGATGATAACGGCACACCGGGAATGGTGCTGGACGATAAAATCATTGATTCAAAATATGCCGGATATTCCGAACTGTTTGAAGAACAAAACCCGGAGTCGACTATGGTTGATATGTCAAAAGTGGTTGATATTGAAACCTGTGACGATGGCGGCGCGTATCTGCAGATGAAAGATGGCACCGGTTATTACTGGGAGCGCTAAAAATACAGCCTGAATGGTTCCGGCCGGGTTCGATTCCCGGCGCAGGCTTTCCGGGGTTCCGGTCAAAAAAAATAAAAGGAAGGTACAAAGATATGATTTTACGATTTGAAAACATGGAAACAAAAAACTGCATCAACATTGATACCAACCGCGAGGAACAATCCGAGCAGCGCGTTGCCGGCAAAAATTATATTGCGGTGGATGCTGCCGGGTTTGAAAAAATCTGCTGCGAGTTAGATTTCAACTGCTACGGATTCGTAGAAAATCTTTCGGTTGACACACTGGCGGAACCCGAACCGGTTCCATTCTGCTAAAAAATCTTTCCGGCGGGAAGTTGAAAAATTTTTCAAAAAAAGTGTTGACTTCCCGCTCCGGCAGAGTTAGTATCACGACAACAACAAGAAACGGTTGTAAACGTATCATAGAAACGGAGGTAGTCTTATGAAAGCAAAATTAAATCGTACCCGCTGGGCAGGCAGTTGGGAATGTAAAAACCTTAGCAACAAAGATTTTGAAATCTGTCACATGTATCGTCTGGATGATGGCCAGTATGGCATCTGCTACGATCATAGCATGACGAAAAAAGTTTTCCCAAATTTCAAAACCGCCCGCGAATATGTACTTGCGATATGTTCCCCGGATGAATGATTGGAGGTGCCTTATGGAAGAACGAAAAAATATTCTCGGAGATCTTCTCGATGAAGCGATCCGGATGGCTTATGAAACCGGAGCCGGAAGTGCTGAGGATGAAGAATACGACACAGGTCTTGCGGTGGAAGCGTGTTGGTTTGAATGTAAAAATGATGAAACAAAAACGCAGCTTCACATAGCGATTTTTCAAAACGATATTGCACTGATAACTTATGACGAACCCGGTACAATTTGCCGGACTTGATAGAAGGGAGAAAAATCATGGCAAAAAAATTATTCGGCGTCCTGCTGGATGTCAAAAAAGAAACTGTTGAAAAAATCGAAATCGAGGACACACTCGATGAACTTTACCGGGTTATTGATTGTACCTGCATTGACATGCCGGTAAGAAAAATCGGTAAAAAATATTTTACCTGCATCTGTGATGATGAAGGACTGCTTTTCGGGGAACCTAAGATTTCCGCAATCGACAATCTTGGAAATGTGCAGCTTGTCGGAAACCTCTTTATCGTAAGTGCTGAAAATTCAGATGGGGAACTGGTAAGCCTGACGCCTGATGAAGCCAGCTACATTATGAAGCGGATTCAAAAACTTTCCACCAGAAAATATCCGGCTGGTTATCCAATGCTGACACAGTGCGAATATTAAGCCGAAACGCCTTCGGGCGTCCGCCGGATCTGACCTACCGGCGCTGATGATGGCAGGTCAAAAAATAATCGGAGGTACTTATCATGGCAAAAAATTTTGAACTTTTCGGTTGTTGCCTTGGGAACAGCACAACCGTATGCAACAAAGCGGTTGAGGAAAACGGCGATTATAAAACAATCGCTCATATCTCGGAAGGTGGGCGTATCAAGTGGTATGTAAAAAATCCTGAAAATTATGTGCCTGAAAAAGATATGAAAACGATCCAGCAATGGTGCAAGGATGCGCGTAACAAATTTATATCCTACTGGGGCGTGCAGACCGATATTCGCAAGTATGAAATTATTCTTGATAGCATTCCTTTTACGGTACTGCTGGAGCATCCGCTGAAAGAACAACTGAAAGCCTGCACGAACCTGCATGAAAAAGTTGCACTACTTGAAAAAATTTACATTGAAAATTACATTTAAGGAGGTACTCATTATGAGAAAATCAACAAAAAAACTTTATGTCGCTTATGGTTCCAACCTGCATCTTGAACAGATGCGCTACCGTTGCCCGGATGCAAAGGTATTCGGGACAGGTGTCCTCAAAAATTATTCCCTGACCTTCTGGGGGAATGCTCGCGGGAACGGAGTCGCAACCGTCCTGCCCGGAGCTGACACAGATGTTCCGGTTGCTCTTTGGGAAATTTCAAAATCTGATGAGGCAAGACTTGATATGTACGAAGGCTTCCCGCATCTGTACCGGAAAGAAAATATTGACGTCCTGATGGATGATGGCACAACCATTACCGGCATGATCTACCTGATGAATCATGGCCAGCCAACTTATCCAAGCGAATACTATTACAACGTCATTGCTTCCGGGTATCATTCCTTCGGATTTGACACAGATTTTCTGGATGCCGCGGTCGATTCTCTCCCGGTCAATCGGTACGGATTCCGAAAAATCATGTAGTAAAAAAGTGTTGAAAATGATATGATAAATGCGCCGGGTAGTCCGGCGCACAACTTTACGGAGGTCTTGGCCTATGTATGTCAAAAAAAATAACTGTACAAATTTGACGTTGGCGCGTCAAGAAAAAGGAATGTCAAGAGAACAGCTCGCAGAAAAATCCGGTGTTTCCGCTCGCGCAATAGAAATGTATGAGCAGGGGCGCGTAGATATTAACAATGCTGCGGTCTGGAAAGTACGCGATCTGGCACACGCGATCGGTGTTCCAATCGAAAAAATTCTGAATGAATAACACCTTCCGGGGTGTTATTTTTTTTGCAAGAAAAATGCCGCTGCATCCTGCGACACAGCGGCTAAAAAATAAAGGAGAAGCACAGTCCGGAAGCCTCGGCAAAAACTTCCGGCAAAATTATATTAACATAATCGTCTGTGCTTCATTGTACTCTTTTACAGGCTGTCAAAAAATTTTTCTATGATTTCCATTGCCCGCTCCGGCGTGAGCCCTTCGTAAAAAACTGCTACATCGTTCAGGTTCTCTGGGAGTGTCATTGCATCTGCTGCCTCTCTTGCATCCATCAAAATAAGATTTCCTTCTGAATCCAGTTCGATGCTCATAAGCGGAAACGGCATCCCTGCACCATGCTCCAACTCAATGATAAAATGGTAGTTATCCCAGTCAATATCCTTCTCCGGATCGCCGCCTTCCTGATTGTACGGTGTAGGCCGCAAATCATCCCAAAAATTAAAGTAGTACGGGAATCCTGCCTCCAGCAACATCTTCTCCAAGAAAAAAATATTCTGCTGCTTCGGATGATCCGCGCACACCTCAAGTCTGCTTTCGATCATATCATCCATGTGTTCATCCTCCTTTATGAAATAATTATTCTACGCACCTTCGGCTGTGTCAATCTCTTTCTCGTACTCTCGCACGATTTCCTGAATCTTGGCATACTCCAAAAGTTTGTATAAACCTTTTCGCCAGTACTGCGTTGCCGGTGTTCGGCTGATATGCTCCAATTCGCAGATCCGGTTCCAACTGCAGTTATCAATGTACTTATATTCCAGGATGCTTCGCTCGGTGGAGTTCTCTGGTAAAAACTCCATGATGTCATTGATCTTGATGTACTCTTTTTCCATTTCCTGAATCTTTTCATGGATCCGGGTATTGATCTCGTCGAGCTCATAAGATAATGCGGCACACCCTGTGTTGCTACTGCTGCCTCTCGGCATACCGTCCATAACAACCGCGCGGATCGGGCTTTCAAATTCCTGTAATATTGCCGCCTGCCTGCGTTCCAGCGATCGCTTCCGGTTCTTGCATCGGCTGTATGTGCTCAAATACTTATCAAGCACAAGCGCCTCTCTCGATAATTTACTCTTACTCTTTTCCATCGGCATCTTCCTCCGCTGCTAAAAAATAAACCTTCCCTTGTATGATCTGAATCTGCTCAACACACTTATTCTTATTGTCGAAATCATAAACCCGGATTCCTCTGCGGCACAGCTCGTTGATAAGGAGCTGGATGCTCTGACACATCGTTGCCAATGGAACCTCTGAAAAATCTGGTTCCTCAGGCTTCTGCATGATATGAAATCTTTTATCCGCCTGCTTGCCTCTGGCAGCAGCTCTTCTCTGCGCTCGGTTCAAAATAAATCACTCCTTCCTACGCTTTCGGTCCTCTAAAATAACCACCATTGATGGAAAAGGCGCGCTGTTATTACCCTCTCCGAATTTTAATCTGCCCCGTACAAAGCGTATTTCCGAACGATGCAAGATATAATCGTGAAAATACTTCGTGTCCGTTCTGGCCGGTATAAGAAGTACCACAATGGTATTTTCTTTCGTGCCTTCCTGATAACATTTCGCAACCCATTCTCCGATAGCCTGACCGTATGGCGGATTGCAGAACACGTGGTGCCCACCCCAATCCTGTTTCAAGCCATCCTGTTCCTTCGTAAAATATTCGGCACACTTATGATTGTTTTCATCGGCACAGGGATCCAAGTTGAAATGAAACTCCGCGTCGAGTTCCTCAAAGAAACTCTGCGGTGTTGCCACTGGTCTGTCTTGCTGCTATACATTACGCTTAAATCTGGCAATCCGGCACACCTCCTTCCTGAATCAATCGCTCCGCATCTTCTGGGAATACGCACACACCTGCGATCCCTCCTGCGGCTCTGATCTTCTTTATTGTCTGCTCCTGAATAACTGAAAGAACTCCGAAATATGGACGCTTAACCTCGAATCCGTAATATCTGCCACCAATGATTGCGGACACATCCGGTATTCCCCGCCTGCTATATTCTCCTGCGGCTTCCTTCCAAACAAACGCATCCGGGTAGGCTTTCTTTATGTAGTCCATGATTTTCTTCTGGTAATAAGATTCCTTCGGAACGTTGTCTCTAAGATACTTCTCAGCAAACTTCGCATTTTTGCATCCGTAAACCTTTGTTTGTACAAAACTGACTGCCTCGGCTTTTGTCTGGAAGCGATCCAATCCCTTTAACACTCTTCGCCGCCTCCGATCTTCATCCTGATTTCTTCAAGTTTCTTCGGACCGATTCCTTTTACCTATGCGGCGGCTGCCAATACTTCCTCGATCGCAATCTTTCTGAACTTCTCGGCAAGTTCCCCGCTGGCCGCGTCCGCTGCTGCCTTGCATCCGGCTTCATATCCATACTTGACTCCGCTCTCATAAACCATGCTGCAGAAATCCTCTAACTGCTGGTGATCGTATTTCTTGATTGCCTTGTACTTCTCTCTGTTTAGCGTATATGCCTTAGTTTTCTGTTTCGCCATCTTCTATGCCCTCCTGCAATAAATCACCGTTTTCGTATAATGTTCCGATAACTGTCAATTCTTCATTCTTAGCCCAATATCCAATGTCGCCTCTCATACTCGAATATCCTGACTGCCATTCAATATAAAATCCGATGTCGCCATGCTCCCCATTGTACTTTCCGAAATGTACTACTCCGATTGCTGTGCAGGTATCGTCCAATTTGCAGGAAACAATATCGCCTTCAAAAAACTCTTTCCGGTCAATGACACACCCTGCGCCTACCGATTCCGCTACAACGTCCGCGATCATTGTCCGATACGGAAAGCTCCAGTCGGTCATTTCCTCGAATATAATCTTCGCTTCGTGATATTCCGGCCGGTCGTCCTCTGCAAAACACACCGCACAGTTACAATGATTGATGTATGCTCCATATATCCAACGCTTCAGGTCTGGCGACCATCCTCTGTACTTAATTCTCATACTGGCAGCTCTCCTTCCCAATTCCATAATCCCTGCTTTCCTGATGCCGGTATTGGATTATCAAAAAGCACAGCATCCTTCATAATCCATGCGTATCTTCCGGGCGTGTAATCTCCGAAAGCATATTCTCCCGGATTCCATTTCTTTATCCAGTCACAGTAGTCTTGATCCATCTGAATACATTCAACAAGATTCGCCTGCCCGATAATCGCGCCAAGTGGAAAGTCCTTATAAATAGCTCCTGCTGCCTCGAAATACTGAAATAATTCATGCGGATATTTACCGACGATATACTGATGATCCGTCTTTGCCGCATGAATCAGAATGCGACCCCGGTACTTGGTTCCCCAGCTTCTTGTTTCATTGCTCTTTGTTCCCATTGCCAAGAGCTGCGCCCATGGCTGCCATATTGTCAATGCTTTCTCCATCTTCATTCCTCCATCTGGTGTGATTTCCGCACCAATGATCTTTCTTATACACCGCCATGCAATACTGATTATGGCGGCAAGTGTCACACATTTCTTTGCTATCCATCCGTCTGTTCTTTCTTGATAAATATTAAAATCGCGTCGCCCGGCGGCTTCTCTCTGTCAATCCACTCTCCGGTGGCTTCGTCTAAGAACTTATCCACAAGGTCGTTGTAGATAAGTGGTGTCGCTGTGGATTCTTCCGCGTAACATTGTCCCCATGTGTATAAACACACATGCTCGTTGAAATATTCCGTCCAAATCTCTACAACCTCCCGCCGCCATTCTGCCGCAATCTTCTTGATTTCCTCTAAGTCGAATCTCCGGAACGCCGCTTGTCCTACCCGCTTGCCGATCTGGTTATCATCGAATGATTTCTGAATCTTCTCAACAACCGGATCATCCTTTTTAACCGGAAGCCCTGCAAAGCAATACTGCCTCAGGTACTCTTCCAATTCTTCCGCGAGCTGGTGCTTCAATTTCTGAAAAGGAACTTTGTACTTCCCCTTCAAATCTTCCGGCGCTACAAGCGTTTTGTTTTTCCGGTATTTTTCAAGTGTCAACGCCGCTATCTTCAAGGCTTCGTCTGCTTTTTCCATCCTTTCACGCTCCCTTACAACTGCTTTTCCTTACAACTTCTTGTTTCTGAAAGATGTAAGGAAAAAATGTAGAAAATTCAAGGCTTCACTGCAAATCCTTACACCTTACAACTAATTTTGGGAAATATACCAAAACTTTTTATATGTGCATCAAAATGTAGCGCACACAACAAACGCAATATAACCTATAAAATAGGTGTAAGAGTTGTAAGAATATAAAATAGGTGTACTAAAAGCCGCCATTTTTCAAGGATTTTTCGCCTTACAACTAACCTTACAACTAACCTTACAACTAATTTCAAGTTGTAAGAAAAACGGTAGACTAAAACGGTAACTGCGGTTCCGCTGTATCAAATGGACTTTCCTGCCCGATCTCCATCTGAACAAAACCATCCTCAGGTTGCGCGGGCTTGTCTCTCTCTGCCGCAGCCTCCTCTTCATCCAACGGATCTGTCGGCTTGGAGAATCTTTTCAAATCAAATTCAACAAACCTGCAACTTCTGTTATCAAACCACTTCACTACGCTGTAAACATTTCCGCCTTTTGGGTTTGGGTGGCTCGCAATGATTCCGTTGTCTGCTAAATATTTAAGTGTCTTACGCGGGCTATATCCTGCCTTGGTTAATGTGTTATTCAGGATAGATGGAAAGATATAAACCTTTCCCTGATCTGCGCTCATAGTTCCGAGGCACGTTCCGATTGCCTTCTCTCCGAAATACTGTCGGTTCGATAACACCCAGTCAACTATGTACTGCGTGGCATTTTCATTTACATCTGCCACGCCTGCTGCCATCTGCTCCTGAATAATTGACTTCGCCATAGCCACAGCCCTGCTCCATGATTCCGGATCAATTTCAAGCGGTGCCTTCTCTCCGAGCGCGTTGCTGCGCTCCGCAGCAGACTTGAAAATCCATGTATCAATCATGGCGTCTGCCAATGCAACCGCGCTGATTCCTGCAATATGGCTTCCGCTGGTTCCGTTTGCTATGGCGTAAACCTGCTCCACCATCTTGTCATAGTAGTCTGTTATGGTTCGCTCGTCTGTTTCCATAACCCGGCGTATAAACTCCGGTCCAGCCCAGCCACAGTTAAGCGGTGCTTGCTGGTGCATCAGGCTGGCGTCTTTTTCATTGTCGAATGGACCTCCGTAAATTTCCAACACTCGCGTTGACACACCGGTCTGCGATGTTTCCGTAGAAAGCGGTTCCTCTCCGGTGGCAAGAGCCACAGTCCGCCATGTGTTAAGCGCCTGCAGTCCGCCGCCTTTACTTCCTCTGGCTCGTCCTGTTCCTGATGCAATCATGTAAACAATCTTTTCAAGGCTCTCCTGCTTTTGTCCTGCGAGCTGACGTTCATCAATTCCCATCGGAAGATCATTGTAGAATCCAGCCATTCTTTCAAGTGCCACCTGCGTGGCATTGAAATTTACCATAAGTCGCTCCGGATCGCCCCATGCGGAAAGAGCTGCCTTCAAAGCCGCTGTTTTACCGCCTTTTGATCCGCCCCAATTATAAACAAAGAAAATTCTTTGAGATAAAATGCGTAAAAGCGGTGCTGCAAAACTGGCCGCCAATATGAATCTAAACTTGTCCCGCTCCCGGTGTGGCTGCATCGTTTTTTTCCATGCGTCGAATGTACCGTTTGCATGGTACGCCGCCGCCCATCCTCTAAGGGACGGTTCGATGTCTAATACAATGTCGTCTCCATGCCCAGGAAGGAACCTTCCGCCGGTCTGCCAGCCGAATGTCGATGCAGAGTCTGCCTTGTTGATAACATCAATGTTTTCTGCTTCCAGCGCTTCGAGGAACCTGACAACCATCTTTGCATTTTCTGATGTGATCGTGCATCCTAAGTCCGCAAGTGCTGTAATGCTCCGGCTTGTGAAGATCGTGCTTCTGGGGTAGATTGCCTTGTGCCACTCATTGTCTCGCTTGAATGCAATCTCAATCTTTTCTTCCCCGGTTTCCATGCTCTTTAAGCGCTGGGTTAATATGATCGGTGTCCGGCACACAAGCGTCGGAACCATCTTCTTTTCATCAATGTGGCTGATGCCTTTATCTGAATAAATCCACCCTTCCGGCTGTCTCAGGTTTACTGGTGCTCCCTTGACCGCCTCTGGGATAATGTCGTGAACTGCATCAAGTTCCATTTTCTTGGCGTCCTTGATTGCCTTCTGGATCTTAGCTGATGCCTCTTCCGCGCCGTCTCTCATGTAAAGCTCTGACGGATCTTTCACTCCGAACTCTTTACAGCTCCATGTGAATACTTCCCCGGAGAACTCTTCCTCATGTAAAACCCGGCACACCTTTTCCAAGAATGTCTCGCCGCCCTTATCCGGTTCAACGTGTATATATATTTTTAATCCCTCAAGCTGAGGAACCATTTTTGCCTTGAAATTACTTGCGCCCGGCACACCAAGCGCAGCAAGTTTGAGATACCAAAGTGTCTGTGTATCGCTTTCGCCTTCAACAAGTATGGTATAGCCATTCTGCCGAATCTCCGGCAGGCGCCATTCTCCATACAAGCACAGTTTTCCGCTGCTGCCATAACTCCACCGGAACTCCTTGCCGCCGTACCTCTTTCTGAAAACTTCAACTTCTCCGTTTTCTTTCTGATAAGGCATTTTGAGCCAACGCGCACCGGTCCTGTCCTTCCCTGTGGAAGCGAGGCACACATCCTTCAGGAAGTCCTCCGGAAGCCTTTTTGAAAAGGCGTACTCCGAGAGGGTAAGATCCTTCATCTGTGGTTTTTCTGGTGGCTTTGGCTCACTGAGTTTTCCGTATTTTTCAAGAATCTGTTTGTAAGCGGTCTTGGTATCTACATCGTGATACTTACTCCAAAAGGTAATAAAGTTTCCGTCGATACAGCCGGTAAAACAATGGCACATTCCTGTCTTGGCGTCTGCCGTAAAGGAGTCCTGTCTATCGTCGTGGAACGGACACTTACCCATGATGCGGTCGCCGGTAATCTTGGCATTTTTCAATATGCTTTTGTACTCTGCTGCATAATCGACGAAATCGTCTATATTAAGCTGTTCCGCATTCATCTAATCACCTTCATCGCCTGTCTAATTTCTTCATGTGTCATGGTCACGATCCTGCCGGGTATTCCCATTCTTGATACTTCGACAATCTCGCGTTTCATGCCTTCGCTAATAACTCCGTCAATGATAACAAGTAAAAAACTCTGCGAGTGTCTCAACTCCATGATTCCGAGCTTCAGTCCGCACTCCCGATCATCCCGGAAGTTATCATCAAGGAACTGTGTATAATATATGTGCGGTGCAACCGGTATCTTGCCTTCGTCCAAGAGCTGCCTGCAAAAGTATCTTGCTACGTTTTTATTAAACTTCTGCTCTCTTTCGCTTCCTCGATACCGGGAAATAATGTATGTTCTTTCCATCTTGCGCCCTCCAACCTTGGTTGATTGGGGGGGGGCATTGAAGCCCGCCCCGCTGTTTTAATTGAACGGTAAGTTTTCGTCTATGCCATCCGGTACATTCATAAAGCCATCGCCCGCGCTGCTTGCGGTGCTGGTTCCGGTCGAATAATCGCCGTCGTCGATGTCAATATTCTTATCCGTTGCTTTGATCGTCTCTGCCATCGCTGCTGCCTCGACTTTCTGCTTATCGTTCAGCTTTCCTACGAATGTGAACACAGCCCGGCTGTATGCAATACCGGCGGCGCTCTTTTCTTTCTTGAGCGTGATCTTGGTAATGGCGTCGTAACTTCTCATACCTTTTAACAGGATTCTCTTGCCGATGTAATCTCTCATATACTTCAGGCTTGTAGGTGGAAGGGAAAGAATCAGAGGTACAGGGTTGCCTTCTCTTAAAATGTAAACTCTGCGTGCATTCTTGCAGGCCTTACCGCTTCCGCCCTCTCCGGATCTAAACTGGTTATAAGGGCACTCGTCACACTTCTTGCATTCTCCGGTTTCCCTGTCTACTCCGGTCTTTCCATCGTAGCTGCTGCAGTCCGGCTGTTCGTTGCCGCCTGCGAACTTCTCTTTCCAGTATGCATTTACGGCGTGATGATGAATAATAACTCCTATAATCTCCGTTGCGCTTTCAGGGTTGTCCTCGTCCTCTCCGGGAATCTCAAATGCAAGGCCGCCGCCGGAAGGAATCTTGACTCTATCAAATGGTATAGTTCCAAGACCGTCCATTTCCTCTGCGATAGCATCAGCCAGCCCGGCGTCTGCAAGGGTAACTAAATTAAAGTTTTCCATAACTGCTACTTCATTCTTTGCCATGATTTATTCCTCCTGTGCTTCTGTCTTTAAGTCTGCATCCGGATCCGGGTAACTTCTGATTCCGGAAATACGCTCGATCTTCTCAATGCTGCCATAGCGGTATTTGTTCTCAATACCATCCAAAAGCGTCTCTGTTACGAAATATCCATGATTGATACCTGCGAAGCGGCACACAATGTCCTGCTTCTGAACTCTGATAACAAGCGGATCTCCCTTGGAGATTTCTCTCCCTGCGTCGTCCTTTACGATAATGGTTTCTTTCTTTTCAATCTGTACCGGCATTACTCTTCTCCTTCCTCTGTGGCGTCCTCTGCGCCCTCACAATCGCTTTCAGCTTCATTCTCGGTATTTTCCTCGACTACCTCGTTTCCGTCCTCTGCGTCGGTCGGCTGCGCTTCCTCGAAGCCGTCTGCGTCCGCTCCGTCCTCATTATCGTCAAGCGACTTCTCGATCGGCGTTCTGTGATCTACTCCGTAGTAAAGGTCATTCAAGATACGGTGCATATCTGCCGCCATGTTTACAGCATCAACCGCAAGGCACAATGCGCTGTTGTAAAGATCGGCACAGATCTTGATTGCGTCGTCGCCTTCTACCTGCAGCATCGCAAGGTATGTACCCATTCCGTTCTTGATGCCCTTTTCTGTGTTCTGGATCTTGCTGAATGCCTCCGAAGCGATACCGTAACCCTCATGCTTATTACGCACAGTCTTAACCTCTCTGCCAGCCTTCTCCGCTTCCAGATTCTGGCTTTCGTAAGCGAAGGTAATAACATTTGTGATATTATCCTTCAGGTCGCGTTCGCAATCTAAGCGAATATCAAGTTCCATCTGTTCATAGTCTGCCATTTACTTTTCCTCCTGTGCATTAAAGTATTTGTTGAAATATCTGACGAAGTATTCCTTCTTTTCCTTCGCCTCTCTGAGATCCTGCTCCTTCTTGCGGATATTCTGATCCAGCATATCAATAGCGCTTTCCTTCGTGAACGGAAGGAACCCTGCGTCGGTCTTAATGATCTTTGCGCTTTCGTCGCTTGTGTTCGTGATGATTCTGCGCTTGATCTGGAAGTCTGAATAACTGTTTTCGATATACATAACTTCAACAGCCGGGTTATTCTCATTGAAAGGAAGAATCTGTGTAACTACGCCGGAGTATAAATCCGGTCTGCTGGAATAGGCGTCCTTAATTAAAATCTGAACATTGTCGCCTACTCTGATCTCCTGCTTTAAGAGCAACTTTTCATCGAACTCATAAACCATGCCGTTTACTTCAATCTGCTTCATTCTGCGTTCCTCCTATTCTCTGTTTTTCTTTACTCTGTCCAGCGCCTTGGTGTTCGCCTTGCGCTTGGAAATGGATAACTTCTCATAGATATTCAGGCAAGCAGTAAGTTCCTCCGGAAGTTCTTCCCCGGCATCCTCTAACTCTTCCGCCATGCCGCTGATCGTACTCTGCAGCGTTCTGCTGTCTACAACCTCTTTGATGATGTCGCCTAAGCCCTGCTCCCTTAATACATCGAAGAATGTATTTCCGGTTTCTGCCTGCAACTGTGCCAGTGCTTCCTCGGACTTCTTGGAATACATGATCTTCTGGGATAAACTGTAAGAATAGCCATCTACAACGGTGTTCGGCTTTTCTTCATCCACCATGATCTTACAGATCTCCTGCTCCAGGCGTTCCTTTTCGGCGTTGTTTGCCTTTACCTGCTCTTCCAATTCGTCCTTCTTGTCAAGGACTGCCTTGTACTCTCTGACCTTCTGGTCTAACATTGATTCCATCTTGCTTCCTCCTATTTTTGCTATATAACTTATATTTGATACTTGATTCTGAACGGTTCATAATACCGGCAATCTCCCGGATGGAATACCCTTTATACCGGAGGTATTTAAGCTGTGATATATCTTCCTGCGACCAATAATATGTTCCCTTTGCATCCTCCCGCTTCTTTGCCTTGTACCATGAATAACTCATTATCAAGCTATCGTCTGTAATCTTTGTGGCGTTCCAGTCCTCCGGATGATCTCGCAAATATTTAATAAGTGATTCCTGCCGGATGGTAAGATAGTTTCCCTTCTGCATAATCCGGAGCCCTTTGTTTTTCCATTTCTTTTTTACGGTGCGGCTCTGTACGCCAAACATGAGGCACACCTGATTCATAGTCAGCAGATCGGTACTCTTTTCAAACCCTGAAAGCCCCATTCGGTTTAATTTAATGTTCGTGGCATCGAAGGAACGGCCCAGCCGCTTTGCAATCGTAGCCACAGTATATGTACCAGCCATGCTCTCTAAGGTATCAAGTTCTTCCTGCGTCCAAAGTCTGCCGCCCATTAGAAGTAACTCTTCCAATCGTCAACGATTGTTTTTGCCAAGTCCTCTTTTTTTGCCAGCGCCTTCAATACGGTTTCGTCTATGGTCTTTTCAACTACCAGATGTATGTATGTGCAGGCGTTTTTCTGCCCGATACGATGAATACGCGCAAGGCTCTGTGAATAGGCTGCGTAGTTGAAATTAACTGAATAGTAGACACAGGTGTCTGCCGCTGTCAGCGTGATTCCAAGTCCTGCGGTGTCGATCTGCGCAAGGAATACCAGTGTTTTTGGGTTGGTCTGGAAGTCCTTTACAATGTCGCCCCGGTCGTCAATCTTGATGTCGCCGTAGATACTGCAGTACTGAATCTTTTTCTTTTCCAGAAGGCTCTGTATCAGGTCGATCTCCGGGCGGAACCGGCAGAATATTACAAGTTTCTTTCCGGCATCAATAACGTAGTCGTCGAGGATGTCCTCAAGTGCATCCAACTTTCCCTTGAATACCAGCTCCGGCTTGTCGCCTTCGTCCGTCTGGATAAATCCGCCAGTAAACTGCTGTAAGCGAAGCAACTTTGTAAGCACAGTCGGCGCGCTGATCTGTCCGCCGCTTTCCAATTCCGCGAAGCTGTTCTTTTTAATCTGCGTGTAAAGGTTCTTTTCCTTGCTATCCATCTGAATATACCGGGTAAGGAATGCCTGTTCCGGAAGGTCAAGTGCCTCGTCCTTGGTCACTCGGTATGCAATCGAATGTTCTTTGCGAATCAGCTCGTCCAAGTCCTTATACCCTACAATCTGCCGGTTGCTGAATCCCCCCATGATGGCGTAGCGACCGCGGAATGCGTAGAAGTTTGAACCGAACACAGTCGGATCCAAGAAACGGTACTGGCTGAATATGTCGATCGCATTATTCTGTACTGGTGTTCCGGAAAGAATCAGCTTGTACTTTGCAATGTCACCCAGACGGTGCATTGCCTTACTCTGCTGTGCGTCATGCGTTTTGATACGCTGGCTTTCATCCGCAATAACCATATCCGGCTTCCAGTCTAGCAGTGCATCAATGATACCGTCGCGCCATGTGCTTTCGTAGTTGATAACCGCAACCTTTAATGCCTTGAATGGGAACGCCTGCAATGCCGCAAGCTCCTTCAGGCGCTGTTTCTTGTCGCCGAGCATAACGTTGACCTTATACTTGAATGTGGCGTAGTCGTCGAACTCCTTCGGCCATACGGAACACACTGAGGTTGGTGCTACGATCAATACCTTTTCAATGGCTCCCATTTCATAAGCGGCACCGGCAACTGCAATCGCCGTCAAGGTCTTTCCGCATCCCATTTCAAACAGGAAGCCGAAGCCTTTTCCCTGCTGTTTTAATACTGCCATTACTGCCTCCTACTTATTGAAAACATCCTTAAATACCTGCGTCAGGCTGTCTGCTGCCGCCTCGGCGAATTTCTCCGGTGTCATACCTTCCAATGTTGTATCGCTGTCCTTTTCGCAAATATCGGCGATTTCCGATAAAACGAAGGCCGATTCCAGTTCATTCGGGAACAGTGCCTTTATTGTTCTTGCGAAAAGATGTCCGTAGATTATTCCGGCATCCTCAACCGGTACTTTTCTTCCAACGATTCCAACAGATCCGTCGAATCCGAAGGCCGCTTTTCCTTCTACATTCTTTTCATCCTCAATGCCTCCATGTGTAATAACAATCGCTGTCTCTCCGCTTAATGTCTGGCGTACATCGCCGTTTTCGTCCTTGATTTCAATAATTACCTTACTCATCGTGCTTTTCCTCCAATTTGTCTAAATCCCCTGATAATACAAGGGCTGTTGCCTCAATTACTACTGAAAACAATGTCATTTCCAACTCGTCCCAGCTAATATCATGCTTTACGCCGGTTCGCTGTCCTGCTGTTTTCTGCGTAGTCATTTTGATAAGGTCGTATACATATTCTTTCAGGGCTGGAATATTTGATTTCTGCCCTTTGCTCATAAGGAATGTCCACATTGTGTCTTTAATCGCATCTGCCGGATTACTTTTCATTACCTCCGCCACCTCCGACCATTTTCATAAAGTAGTCCATATCTTCATCCGCTGTATGAAGCCTCGGATCTTCTTTCTTTGCCTCAGGTTCCGGCTCCGGCGGATCAACTAACCCAAATGTAATGAGCGCCATGTTTGCACCTCTGGTCTGATGCTTAAATAGCGGATATTTAACCGGGTACTTATAAAGCGGCACAGGATCTTCCATCATGCGCTCTCTGTCAACTGCTGCTGCAATCTCGTTGAAATGCTTTCTCTGTTCCTCGATCGGCGCCGGAAGTCTTACGATGCTTGCCAGCTTATTAAGTAATTCCCCGGTGCAAGGTCCTTCCAGCCATTGTCGGCTCTTATTCCATTTCATCTTGTTCCAGCTTTTGATGATATTGAACTGGGTGTTGTCGCAGTCTGCGATAACAAGCGTTCCGTTATCAAGTTTCATCTTCATTCTGTCTCACCTCGTTCTATGTAGAAGGTGTGGCGTCCATGGACGAATAACTTTTCTAAATGCCTGCTGTGCCAAGTCGAAGATCCGTCGTCCGGTGTTCTCTCAAAGTAAAGTGCGCCTTCACTTCCGTCCCAATGCTCAATCTGAACCATTTCAAGTGCTTCCCAGCAATCTGCGTCCGGTTCTACGCGATCAAAGCGTCCATCATCAATAGAGGAAAACGCTGCATCCTGATAGATAACGCCCTCTATGGTGTTCGGGAATCGGTCGTCCCATACTCTGTTGATAACGACACAGATTACTAAGGCTTTTCCCTCGGTGTCCTCGCTCTCTGCTTCTGCCATGGCGAGTTTTGCAAGAAGGTAACTTTCCCCTGCGTCCCAGTCGGTGCTGCGCACACTCGCTGTGTCCAGAACGATTTCTGAATCAACGATCTGTTCTGAACTCTGAACTGTCGGAACAATCTTTCTTTCTGCCGTTGCCGTCTCTGTTTCTTCTACATGTGTTTCTGCTTTTGGTTCTTTGGCTCTCATGGAAAACGTAACCGTAACGATTATTGCGCCGGTAACTACAATTACTGCTGCGATGATCCGGTTTCTGATTTTTTTACGGCGGCGTTTTTTCATTATGCGAAGGTACGCTTCGCTGTGCCATTTTTCCATTGTTCCACCTCCCTCGGTGTTCTCTGCTGCTTTCGGGCGAAGTCTGCCGCGATATGATAAACGGCAGCAGTCGCACCGGCATTTGGAACCGTAAAGCCATCTATGCTGTCAACTCTCCTGCCGTCCGCCAAGACATGCTTTATAGAGATTTTCTTATCCATAACTGCTGCTTCGCTTGAAAAGTGCTTGTGCATGGATAATTCAGCCCCGACCGCCTTACGCTCCGTCGTCATTTTGCTTTACCTGATGCAATCGCTTCTCCGGCTGCCATGCCGTCCATGTACGCATTCGCAATAGTAATGAAGATATTGCGGCGTTCTACTGGAACGGTCTGCAAGATGCCGCAGAACTGCCTTGCATCCTTGATCTGTTTCTCGTCGTAAGTATTGATGTTTCTTTCCTTCATCAGGTCTGCCTCCCTTCTGATTGTTTTTTTGAAGCACTCTCTTGTGCTTCTGTTGCAATTATATGTCACTTCGTTGCACCTGTCAATAGATTTTTGTGATTTTGTTGCTTTTTGTGATTTTGTTGCAAAGAATATTGACTTTGACGCATCCATGATATAGAATGAAGCCAACAGAATATATGGAGGTGATACTGTTGAATGAACGTATTAAGAAACTTCGTAAAGCATTAGATCTAACGCAACAGGAATTTGCTGATAAAATAAGTGTAAAGCGCGGTGCTATCGCCAACTACGAAATAGGAAGGAATGTTCCTTCTGATTCTGTGGTGTCTCTTGTCTGCAGGGAATTTAATGTTAATGAAGAGTGGCTCCGAAACGGAACCGGGGAAATGTTCAAGCCGAGTCCAAGCTCTGCGCTGGATGCTCTGGCCGCTGAATATGGTTTAGATCATGGCTCCTACATAGCTATTGAGAAGTTCTTAAAACTTAGTCCTGAATTAAGGGAAGGAATGATTTCGTACTTTAAGGAAGTGACCGCTGCACTGGCTGACGTAGATCCGGAAACTCCGGCTATGCCAACCGATACAACCGCCGCTGAGGCGGCTTACGAAAAGAGCTTAGGTATTGCGCCGAGCGGGGAATCTACTGTCTTGAATATCATAGACGACACAGAAAACGTGGGATAAAATAGGAGGTTTTATGAAAAAAGAAGCGGTTGTTCTTATATTCTCATGCCTGCTTTTAACCTCATGCGGTTCGCAAACTCAGGTGCAACCTGAAACATCTGCGGTGGCTGAAACGGAAACTGTCACCGCAGTCACCGAAACCGAAATGGAAAGCGGCTTTCATTTGTCTAATGATGAGTACAGTTACTTATCAAAAAAACTTTCCTTGCCGTCTTACGAAAGTTCGTGCGGGAAGGCTCTTGGTCAGATTGGATTTACTGCGATTACTAATTTGGAATATGCAAGCGTTGAATTTCCGGATAATGGCGACATCAATGAAACGGTACTTGTTACGGATTCAAACGGCAAGATCGTTTCACTATCCTGCTCGTACCTGTCGGTAATTGATACATGGGTTGCTGTAAGTATTAAGGATCCGGATACAGGTCATTCGTACTGGGTTCCGGAAGGGAATGAAAAATACTATGATATGTACAGTTACGAAACCGGGGAATTGGTATCTAAGAAATCCGAGGATTTTTCACTTGATAAGGTAATAGATGAAGCGGATAAACAAAACCAAGAAGCAAGCGAGGAATTTGATAAGGCTCTGGATAGTATTGCCGAAGAATACGGTGTAGAAATCAATCGTTAGAACAAAGAAAAAGCCCGCTGCAGCTATTGGCGTAGCGGCGGCGGGACTGGTTTTGGAACCATGCACAACTTTACGATAATGCACTTTTCAAGCAAGTCCATTATACAATGCAAGGCTCCAAAGCACAAGTAGAATTTGGGGCTATTTTTATGCCCTTTTTTAAGGAGTATGCAATATGAATATGGATAAAGTAGTGGATCTGTATATCCGCGTCAGTACTTCTGAACAGGCCGAGGAAGGTTATTCTGTCGGCGAACAGGAAGAACGTCTGAAAAGCTACTGCGCTGCTTTCGGGTATCAGGTCCATGCAATACACACAGACGCCGGCTTTTCCGGCGCGTCCCTTGATCGCCCAGGCATCCAGAAAGTCGTCAAGGATGTAAGGCAGGGATTGTGCAAAAAGGTCATAGTCTGGAAGCTGGATAGGTTATCAAGATCGCAAAAGGACACACTTATTCTTCTGGAGGATGTGTTTCTTGCAAACGATTGTCACTTTATTTCCCTGATGGAATCCTTCGATACATCCACGCCGTTTGGCCGGTGCGTCGTCGGCATCCTTGCCGCTTTCGCGCAGATGGAACGTGAAAACATTAAAATGCGAACCATGATGGGAATACAAGCCGGTCTGAAAGCAGGCTATTTCTACGCCCCGAACGCTCCGATCGGATATGTTTATCAGATGAACGCCGATAACAAAAAGGAACTTGTACCGGATCCGGTCTTTGCTCCAATGATTAAAAGTCTGTATGAACGACTTGACGCTGGGGACTCCCTTGGAAATATCGCGGCATCGTTCAAGGTTCTGTACGGATTCTGGAAGGGAACTCGCAACGACACAGCCACAGAATTGTCCCGGATAGCAAGGCGCAAGGTTTACTGCGGATATGTGGAGCATGGCGGCAAAGTGTACCGGGGCAGGCACACTCCTATTGTTGATGAAGATCTCTGGAATCGTGTAAATACAAGGTTGCAAGGAAATAACAAAGCATACAAGAGGATGTATAGCGGCTCGGACGGTCTTGTGTCCGGCCTGCTGTTCTGCGGGGATTGCGGCGGAAGGTTATCTATCCGCGGATGGGGATACGGTGCGTCCAAAGTCAACCGGTATGTGTGCTACTCTGTAAGTAAATGTAATAAGCGAATGATAAAGGATCCAAACTGTACCAACCGGGGACGGCACTTTGCTGTGTCTGAACTGGATAACCTGATTCTCGATGGAATCCGGAAACTGTCTCTCGATCAGTCGGTGTTTAATGCTGCTGCCTCTGCGGACACAGAAAGCCCGGATGATATGCTTGTACTTCAGGAACGGCTCGCAAGCATTGATCGGCAAATAGAACGTGTACTGAATCTATATCAAAGTGGTGTCATGGAATTAAATGAAATCAGCGGTCGAATGAATGACCTGAAAGAACAACGCGCCGAGGTCAGCAACATGATAGAAGAATTGGAAACGGAACAACCGGTGCTATCAAAGTCAGAAGCATGGAAAATGGTTTGTTCTCTGGATGATGTAATAAACGGTGGAAATGCGGACGCTCTGTTTACTCTGGTCCATACCCTGATAGAAAAGATTGTAATATACAAGGGAGAAGTAACTATACATTGGGCTTTCTCTTAACGATAAGCGGTATTTTGTTTTATACAACAACTTACCGCTTATTTCTTGTTGTTGGCGGTGGTATTCTGATCGCACTGGCATTCCTGATTGATGGATTTTCCGTAGATCTGAATTCTCTTCCGATGGATCAGAGAAGTAACTTCGG
>Ga0129312_1000600_pt1 | contig 28272 bp, 26 predicted proteins | sample O827metagenome_FD_94434 | JGI IMG/M metagenome (GOLD analysis project Ga0129312, IMG submission 94434) | Orangutan group fecal microbial communities from Wisconsin, USA - O827 metagenome | ecosystem: Host-associated > Mammals > Digestive system > Large intestine > Fecal | place: USA: Wisconsin... | reverse complement strand
TAATTGCTTTGTATAATCTTTTCCGTATAGCTTCTGACTGATTCCGAGCAGACTTTCTCCCTTAGCTACAATATAATAATCCTGTTCTGCAAATGCAGGTGATTCCTCCGGCTCGTCCGACTCATCTGCAACAGCCGGATCTTCTGTGCTGTCAGCATCCTCTTTTGCAGCCTGCCCCGATTCCATCTGTGATTCTTCCGGTGTGTCTGCCTGATCATCTGTCTGAGTGTCTGCCTGATCATCTGTCTGAGTGTCTGTCTGATCATCTGCCTGCTCTTCCGTTGGTATATCTGATGAAATATCTGTCCCGGAATCTACCTGAGATTCTATCTGGATCTGCGGGCTCATCTGCTGTGGTGTCACCTGATGCGGCTGCGTGGTCTGATCTGATTCCACTTCGGTTTCCGGCTCTGATTCCGCTTTTTCCGGAACAGCCTCCAGAAAAGAGACTGCCTCTTCCAGCCGTTCGATCTTGCCCGCACTGCTCATCATATTCACGCCCATTGCACTGACTGCGACCAGCAGTGCCAGACACGATGCATAGACAAATGTCTGGAATACTTTTCCGCCTTTGCGGCTGTTTTTTGATGAGATCTCCCGATAACTGGTCACAACTGCCTTCTGCGGATCGATCTCCGGCTGATGCTCACTCTCATCCCTGCCCTGCATCATATAATCGCGCATTTGAGGATTTTTCTCATAATATACATAATAACCGTCCCGCCTGCGAAGCATATTTTTCTCATATACATAGAATGCTTCTTCTTTTTCGAGTGAATCCATTAAAAATGCAAATTTTTCCTGCCCCTGAAATGCTTTCCGATGAATCTGTTCCAGGCTTCCTGTCAGTTTCGCGCAGTCTCCGGCCACATCCATGCCCCATCCAAGGATCTCGACCTGATCATAGTAGCATTTTACATCCTGATAGACACCACCCCACATCATATCTGTAAATTCTGGCATGCCATCCTTAAAATATTCATCCGGAATATGTACCAGACCACTGATAAACAGATACTTTTGTCCACTTTCCTGCCAGCGTGTCCCGACAAAGATACTTCCACGGTGTGCCCATCCGCTCCGCCCGTTTCCGTGCAGGTAGGTATAGACATAATCTTCCATATAAATACGCACGGATCCCTGTACATTTCCGATCTGCCGGATATTCTTCGGTAACTGGCGTCTTCCCTTGTCCTCTTTTGCATTTCGATCTGACATACTGTTATCCATTGACAGATACCCCCTTCTTTTACTTTGACCATACCTTATCATGGAACATATGCAAAATTTGCCGAACAGTGTAGATGCGCATAAAAAAAGAGACTTTTGCAAGCAAAAGACTCTTTTCTCTTATTTCTATTTTCTATATTTCTATTTTTTATAATTCCGTTCTGCCTTCGAGTGCTCGCAGCAGCGTCACTTCATCTATATATTCCAGATCTCCTCCCACAGGTACTCCGCTGGCGATACGCGTCACCTTGATACCTGTCGGCTTGATCAGCTTACTGATATACATTGCGGTCGTCTCTCCCTCCAGCGAAGAATTGGTCGCGATGATGACTTCCTCTACATCTCCCTGCAGACGCTGCATCAGTTCCTTGAGACGGATATCCCCCGGTCCGATCCCGAGCATCGGTGAGATCGCCCCATGCAGCACATGATAAACTCCCTCGAATTTTCCGGTCTTTTCATATGCTGCGAGATCTCTCGTATTTTCCACGACCATGATCACCTTATGATTACGCTTTTCATCCTTACAGATCGGGCAGAGCTCATCATCCGTCAACGTAAAGCACTGTTTGCAGTACCTGACGTTCTCCCGTGCATCCGTGATCGCAGATGCCAGACGCGCAGCATCCTCTTTGGGCATATTCAGGATATGAAACGCCAGTCGCTGTGCTGTCTTGGAACCGATACCGGGAAGCATGGACAATGCCTCCACCAGCTGATTGATCTGTTTACTGTAATAATCCATGTATCGAATCGTCCTTTCCTATTGCATTCCGTTCTGCATTAGAAAGGCAGACCGCCGAGACCTCCCATGCCACCGATACCGCCAGTGATCTTGGACATGGACTGCTGGGAATACTCGTCCATCTGACGCAGCGCTTCGTTTGTAGCTGCCATGATCAGATCCTCCAGCATCTCTACATCATCCGGATCTACCGCTTCAGGATCGATCTTGATCTTCGTCAGTTCTTTTTTACCGGATACTGTTACCTCTACCACACCGCCGCCTGCTGCCGCAGTGATCTCTTTTTCCTCAATCTCTTTGCTTGCTTCTTCCATCTGACGCTGCATCTTTTGTGCCTGCTTCATCAGATTATTCATATTTCCGGGCATTCCACCGGGAAATCCTCCTCTTTTTGCCATCGTTATATCCTCCTTTTCATCTATTCTGCATCTTCTTCGACTACGATATCCATCTGTATCAGATCCTCCAGATTCGCATAGACATCTCCAAACGGCTGTCCGCTCTCATTGGCCGTGATACGGATATCGACCTGTTTTCCGATATTTTTTTCAATTGCCTGCCGGATCTCAGATAAACGTTCTTCTTCATTGAGACATGCGACCGCTACCGGATCTTCATGTACGATCAGCAGTGTATGTTCACCCTCCAGCGATAAATACGCCTGTTTTAGATAGTTTCTGGCAAGTCCACCCAGATCACCGAGCACCAGATTCCAGTTCTTCACGAGCTGTCGGATGTCCTCGGGTACAGCTTTTGGCAATTCTGGGCGCTTTCTGGTGGCTGCCGGCGCAGATCCCGATGCGCCACTATCTCCTATGCCGTGCTGTGCCATCGGCGCTGCCTCTATATACACGCCCTGTTCCACCTTTTTTTCCAGGTCATCCAGACGCTGCAGGACACTTGACAGATCCTGCTCCATTGCAGGGCGGCACAGTTTTATGATCGCGATCTCGATCAAAATCCGTTTTTGTGTAGAATAGCGGATCTGATTTGACAATGCAGAACATACCTGTATATAACGCATCAGCACTTCCGGCTTGACCATCTGCGCCTCTTCCTTTAACAGCTTGAGGTTCTCACTGGACATATCCAGCACTTCCTCCATGTCATCCGCACTCTGCATGAGCATCAGATTGCGCAGATACCATGTAAAATCTGTCACAAACTGTCCCAGCTCTCTGCCCTGTGTCACCAGCTCTTCTATCAGCGAAATACAACCGGGGATATCTTTTTGCAGCAATCTGCGAAGCAATGTGGAAAACACCTCGGTATCTACCGCTCCGAGTACCTCTAACACATGGTCATAGGTCAGCTTCTGACCCAGATAAAATGCAATACACTGATCCAGCAGACTCAGCGCATCACGCATGGAGCCATCGGCAGCCTTTGCGACATAACGGATCGCCTTTTCCTCTGCCTCGACACCTTCACGCGCGATCAAGTCATTCAAGCGGTCCGTGATCGTGTCAATCGATATACGTCTGAAATCATAGCGCTGACATCTCGAAAGGATCGTGATCGGTATTTTATGTGCTTCCGTCGTCGCCAATATGAAAATAACGTATGACGGCGGCTCCTCCAGCGTCTTTAACAGTGCATTAAAAGCTCCTATGGAGAGCATATGAACCTCGTCTATGATGTAGACCTTGAACCGGCCTTCCGTCGGAGAATAATTGACCTCCTCACGGATCTCACGGATATTATCCACACCATTATTGGATGCGGCATCGATCTCTATGACATTCATAGAACTCCCGGCAGCGATCGCCCTGCAGGAAGCGCACTCCCCGCAAGGGCTGCCGTCTACCGGGTGCTCACAGTTGACTGCTTTTGCAAATATCTTCGCCACGGTCGTCTTGCCGGTTCCGCGCGTACCGCAAAATAGGTATGCATGACCGATCCGATCTGCTTTTATTTGATTTTTCAGAGTCGTTACTATATGTTCCTGCCCTTTGACATCTTCGAATTCATTCGGCCGGAACTTTCGGTATAACGCCGTGTAAGCCATAATTAATCACCAAAACTGATTCCTACATATTTTGCCTGCTTGATGATCTGCGATTCAGGATCAACTACCTTGAGCTTTCCTGCCACATCGCCAAGCGGCACACGTTTGATCTTGCCATTGACCATAGCGATCATCACGCCATAATCGCCGTCCATGATCGCACGTGCTCCCTCTGCACCCAGTCTGGTACAAAGTACACGGTCATATGCACACGGACTGCCACCACGCTGTGTATGTCCGGGAACTGTCACACGCACCTCGATACCTGTCTTTTGCTGGATCATATCTGCGATCTCATAGGATACAGACGGATATTTGTAATTTTCGAGTTTCTTTTTATATTCTTTCTTGGAAAGCTGCGCATCCTCCTTGGAGATCGCACCCTCTGCGACTGCCAGAATCGTAAAGCCTTTTCCGGCTTTTGTACGTTTATCGATCGCTTCGATCACCTTATCGATATCATACGGGATCTCCGGAAGCAGGATGATATCTGCACCGGAAGCCATTCCTGCATATAATGTCAGCCAGCCTACCTTATGTCCCATAACTTCAACGATAAATACACGATTATGAGAAGCTGCTGTCGTGTGAATACAGTCGATCGCGTCACACGCTATATTGATCGCACTCTGAAAACCGAATGTTACATCTGTTCCATAGATATCATTATCGATCGTCTTCGGTAAATGAATGACGTTCAATCCCTCTTCACGCAACAGATTTGCTGTCTTCTGTGTTCCGTTTCCACCGAGGATCACCAGACAATCCAGATTCAGCTTGTAATAATTCTGCTTCATCGCCTCTACTTTATCCAGTCCATTCTCATCCGGTACACGCATGAGCTTGAACGGCTGGCGTGAAGATCCAAGAATCGTTCCACCCTTTGTGAGAATTCCAGAAAAATCTGTTGAAGTCAACAGCTTATAGTTTCCATAGATCAGACCCTTGTAGCCATTCAGGAATCCATATACCTCCAGTTCGTCTGCATTCTCGCTCAGACCCTTTACCACACCGCGCATGGCTGCATTCAGCGCCTGACAATCACCGCCACTCGTCAATAAACCAATTCTCTTCATATCATTCGTTCCTTTCCTTAGAGTGTTTTGTCCCTGTTTTCTATTATATATGATTTCCCATTTTGGCTCAATATATAGGTAAAAAAAAACTGGCTTCCATATGAAAAGAGAAGCCAGATTCTTCTTCATCTATTTTTACCGGGCGTTCTGCTTTGAATCCTCACCATGAACGTTACCTCTGCAGCCAGCTCAGCCCAGGCACCCTCGCGGCACATAAGAGGTCCTGTTTAGTGCTGCTCCATTCCTGACCTGACACGGTTCGCAGGTTCCTATTGCGCAAGACCCAGACGTCTACGCCGCTTACAAAGGGCTGCTTCACAATGATAAGACCCGGGGCAGAACATCACTCCAGCTATAGCGGATTGCTGGTACAGGGTACCGCTAACACCCCAGCTGCCCGGAGATTTCATTATAACGGCTATACTTTGTTTTGTCAATCGCCCTACGGCCGCATCTGCGAATCTATTTGCCATCTTTCGTACATTCATCCGATTTTGTTTTACAATTCCAGGAAATACTCTTATAATGTAAGCATATTGCCTATGAAATGAAAGGAATCGGAAATAAATGGAAAACAGAGAACGTCTCGGCAGCCGTCTGGGCTTTATCATGCTCTCAGCAGGCTGCGCAATCGGATGCGGAAACGTATGGAAATTTCCCTGGATGTGCGGACAGAACGGTGGCGGCAGCTTTATGCTGATCTATATCTTATGTCTGCTGTTACTTGGCCTGCCTGCGATGATCATGGAGCTGAGTGTCGGGCGCGCCGCGCAGACCAGCCCGATCTATATGTACGAAAAACTCTCCCGTGGCGGAAAAAACTGGCGGATTCCGGGGGTGATCTGCCTGATCGGAAATGTTTCACTAATTGCCTTTTATTCTGTTGTCACCGGATGGATCATCTACTATTTTGTGAAATTTCTGACCGGACAAAACGCCGATTTCGGATTTGAATCGATGATCACCAATCCGACCGTAAATGTCACGTATCTGCTGATCACGATCATTGTCACCTTTGTAATTCTGAGTTTTCGCCTACAGAACGGACTGGAGCGCATCACAAAATACATGATGCTGGCTCTCATTATCCTGATGCTGGTTCTCGCCATTCATAGTATGACTCTGGACGGAGCTGCTGCCGGGCTTTCCTTTTATCTGGTTCCGGACTTCTCCAAGATCAACGGTTCTGTCATCGTAGGTGCTATGAATCAGGCATTTTTCACATTGTCTACCGGCATGGGCGGTATGGCGATCTTTGGCAGCTATATAGAGAAAAACCGCTCCCTCATGGGTGAGTCCATCCATATTATTGTACTGGACACGTTTGTCGCCATCATTGCGGGAGTCATCATGTTTCCGGCCTGCTATACCTATGGTCTGGAAGTCAATGCAGGCCCGAGCCTCCTGTTCGACACGATGGCAAACGTCTTCAACCATATGAATGGCGGCAGATGGTGGGGTACCCTGTTTTTCCTGTTTATGATCTTTGCTGCACTGTCTACCATGCTCGCTGTCTGTGAAAATATTCTCGCGATGGTACGCGAGCTGACCGGATGGTCCAGACCAAAGGGATGTGTTGTATGTGGTGCTGTGACATTCCTGCCGGCTCTGACGACTGCACTGGGCTACAGTGTCCTGTATTTTCAGCCGTTTGCAGCCGGAACCGTATGGCTCGATCTGTGGGATTTCATCGTATCGACAAATGTCCTGCCCTTAGGTTCACTGTTTCTGGCATTGTTTTGCTGCTACCGCTTTGGCTGGGGATGGGACAACTTCATCAAGGAAGCCAATACCGGCAAAGGTCTGAAGATCCAGAACTGGATGAAACCTATATTTAAATATTTTGTTCCTATTGTGATCGCATTTATATTCGTCTACGGAATGATTACTTTCCCGTGGCGATAACTACAAAAGAAATGAGGAATTAACATGACACTTGAATTAATACACGGAAGACCCGACTCAACAGAAGGACGTCTGGCAAAAGAGATCCGGACCTATGATCTGCTGGATGAACTGGGTATCTCTTACGAACGCATTGACCATGAAGCCGCCGAGACAATGGAGGCATGTGCCGCGATCGATGAGGCACTTGCCCCTGCTGCGATCTGCAAAAATCTCTTTTTATGCAACCGCCAGAAGACGCAGTTTTACCTGCTCATGATCCGTGGTGACAAACAGTTTAAGACCAAGGATGTCTCCAAACAGATCGACAGCCCCCGTCTGTCCTTTGCCCCGGAAGAATATATGGAACAGTATCTCGATATCACACCCGGCTCGGTGAGCGTACTCGGACTCATGAATGACACGGAAAATCATATCCAGCTGCTCGTAGACGAGGATGTGCTCCACAGCGAGTATGTCGGCTGTCACCCATGTATCAATACATCCAGTCTGCGCATCAAGTCAGCAGATATCTTTGATACGTTTCTGAAGCGTGTACATCATGACTACCTCACGGTATCTATTCCATGATCGTCGGGCATAGCAGACATGGAATCTGTTTACACAAACACCAGCTGCACCAGCAGCATATAGCACACGGTTCCACCCACGCTCGATAATAATCCGACCCATGCACTGACATGATGCTTTTCCTTGACCATGCTCATGATGAGCGGATACCAGAAGCTGAAGCCGGATACATTCATATATTCCATATGTCATTCCCAGAAACCAGAATCCCGCAAAAATCGGAATCGTATGCGGAAATGCACTGATCAATGCTTTCTTCATTTGTTGCGTAATAACTCCTTCACTTCCTGCAATGTCGGTATCGCAGGAATTCCGCCCCGTTTTTGTACGCACAATGCAGCGACGGCATTGCCACATCTCGCGCAGTCACGTACTTCTTCCGTACTTAATGCATCGGGAGTTTTTTTCAGCTCCAGCAAATTGCTGAGAAATCCACCCCAGAAGGAGTCTCCCGCACCGGTTGTATCCACTGCGTTGACCTTGAATCCCGGAATGACCTGTTTTTCTGTAGATGTAGCCATGAGCACACCATCACCACCCAGAGTGACTGCCACGAGCTTCGGTCCCATCGCAAGCAGCCGGTCTGCCGCTGTCTCATAATCAGCCGCACCTGTCAGCATCAGGCTCTCTTCGTCTGACACCTTCATGACATCCGCATATGAGATCACAGAACGCATCGCCTCGACTGCGGTCTGCTGATCCTGCCACAAGGATGCCCGGTAATTCGGATCGTAGGAAATCAAAGCTCCTGCTTTTTTTGCGATCTGTACAGCCTCTACGGTCGCTTCCTTCGAAGGCTGCGCCGTCAGTGACAGCGATCCGAAATGAAAGATCCTGCAATTTTCGAGCAATCCTATATCCAGTTCCGATTTTTTCAGCTGGGTATCCGCACCCGGCTTTCTGGCAAACGAGAACTGGCGCTCTCCGTTTTCATCGATCGCCACAAATGCCAGTGTGGTAAAATAATCCGGATCTACCACCAGCGCATCAGTCCCGATGCCTTCTTTTTCGAGTGTCTTCTTCAGAAAAGTTCCATGCATATCTGCACCTACTTTTCCGATAAAAGATGTACGATACCCCATATGACTGGCTGCGGTGAGCAGATTTGCAGGTGCACCGCCCGGATTCTGCTCAAACAGCTTCATGCCGTCCGCACTGCTGCCTGCCTCTGTGAAATCGATCAACAGCTCCCCAAGCGCCACGATATCAATTGTTTTTGCCATTCTTTTATTTCCCCCTCTATGTACTCTTATAATGTATGGTACAATATCGGATCTCATTTATCAATAAAAAAGAGGAACGAGCACCCTGTACTCATTCCTCCTGTAAATTCTAAAATATCATGCGATTTATGATCACACCCGGATTAGCCGAAGTATCTGTCAAGTAATCCCTTGAGAGCCTTACCGTGGCGAGCCTCATCGCGTGCCATCTCATGAACGGTATCATGGATTGCGTCCAGGTTATTCTTCTTTGCACATTTTGCCAGATCAAACTTACCTGCAGTTGCACCGAACTCACAGTCAACTCTCCATGCCAGATTATCCTTGGTAGTAGCCTTCATGTTCGGCTCCAGATCCTCACCTAACATCTCTGCAAACTTCGCTGCATGCTCTGCCTCTTCATAAGCAGCTTTCTCCCAGTAGAGACCGATCTCAGGATATCCCTCACGATGTGCGATTCTGGCCATGCACAGATACATTCCGACTTCTGAGCACTCTCCCTCGAAGTTTGCCTTTAACTGCTCAAAGATATATTTCTTATCCTCAGCGCTGATCTCAGGGTTATTCTTAACGGTAGATGCATATACACCGTACTCATGCTCTGCTGCCAGTGTCAGTTCTCCTTCTACTTTCTTGAACTTGTCAGCGCCAACGTGGCATACCGGACACTCTTCCGGAGCTGCATCTCCCTCATAAACATAACCACATACTGAACATACATACTTTGCCATAACTTTTTCCATCCTTTCGTTTGTATTGTTTTTATTTTCTGTTTTAATTTCACCTTTGCGATTCATATTAGGAATCGTTACTGATTTTATATCATAGATTCTTATCAGTGTCAACTAGCTTTCATAACTAATCTTTGTTACTTGTGACTAATTTTTCTGATTCCCCGCACGTGTGACATATTCCGTAGAAAAACACCACATGTTCCTCGATCGTACCATCAAAATCATGCTGTGCTAATAGATTAATGTGATCGAGACCCTGTAACCGCAGATCCTGCACACAGCCGCACTTTTTACAGATAAAGTGATAATGTGGCGCTGCATTGCCGTCAAACCGGTCCGGTCCGATACCGGTAGAGAGTTTCTGGATCTCTCCGATATCTGTCAGCAATGCCAGATTCCGGTATACAGTACCCAGACTGATACGTGGGAACTCTTTCTGAATATTTTCATATACAGTCTCCGCGGTCGGATGATCCGTACGCGTTCTTAAAAAACTTTTGATTGATTCTCTCTGCTTACTATGTTTCAACATACTTCAATCCTCATAATAATAACTATTACTGTTTACAAGATTATCATAAACTCGCATTCCGCTCTTGTCAATCCCGGAAATATTTATTTTTCAATAAAAATATAGTATATTTTTCCAGTTGTGGAATAAACTGTATAAATGTATCATCAAGGAGTCTTTATGTCCGAATACAGGAGATTCTTTTCTTATATGTATGCTTACGAAGGGGAAGCGAAAACATCAAATGTCGGATTCGCCAAGATCGAGATGAGAGGAACGCAGACTTCCATGGAACTGCATCTGCATGATTGTAAACTGCAGACTACGACTGCAGACTTATGTTTATTTGTGAGAAATGAAGATGAATTGCTGGGACTTACGATCGGTGAAGTTCCTTTTTCCGGTGGGAATACCGATCGGCGCTTTGTACTCGCACAGACCCCGCTCGGTGAGAGTCCTTATGGGATCAATGATGTGGCAGGTATTTTATTATTATGTCAGGAACAGATCTGTGTTGTAAGCCAATGGGATGAGGCCCCGATCGACTGGTCCAGATTCAGACTCTACACACCGGCTGATAAAGAAACGAGCGAAACGGATCAACCGGACGAACCTGATCAGCCGGACACTCCTTCCGATGCGAACGTCATTCAGTCCGCAGAACTTCCCCTGCCTCAGTTACAGAACAACCCAATCCGTCACATGACGGAAAACACTCAAAAAAAGATCAGCGAATTATCAGCCTCAGCTTCCTGGGAACAAAACTGGAACATGCTGCTGCTCTCTCATCCGTTGATGCAGCCGTTCGTTGACGAACAGATTCAGTGCATGCGTGTCGAACTGAGAGATCTGCGTCTGCTGCCGCCTTCCAACTGGCACCTGTGCAACAACAGCTTTTTACTGCATTCCTTTTTCACGTACCGTCATCTGATCTTTGGAAGATTTCCTTCCGCAAAAGGCACCCGGTGGTTCATCGGTGTTCCGGGTATCCGTTACCGCCAGGAGCATGTACTCGCAGCGATCTTCGGTTTTTCTGATTTTCTTCCGGAAAAACTGTCCGCAGATGCAGATGCACCGTTTGGTTACTGGTACACTGCTATGACCGAAGCAGACTGAATAACAGATGATCCTCATAACGACCCCGGATCATGACATATTTTTCCAATTTTCCCTCCAGACGGAAGTTCAATGACTCCAGCAGATTGATGGATGCTTCATTACCCGGCATACAGTACGCCTCGATCCGGTGCAGATCCAATTCTGTGAAGGCGATCTGTATGACCCGGGCAATACCCTCTCTGGCATATCCCTGTCCCTGATATGCACTTGAGAGCTTATATCCGATCTCACACTTATTATATGAACCATGTATAATATTCCGCAGACTGACTGTTCCGATGATCCTCATCGGGTCATCCTTTGGAAAGAACCAGTATCTCTGCAGATCTCCCTTCAGAATCCGGTTATATTCATAATTCATCAGGTAGCGATGATAATTCTCTGTATAGAAATTTATAGGGCGCAAAGGCTCATAGCGCTCAAACAATTCTTTGTCTTCTTCATAAAACCGCAATGACTCCGCCGCATACATTCCGTTCAGAATCTGGATCCGCAGGCGGTCCGTTTCATAAATAAAATTCATTTTTTTCCCGTTTCTGTCTACTATAAATGTTATAATGGTTAATCATACCACAATTGAAAGGATTGCAACAGATGAAAAAGATGACACCTGATGAAAAATATATGCGTGCCGCATTACGTGAAGCAAAAAAAGCATACGCACTCGGCGAAGTTCCGATCGGCTGTGTACTGGTAGCTGATGATAAGATCATTGCCCGCGGCTACAACAGGCGAAAGACCGATCACAACACGCTCTCCCACGCAGAGCTCAATGCGATCCGTAAAGCCAGCAAAAAAACCGGAGACTGGCGTCTCGAACAGTGCACGATGTATGTCACACTCGAACCCTGCCAGATGTGCGCAGGTGCGATCGTCCAGGCACGGATCCCCAAGGTATATATTGGGACGATGAACCCCAAGGCGGGCTGTGCCGGCTCTCTGCTCAATCTCCTGCAGTTTCCGGCCTTTAATCATCAGGTAGATATCGAATCCGGCATCTTACAGGAAGAATGCGCGGCACTTCTCAGCGGTTTTTTTAAAGAAATGCGCCAAAAGAAAAAAGATGGCCTGATTGATTAACAACATTTGACTTTATTGGATATTTTCTGTTCCCCGATCGTGTTATATATAAAAAGATCACAAAGGAGGACGCATATATGGAATATCAGACATTATACGAAACCTATTACACGATGGTCTACCGTCTGAGTCTGCTGATTCTGAAAAACCCGCAGGATGCAGAAGATGCAGCGCAGACGATCTTCTTAAAAGTCATTGAAAAGAAACCTTCCTTCACAGATGCCAATCACGAGAAGGCATGGCTGCTCACAGTGACGCGCAATTATTGCCGTGACATCCAGCGCAGCTTCTGGCACCGGAAGCGGACCGACATGGAGCAGCTTCCTGAACAGGGTGTAGAACCATTTGACAGACAGGAGGGGCTGCTCTTTGAAATCATCCAGACATTGCCTCCCAAACAACGTGAGGTCGTCTACCTCTACTATTTTGAAGACTATTCGATCAAAGAGATCTCACAGATCTTAGAGCGCAAGGAAAGCACTATACAATCACAGTTATCTGCCGCTCGAAGCAGATTGAAAAAGCATATATCCGCTTCTAAAGCTGCCGTATTTTCCCTGGCACTCATTGTCTGCCTGACATTCGGCGGCATGGCGGTGGATTCCGCCTCCGGCGGCACGGTAAAGGCTGCCATCCACGAGGTCAGCGAACGCGTGCAGACCGTGATCTCGCGTTTTCTATCGGAGAAGGATGTGAAAGTGGCGGATGAAATGATCTCCCTGCCGATCGCGGTATACGCATCCGATCTCGTCGGTATCGACAGTGATTATCTGGCGCTGGCCAATGAGCGTGCGCTGCTGATCTACGACCGGAAACAGGATGCGGTTGTGGGAGTATTGGATCTGCAGCAGATGGATTGCAACTATCTCAATGCAGATAGCATCGCTACACGGATCTTCATGGATGACGGCAAACTCTATCTGTTTAACGAGACAGGCATCAATCAGGAGCTGCCCGAGGGTGCATCCGCGCCGCTGCCGGAATTTGCCTATATCTATGATATTTCTGGTCTGTCCGCACAGGAAATTGCTCTGACATCCGCAGATATACAGGATCAAGTACAAAAGTTAAATGATGAATTTATTTCTGATAATAATGTGGAAAAAGACCCGTTTTTGACCTATACGACAGATCCGGATGAGATCAGACAGATCTTTGACCGTTGGGAACACGACGCAAAAGGTCAGTTTATCGATACATTCCAAGAGTTTCAGGACGCGGATTTCCTCAATGGGGACTACGAAAAACAGTATGGTACCTCATATAGCGTAAATTCACTGTATTGGTCTGATTCAAGCGGCAAAAATATACTGAGTTGTCTTGTTGTAGACGGTGAATCAAACTATGAACTGTATAGCAAGCAACCGGATGGGACGATCATATCCGACAAGCTGAACATGACTGTGATCGACACACCTGCCGCTGCGGACTCCGATACGGACACATCAGATGATGCAGCACAGAATACCGATCCGAACCGACTCCCCGCTTTTTCGTACAGCGGTGATGATATGATCATGGCGACGCTGTGTGAGTATCTCAACCAGCTCGATGCCCGGAACATGTACGCACATGAAACAAATAGTGTCTACATCCCTACTCCGGTCATTTACGGCACAGAGAAGTCGGGCGACGATACCTATGTATTCTGTGATCTGTGGAGCTTCTGGTATTACCGGAACGGAAATACGCTGGAATGTGAGAGCGGTGGCTCAGCACCTGCGAGACTGCTGCTGCATCCGGACAGTGATGCCGCGAGCGGCTATGAAGTGACCGAAGATCTGCGCACCGGTGACGGATCGGAATATGCAGCCGGTATTGAAAAATTCTGTGAAGGCTTTCCCGGTATGGCTGACCGGTACTTCCATTCAGAAAAATCTGATACAGATGATATCCGCACCGAACTGATCCGGATGTATGTGCAGGACAATGATCTGGACATCAAATACTACAAGGACTACGGCTGGGATCCGGTTTTGGTTCAGTAGCTTTGCCTGAATGAAAGAACATGAAAGACGCCTGAGCTGCGTTGCAGCTCCAGGCGTCTTTTAAAAAAATTTACTTTTCCTTGTTGTTCTTTAAAATCATCCGTTTCTGTTTCGATGCATATGTCCAGATCTTTGAATTTAATTTGGGACAATTACCGGCAGTGATAGAAGAAACTTTTTTCGCGGTACCCATATAAGGTTCCCAGGTAAAGTCCTGTCCTCCGTAGGCTTTTCCTGAACCTGTGTAGTAATTGTCAAAAACATTTCGTTTGCGTGCATCGTAAGAACCTGTATAATATCCGAGCACTTCTCCCTTGAATACCTTCTTAGAAGAACCTGTCACCTTTCCGGTTGAATAGTTGTATTTGATAAACTCATCAAATACGGATGCACTTCCGACAAGTCCCCCAACATATGACAATTTCTTCGCTGACAGAGATACCGCACCGGTATTGTAGCAATTCTGCACATTTGCGGTGGCCTGTCCTGCCAGACCGCCTACAGCCGCATCGCCGCCGGACTTCACATTCACAGTGACTTTTCCCTTATTATAGGACTGTGTGATATCATTAACGACTACCGCAACACCGCCTACATTGGTGCTGCGCGGCGCATTTGCTGTCACTGTAATGGCTCCTGTATTGAAGGATTTTACCATCTTTGTTCCTATATAGGTCGTATCACCGACCACGCCCGCTACACTGATTCCGGTCATATTTGATACATTCGCGTTCACTGTGATCTTACCTGTATTCGAGCAGGAATCGATTCCACTATTGCTCATTCCTATTACACCGGCGATATTCGCTTCTGTCGCGAATCCTTCTGCTGCCTTTTCGATCGTACAGATGATTGCTCCGGTATTTTTACAATTTTTAACTGCTTTTTTTCCATAAAAGGAATTTGCTACACCGGATATTGAAAATCCATTTCCGCCCCATTCATCACTCGGCTTATAAGTGACCTTTATCGTTCCTTTATTGGTACAATTCTGTAATAGTGACTTTGATGAACTGCCTGATGCAAAAATTGTGATTCCTCCGATATCGCAGGAAGGTGAGCTATCTGCTGTTCCTCTGACATCGACTGTGATATTGATAGCATTCACACAATTCTTTATCACTGCATTTTCATCATTCACATTTACGATTCCGCCAATATCAGCTGTCTCCCCCTTGACGGAGATCTTTCCGGAGGTTTTGATCTGATCAAAGGTACAGCTCGTAGCGCTGTATACCAATGTTCCTATCCTTCCACCATCCTGAAGATTAATATCTACACCGGTAATGGAAATGTTTTTAAACACGGCGCCTTTCGCATATCCGAAAATACCTGCATTCTCAGCCCAGCTTGAGGTCTTGTAAGTATAACCGGTCAGCTTGTGCCCTTTACCATCGAGCTGTCCCTTAAATGGATGATCACTGTCCCCAAACAGCTGAAAATCTGCGGGCAATGCGATATCCTTTGCAAGATAATAGCTCCCTGACGGATTGCTCTCCATCGCCTTTAGATCCTCTGCGGTTGAGATTGCGGTTGCCTTTGCTGCCTTTACTGATACGAATTCTACCTCTGCAGCCGGTGCTGCGAATGTAATACCTGCCGGTGCAGAAAATGCCATCAGTGCAGCCAGAGATAATGTCAATATTTTTTTCATTGTCATGCTCCTTTCACTCGGATCCTCCTGTATGAAGAACCAATTATAATACTGACATTATCATACATCGTACCTTCGGGTTCGAGTCAAGCCAAATCCGCCAATTGTAATCGGTTCCATTCAAGCGCAAGCTGCTCCTTCTGCTGATGCGTCAGCTTTTTCAGTGCCGCTTCGCGCTTCATCGCCTCCGATTTTGTATCAAAGGTCTCCAGATAAGCGAGCGTGACCGGCAGGCGTGCACGGGTATATTTTGCCCCGGTTCCGGCATTGTGTGACTGTACACGCTTTTCTATATCATTTGTCCAACCGGCATACAGACTGCCATCGCTGCACCGGACGAGATATGCATAGTTCATAAAGACTCCTGTAACGTATGTAAACGGATATCCTCCGATTCGGAGAATACCCGTTTTTGTATGTTGCTATCTATATAAAGCAACCGCGCGATTGCGGATTGTCAATAGACTATAATTCAATATACGCACGATCTGTTCAGGTGTGCATGTCAGTCGACATCTGAAAATCCGGTAAAACAGATCTTGCCTCGTTCGCTCTTTTTCACCTCGTAGAGCGCATCATCCGCTGTATGCAGATAATCTGCCATCCGCTGTTTCTTTGTCGGATAGCCCCAGCAGATTCCCTGCGAGATAGACACGATATCCGATACCTTGGAATATATATGTTCCACGCGCAATGCACAGATGCGTCTTCGCAATTCCTCTGCGATCTCCTGCACGCGGTGCTGATCCAGACCTGTATATAACACAACAAATTCATCTCCGCCGTAACGATATGCGCTGACACCGTCATAGGCTGAGATCCGCCTGAGTTCCTCCGCGATCGTACAGATACAGCGATCACCCTTCTGATGCCCGTAATTGTCGTTATACTGCTTGAAATAGTCGATGTCGAGTATCTCTACTGCCACAGGTATATGATCGGTCGTCGCCTGCGCAAACTGCCGAATGCTGTCACGGTTCAGGCGGAAACGATTGGGCAGTCCGGTCAGTGCGTCTGTCTCTGATTTTTCTGCCAGCTGCTGGTTCTGCGCCTCTATCTGGGATCTCTCCTGCCTCTCCTGCTCCAGCACACAGCAGATATCCATCATACCGCGCACCATTGCCTGATTTGACTGATCCATACGGACAGTATCTTCATAGAATAACGCCGTTTCATTGAGATATGCTTCTCGGTTTCCGGTCTTTTTATAATATCTGATCTTTAACTGACGGATCCGATGCTGGAGATTGACCACCCGTGCCTCGATCGCCAGCTGATCCAGTCTCTGTATCAATTCCAGAAACAACTGATCCTTATCCAACTCCAGCAATAGCAGCGCATACTCATACAGATCCTCAAAATAATCCATGATCTGTATCTGCTGCCCCAGATTCTGGTGAATTTTGCCAATGCACTGATCTGTGCGTGGCAGATCTCCGATCGCATGATACAGCGCTGCCCGGAATGTCAGGAAACTGTAGTCATTCATATCCATATGTGTATTGCAGACCTCACAGATCTTCTGCTCACATTGCTGTGCTGATCCGGTATCTCCGGTATGTAACGCGCAACGCCCCAGCCCGATATAGTCTACAGCTACACACTGATAATAATTTTCCGTCTCTGGATGCTCCTTCAGATAATTCAATGAATCCAAAAAATAGTTTCTCGCCTTTTCATACTCACCATAACTGTAATATAGCATACCGATATTGATGCATACGGTATTCTCCAGTGGCAGCAGTCCTGCCCTTCGACTGCATGCGAGCGCCTGCACATAATAATTCATCGCAAATGCCGCATTGCCGATCGCTATGGATGTGATCCCGGTCAGGTTATAGGCACGCGCTACCAGCTCCCACGCATTTGCCCGTTCGAGATAACCGATCGCCTGTGAGATGTGATAGAGCACTTTCTCGACGTTATTTAACGTGTAATAGGCCTCGCCACTATAGTAGTGTGCAAAGCCTAAATACATATCATTATGATTTTGTCTGCCATATGCAAGAATTTGTTCGCAATCCTGCAATGTAATCTCTGCATGTTCCCTCAGATTCTCTACCGCATGTTCCATGAGCGCGATGATCTGATCGTTCTTCGTCTGGTTCAAAACATCGATCTCCTTTAAACCTTCATTCTTTCAGTATACAGAGAATAGCAGGAAAAATCAAGATTTGCGCCCGCGTTACTGCGGAAGATATTCCGTTGGATCTGCCGGCGTTCCATCTTTAGTCAGCGAAAAATACAGGTTGTCTCCCTCCAGTGAATAATATTTTGTGGCAGGTGCCACTGTACCGATCACATCGCCTGCTTCCAGATGCGCTCCTTCTTTATAGTTCAGATCCTGCATCTGTCCATAAGTCACTTCGTACCCGTCACCGATATCCATGTTCACGGTCAGTCCTGTCTGTGCATCCTCTTTGATCTGTGTGATTGTGCCCGCTGCCGCTGCCTTCACACTGTCTCCGCTCTGCGCATCTATGATCATCGCCGGATTATACTTGTACTGGTCCAGTGTCGCAAAATAGATGGACTGATCCATACTGTAATTCATGAGAACCGTTCCTTCTACCGGCCACTGTAACTCACCGCCAAACTGCAATACAGGCGCTGCCTGTTCGACTTTTACGGCCGATCCTCCTACCGGTGCTGCCTGCTGTGCCTCTGACGGTTCTTCAGCGACATCCATATCGTTATTCTCTTCCCGGACTGTTTTCTGCTTCACCTGTGGCTGTTCTTCCACTTCATCGGTATCCCATGTCTCAGGCAGGATCACTGAATCTACCTGTTCAATCGGTTCAATATCTGCGTCTTCGCTGATCTTTTCATTATTTTCGGCAATCTGCATCTCTCTGTCCGGCTGCTGCATTCTATTAGCAATGTACAGCCCTGTGAGACATGTGACGAGAATGAGCATCAGACAGCCCGCGATCATCATCTGCTTCTGCCCGGTTACTTTGCTTGTTTTTCTCTCCTTCATCCCTTACCACCATCTTTCTGTGTTTGATAGTCCTATTATTGCCGGAATTTCAGAGATTATGCAGTGCTTTTATTTTTCCGTAGAATCTTTTCTGTCACACCTGTTCTAAGACAGTATCCGGAAAAAAATAATTCAAAATATCCTGATAAGATGCTCCTTCTTCTGCCTGTTTTCCGGCAGCATACTGGCTCATACCGATACCGTGCCCCTTTCCTTTGACGACCACACGGATCTGTCCTTCTACTTCTTTCAGATAAAAACAAGGCGATGGCAGATCGAGCAGCCGACGGAATGCATCACCGGAGAATTCCTGATCGCCGATCTGTACAGATGACACGTAGCCGGCATCATCGGATGTCTGTGTCATTGATCTCAGATCGTCTGTTTGCGAGAGGTCCAGTGCACGCATCATTTCATCAAACGAAAAAAAACGTACTGTCAGGTAATCCTCCGATGTGATATCCATACCACACATCACAGACCGCAGATATGGTGTAGCGTCACCGTTTAACTCATCCACTGCCCGCGTCGATCCGGCACTGACCTTGTGATATGCAGCCTGTATCGGTGTTCCATTGTAAGTGAGTATCTCACCCGTTGTATCAGTCACGGCACTTTTTGCAATTTCATAATATTTTCTGACATTCTGACTACCCCACAAGGCTGTCAGTTCATCCAGTGACCGGGCCTGCTCCTGCTGCTCCCCAGAGCGCTCTCTTCGTACATATTCAGTGCGCACAAGCACCGCCTGCGCACGGATCGCATCCATCGGAAGATCCATGCTGATCTGTCCAGCCAGAATGCCTGTCAGTACTTCCGTAGGCTCCTGTGACAACTCTTCCTGCTGTGTGAGATTTTGATCCGGTTCCGTCCGGACATCAAATAATTGTTTTCCCTGTAATGCATATGTAATGATATATGGAAGGATCATAATGATCAGAAAAACAGCAATTCCTGTCTTGATCTTTTCAGACATACCCGCGCCTCCTCGATCTCGTTCCATCACGGTTACGATTGTGGTACAAGTATATGAAAAAAGGAGCACTTTTATGAAAGTGCTCCAAGCTTATTTGCCAGATCAGCAAATTGTTCCAATGTAAGTGCCTCTCCACGGATCGTGAGAGGCTGTCCGATCGCTGTGATAGCTGCCTCGATCTGCTCCTTGGTAAACGACAGATCTGAAGAATTTTTCAGGCCATTGACCAGCGTTTTTCTGCGCTGATTAAATGACGCACGGATGAGGCGGAACATCAACCGTTCATCTGCGACATCAACAGGCGCCGTCTCATGCCTGGTCAGGCGGATCACCGCGCTTCCGACATTCGGGCGTGGCATAAAGCAGTTTGGCGGTACATTTGCCACGATCTCAGGCTTCGCATAATACTGGACCGCCAGTGACAGTGCACCGTAATCCTTGCTGCCGGGTCCGCATTGCATCCGGTCTGCTACTTCTTTTTGTACCATAACTGTGATACTCTCGATCGGTACATGGCTTTCAAATAATCCCATGATGATCGGTGTCGTGATATAATACGGCAGATTGGCTACGACCTTGATCGGTCTGCCGCCATTTTTTTCATTTGCAAGTGCAGCGATATCTACCTTGAGGATATCATCATTAATGACTTCCACATTGTCATATTCACTCAATGTATCTGCCAGTATCGGAATCAGATTTTTATCGATCTCTACGGCTGCGACAGATCCTGCTGCCTCGCACAGATATTGTGTCATCGTACCGATACCGGGACCGATCTCTATGACAAAATCATCCTTTTTGATGCCAGCCTCATCGATGATCCGTTCCAGCACATGCGTGTCGATCAGAAAATTCTGCCCGAATTTCTTCTGAAAATGAAAATTGTATTTCTGCAGCACTGCGATCGTGTGCTGTGGTTCACCTAAATATGCCATAGTTCCTCCGATTTTCCTGTCCTCCACCTGACTGTCGACTCATATCTTTATCCTGATTGTACCGTTCGGACAATCATTACTTATCTGCATTTACCCCTGCTGCCTTAGAAAATAATCTCCGGGCATTCTCCCACGTTATATCCTCGATCTCCTCCGGCGTAAGTCCTTTGATCTGCGCGATTTTTTCTACCACGTGAACCAATTCCCGTGAATCATTTCTCCTGCCTCTATGCGGCTCCGGTGCCAGATATGGACTATCTGTCTCTAATAATATGCGCTCTACCGGTGTCTCTGCTACCGTCTGCACGAGCTTTTTCGCGTTTTTAAATGTGACAACGCCGCCTACACCGATATAATATCCCATTTTAATATATTCACGCGCCAGTTCCGGCGAATAGGAATAACAATGGATCACACCTGGGATCTCCTGTGCATGAATCTCCCGCATGAGTGAATAAGTGTCCTCTGCAGCGTCCCTGGAGTGGATAATGACCGGCAATGATACTTCGCGCGCCAGTTCCATCTGTCTGACAAACCAGTCACGTTGATTCTGCTGCTCGCCCGGATCTTTTTCCCAATAATAATCCAGCCCGATCTCTCCGACTGCAACTGTTTTTTTCCATGCTGACAGCTCTCTCATATGGTCAATGACATCCTCATCCATTCCTTTTAGCTCACTCGGATGCACGCCGACTGCAGCGTAGACATGGTCATAGGCGCGCGCCAGTTCTACACATTGATCGATGGATGGGATCGTAGATGCCACATCTATTACTTTTCCTATACCAAGAGAAGGGAGCTGTGCAAGCAGCTCCCCCCGATCCCCGGCAAATTGCTCATCATCATAATGGGCATGTGTCTCAAATATCATAGCTCAATCCTTTTGTTTAGCAGATCTCTGCCCCGGCAGGCATCTTTTTCTCAGGTACCATCAGTGACAATTCACCATTTTCATCCTCTGCACATAGCAGCATACCCTCAGATAATACTCCGGCGAGTTTTGCAGGCTTCAGATTCACTAATACCATGACTTTCTTACCAACCATCTCTTCCGGCTTATATGCTTTCTGGATACCGGAAACGATCTGTTTTATCTGGCTTCCGATACGAACCTGTGAACACAGCAGCTTCTTGGACTTCTCCACAGGCTTACATTCAATGATCTCTCCTACCTGGAACTGCATCTTGCCAAACTCCTCGAACGTGATCTCATCCTTCGGCTCAATGTCGATCACAGGCTCCGTGGGAGCTTCCTCCTTTACAGGCGGATGCAGCTCATTCACACGCTCCATCACCTCATTAATGTCCAGTCTCGCAAACAGGATCTCCGGTGCATCTGTAACCCTGGTACCGCTCACATAGGCGCCGAACTGATCCAGCTCATCATACGGGATCTCCTTTGCATTTAACTGCGCCAGGATCTTTTCTGATGTCTCAGGCATAAAGCTCTTTAATAACGTTGCACCGATGCTGATTCCTTCTACGAGGTTATACAATACCTCTGCCAGACGGGGCTTGGTTGCCTCATCCTTGGCCAGAATCCAGGGTGTCGTCTCATCAATGTACTTATTACAGCGCTTGAACAGGTTAAAGATCTCTGTGATCGCATCTGCAACACGCAGATCCTTCATCTTGTCTTCCACTTTCTGTCTGGTCTCTGTAGCTACTTTCTTCAGATCGGCATCTACTTCCTCTGTGACTCCCGTAGATGTCACAACACCGTCAAAATATTTATTACTCATGGAAATGGTACGATTCACCAGATTACCCATCGTATTTGCGAGGTCTGAATTGATACGTTCTACGAGCAGATCCCACGAGATCACACCATCATTCTCAAACGGCATCTCATGAAGAACAAAATAACGTACCGCATCTACACCGAAGAAATCAACGAGTTCATCTGCATACAGCACATTTCCCTTTGATTTACTCATCTTACCATCACCCTGTAACAGCCAGGGATGTCCGAATACCTGCTTGGGCAGCGGCAGATCCAGTGCCATCAGGAAGATCGGCCAGTAGATCGTATGGAAACGGATGATATCCTTTCCGATCAGGTGCAGATCTGCCGGCCAGTTCTTATTGAACTGCTCGGTCGAATTGCCATCACAGTCATATCCGATACCGGTGATATAGTTAGTCAGTGCATCCAGCCATACATAGACGACATGCTTATCGTCAAAATCTACCGGAATACCCCAGTCAAATGATGTACGTGAAACACACAGATCCTGCAGACCGGGTAACAGGAAGTTATTCATCATCTCGTTTTTACGTGACACAGGCTGAATAAATTCCGGATGTGTATTGATATGTTCGATCAGGCGATCTGCATATTTACTCATCTTAAAGAAATATGCCTCTTCCTTGGCAGGCTTTACCTCACGTCCGCAATCCGGACATTTGCCGTCTACGAGCTGTGATTCTGTCCAGAATGACTCACACGGTGTGCAGTACAAGCCCTCATAAGAGCTCTTATAGATATCACCTTTATCGTACAGCTTCTTGAAGATCTTCTGTACCTGCTTCTCATGATAATCATCCGTTGTACGGATAAACTTGTCATAAGACGTATTCATCAGATCCCAGATCTCTTTGATCGTGCCTGCGACATTGTCTACATACTGCTTCGGGCTGATACCGGCCTCCTCAGCCTTCAGCTCGATCTTCTGGCCATGTTCATCTGTTCCCGTCTGGAAGAATACATCATAGCCTTCCTGTCTTTTAAAACGTGCGATACTATCTGCCAGTACAATCTCATAAGTATTACCGATATGAGGCTTACCGGACGCATATGCGATCGCAGTCGTCATGTAAAATTTCCCTTTGTTTCCCATCTTTACTCCTCAAACGCTTCCTCTGTGATTTCTTTATCCGCAGTCTCTGATCCTGCAGTTTCAGCCGTAGCTTCTTCATTCTCTGCGACAGGCTCTTCCGGTGCTTCTTTTACAACTGCATCGACAACAATATCATCATCTTCCATCTTAGCTCCGCAGCTCTTGCAATATGCATCCTGAGCCTGAACCTCAGCGCCACAGCGGGGACAGACCTTTGCACCCTTCAGGTCTAACATTTCTTTTTTCATATCTTCAATGGCTGTAAGCAGTTCTTTGACCTGACCCATCTCATCGTACATGACAGGATCATCTTCTTTATGTTCATCAAAATACCGTCTGCCGATCTCTGTATACAGCTTCTGTACCTGATCTTCTTTTGAACGAATATCCAATGTCAGTTTTGCTGTACCTGACAGGTCCTTTGCCTTCTGGCTGACATCTTTGCTGGCATTTACCAGTGTTTCACCAAGTTTATCAAAAAAAGCCATATCACACATCTCCTTTTCTAAAATAAATTAATGATTATCTTTTGATTATACCCACTTTGCTATGCTTTTGCAACTTTTATCCACAAAACACACATATTTTTCTTGACAAAATGCACAGCCGTTTTTATAATAAAGGCGCAAAGGCAATGACGAGAACAAGTAGTAAAGAAAAGTCACCTACAGAGAGTCGCCGGTTGGTGAGAGGCGCAGGCAGAATTTTTTACGAATACATCTCCAAGCTGCGCACCGAACCATTTTATGATCAATGAAGTAGGCTGCGACGGGCTCCTCCCGTTATCGTGGACAGATGTTGATGGACGTCTGACAGAGGCTGATCATGTGAATGATCGGTAAAAAAAGGTGGTAACGCGACGAACAATCGCCCTTTTTCGTGTATGACACGAAGAAGGGTTTTTTTATTCCATCAAATATTATAAAAGCGAGGAAAAAATTATGACACTCTATGACGAACTGGTTGCCCGTGGTCTGATCGCACAGGTAACCGATGAGACAGAGATCCGTGATCTCATCAACAACGGCAAAGCTACATTTTACATCGGATTTGACCCGACTGCCGACAGCCTTCATGTCGGACATTTCATGGCCCTGTGCCTGATGAAGCGTCTGCAGATGGCAGGAAACAAACCGATCGCGCTGATCGGCGGCGGTACAGCCATGATCGGTGATCCTTCCGGCCGTACCGATATGCGTCAGATGATGACCAAAGAGACGATCCAGCACAATGTAGACTGCTTTAAAAAGCAGATGAGCCGTTTTATCGATTTTTCTGATGATAAGGCACTTCTTGTCAACAATGCCGACTGGCTGCTCGATCTGAATTACATTGAGATCTTACGTGAAGTAGGTGCTCATTTCTCAGTAAACCGTATGTTAACCGCTGAGTGCTACAAGCAGCGTATGGAAAAGGGACTGAGTTTCCTTGAGTTCAACTATATGATCATGCAGAGCTACGATTTCTATGTATTATATCAGAAATACGGCTGTAACATGGAGTTTGGCGGAGATGACCAGTGGTCTAATATGTTAGGCGGTACGGAACTGATCCGTCGTAAGCTCGGTAAAGATGCTTACGCTATGACGATCAATCTTCTCTTAAATTCAGAGGGCAAAAAGATGGGTAAGACACAGTCAGGTGCTGTATGGCTTGACCCGAATAAGACTTCTCCGTTTGACTTCTACCAGTACTGGAGAAACGTTGCTGATTCTGATGTATTAAAATGCATCCGCATGCTGACATTCCTGCCATTAGAGCAGATCGATGAGATGGATCACTGGGAGGGTGCCCAGCTCAACCAGGCAAAAGAGATCCTTGCTTTTGAGCTGACTAAGCTTGTACACGGTGAGGAAGAGGCATTAAAGGCGCAGGAAGGTGCACGTGCATTGTTTTCCGGTGCAGGAGATACCGCACATATGCCGACTGTCACAGTAAACGCTGATGATTTTGCAGAGCGTGATATGGACATCATGGCAGTTCTCGTAAAAGCAGGCTTGTGCGACAGCCGTTCTGATGCCCGCCGTGCAGTCCAGCAGGGTGGTGTAACAGTAGACGGTGAAAAAGTATCCGATATTGCCACTTCTTATAAACTGGATGACTTCTCCGGTGATGGAAAAGTCGTAAAGCGTGGTAAGAAAAAGTTTGCCAAAATCGTAACTGAATAAAAATTGTGTTAAATAAAAAGTGCATGCTGTGATGGCATGCACTTTTTATTTATAATATTTGTTTATTTGTTGATAATCGTAATTCTTCCCTGTCCGGCGGGATCTCTATATTCTTCTCCTACAACACCATCTAAAACATCTGCGAGGTATTTGCTGAGCACCTGTGTATCAATCATTGTATTATCCTTGATGACTTTACAGCCGTCAAACATAGTAAAGCCATCACCGTTCTTTCGAAGCGTATAATTGATTCCGGCTAATTGATAGGTCTTTTTTAGCTTGATCGGCTCATATGTTGTTTTTTTCGCATTCCATACCTGAATGTCTTTCACACGATATGCTCCATCTACCTTTTCAAACATTGCCGTCTGATCGTTGATCACTACTGAAGAAGGAATAGATGCATCAATCGTATATTTCAAGCCTGATACATGCATAAATCCACCGTTTTCTTCCGGATAGTTTTTTGCACCCAGTTCCAGCGCATCTTTGATCTGCTGACCTGTCACCTCTATGACACATAACTCATTATTCCACGGAAATACCGAGATCAGATCCTTATAAGTGATGTCACCTGCTGCAATATCTGCACGAATACCACCACCATTCATAATTGCAACATCCGCCTCCATAACAGAACGAACTGCATCTGTACAGAAATCTCCCATATTTGTCTCTGCATTTCGGATTGCACGCTTACCATCAGCACCGAGTGTCGTCAGATCAACTTCTGTTTTGCCGATTACCTGCTCTAAACGCTTCTCATATTTTGCTTTTAACTGATCAATATAAGCCTTTGTCTCTGCGTCCTCATACTGATGTTCTTCATCAACAGGTAACAATTTGGTAGTAATAGAACCGTTTTTACTGATAACAAGCTGTCCAATATTCGCAAATTTTGTTCCTGTCGAGGAAACGGTAATCTTTTTACCCTGTTTATTTTTCACCTTCATGGAAGGCACCGTGCTGTGTGAGTGACCATCTAAAACAACATCAATACCATATGTATTTTTGATCAGATGCTGTATATCCCATTGCGTGGTGACTCCTTCTGTTCCCATATGTGACAGGACGACCACATAATCTGCACCATTTTTGCGTGCTGCATTTACCACTTTCTGTACTCTTTCCGCCAGAAGCTTTCCTGTGGAATCCCCACAAAAATCATAAATAAAATTACCCTTACTGTCCTGAAAATAAGCTGGTGTAGATTTCGTGAAACTCTCCGGTGTCGTGACCCCCACAAATGCTACCTTTTTCTTTCCGTAACTCTTAATCGTATAAGAACGAAAGACAGGCTTTCCGGTCGATGTTTTTACAAAATTACTGGCTACAACCTTGGCATTCATAGATTTAACCAGTGTCTTTAATCTTGGCATACCATAATCAAATTCATGGTTTCCGATCGTAACAACATCATAACCAACCTGATTCATGATCTGAACAATCGCTTTTCCCTTTGAGATTGCTCCGATCACATCACCCTGAAGATAATCTCCACATGAAACCAGTGATACATACTTACTCTGTGTCTGCATCTCCTTTTTTAATGCAACCATGTCTTCATAGCTGTCAACATTGCAATGAACATCATTATCGTATAATATAACAATATCATTTTTGCCTACAGACGACACGTTCTCTGCTTTTGCTGTAACAGGCATATTCAATGCTATAGTGATCATTAACGCAAATGACAGCAGTTTCCCATACATTTTTTTCATAGCTTTTCTCCTGATATAATGAGTGCAAACGAGTCAACATGCTTGCATGATTGACGAGTGACGAATGTTGATCATGTGCTGGGTTTGCACATGATATAATGAGTGCAAGTGAGAAAAATACAAATTTATTTGTATTTGACGAACGACGATATTATTGAGTGATGAAATCACGATATAATGAGTACAAAATAGTTACAATATTATTAATAAAAAAGGATTGAACCTAAAACATTCCTTGTCTTAGAATTCAATCCTTTTAAGGCGACTAACGGATTTGAACCGATGATCAGGGAGTTGCAGTCCCACGCCTTACCACTTGGCTAAGTCGCCATATATAATTATTTAAAATGACCCCAACGGGAATCGAACCCGTGTTACCGCCGTGAAAGGGCGATGTCTTAACCGCTTGACCATGGGGCCTTACTAGTTGGATTCCCTCATTTCAAATATGAAAAGAACTCCCCAAGTAGGACTTGAACCTACGACACTTCGGTTAACAGCCGAATGCTCTACCGACTGAGCTATTGAGGATTATACTTCTGAAAGTATTCATGTACCTTCAAAATTTCACACAGATCTTTCCGCTTAAACCTTTTGGTCAAGCCCTCGACCGATTAGTGGCAGTCCGCTTCACGTGTTGCCACGCTTCCACTCCTGTCCTATCTACCTGATACTCTTTCAGGGGTCTTACTTCCTCTAGGGAAGGGATATCTCATCTTGGGGGGGGCTTCACGCTTAGATGCCTTCAGCGTTTATCCCTTCCGGACTTGGCTACCCTGCGATGGAATTGGTTCCCAGCAGGT
>Ga0129312_1000599_pt1 | contig 28342 bp, 25 predicted proteins | sample O827metagenome_FD_94434 | JGI IMG/M metagenome (GOLD analysis project Ga0129312, IMG submission 94434) | Orangutan group fecal microbial communities from Wisconsin, USA - O827 metagenome | ecosystem: Host-associated > Mammals > Digestive system > Large intestine > Fecal | place: USA: Wisconsin... | reverse complement strand
TCTTACTCTTACAGGAAGATGTATTTTGCAATAAACAGAATAGTCAGTACATACATCAGAGGAGTGATCTTTTTCGCTTTGCCGCAGCATAAGTTGATGATTACATAAGAGATCACACCGATTGCGATACCTTCTGAGATGCTGTACATCAGAGGCATAGCGAGCAGGCACAGATAAGCGGGGATCGCTTCAGTCGGATCGTTGAAGTCTACATCAACGATAGCAGTTACCATTAAGAATCCTACGAAGATCAGTGCCGGAGCTGTAGCGAATCCGGGAACAGCGGTGAAGATCGGAGCGAAAAAGATCGCGAGCAGGAACAGAAGACCTGTGACTACGGAAGCCAGACCGGTTCTTGCGCCTGCGCCTACACCAGCGGAACTCTCTACATAAGTAGTAGTGGTAGATGTACCGAAGATCGCACCTACGAGAGTAGCGATCGCATCAGCCAGCAGAGCGGGCTTGATACGGGGAAGCTTCTCGTTCTCGTCGAGCATCTTAGCCTTGGTAGCGACACCAACGAGTGTTCCGATCGTATCGAACATATCTACAAAGAGGAATGCAAACAATACAACGACGAAGTTGCCGATGCTCACACCGGAGAAATCAGCCTTAAATACCTGACCAAATGTTTCGCCGAATTTAGAGAAATCTGTGATACCGAGGGAAGGATACAGAGAATAGAAACCTGCGTCCGGTGTTACCTGATACAATCCGGTAGCCTGTGCCAGCATACCGAGTACCCAGGTAGCTACGATACCGATCAGGATCGAAGCCTTTACGCCTTTGATGTGCAGTACGATGATAATGAACAGACCGATCAGTGCAAGGATCGCACAGATACCTTCGGTGTGGAAGTTTGCACGGAAGTTCACATAAGTAAGCAGTGTAGTATCGCTGTTGACAACGATGTGTGCACCCTGCAGACCGATAAATGCGATGAACAGACCGATACCGGCGCTGACACCTTTTTTCAGTGTACTGGGGATCGCATTGAAGATCGCTTCACGGACACTGGTGAGTGAGAGAACGATGAAGATCACACCTTCGGCAGCAACGGCTGCGAGTGCAACTCTCCAGTCATATCCCATACCGATACATACGGTGTATGCAAAGTATGCGTTCAGACCCATACCGGGTGCCAGAGCAAACGGATAGTTTGCCATCAGTGCCATACACATAGTTCCGACGAATGATGCCAGACACGTAGCGATCAATGCTGCGGTAGGATCAATGCCTGCTGCTGAGAGCATGCTCGGATTGACTGCCAGAATGTAGGCCATTGTCATGAATGTGGTGATACCTGCGATCACCTCAGTACGCACATCTGTGTTGTTTTCTTTCAGTTTGAAAAAACGTTCCATGATGTAACTTTTCCTTTCTGTGTGTGTAAAATTTTCCTCTTGGGTTACGTCTCGCGGGGATGACTATAGAGGTCAACAGTCATCGGCACTTCCTATTTTCCTTCATAGGAAATGACAGAAGCAACATCATATTTCGCCAGCTTGTCCCTGCCGTGCAGTCCGGCCAGTTCCATGAGAAATACGATCTTTACCACCTCGCCGCCAAGCTGCTCTACCAGTCTCGCACCAGCCTCGATCGTACCGCCTGTAGCGATCAGATCATCGACCAGAATGACTTTTTGACCGGGTTTGATGGCGTCTGCGTGCATTTCGATCTCAGCAGAACCATACTCCAGCTCATAGGATGTGGAAACGGTTTTGCAGGGCAGCTTTCCCTTCTTGCGGATCAGCACAAACGGCTTTTTCATTGCGTAGGCGAGCGGTGCACCGAAGATAAATCCACGTGATTCCGCACCTGCAATGACATCACAGGGAACATCCTTGACGAGCTCCAGCAGAGAATTGATTGCCAGCTGAAAACCATCTGCGTCCTGCAAAATACTGGTTACGTCACGAAACATGATACCGGGCTCCGGAAAGTCCGGGATCGTTCTGACATAGTCCTCCAGCTTCTTCATTGGAATCCTCCTTTCCTTCTTGTACCTATGGTACATGGCTTTGCGGTGATTACCCGCAAGCATCATTATAGCATTGTTAGGTATAAAATTTCTATAAAAATTCAATAATATTTCTTAAAAATCGCCATTATACACCGGAAGGCGTACAAAAAAGGTATTATGCATATCCTTGCCGCGTACATAGATCTCTCCGTGGTGTGCGCGGACGATCGTATCTGCGATCGAAAGTCCCAGTCCGTAGCTGCCCGAATCGCTGTGGGAGCGGTCGGCGCGGTAAAAGCGTTTGAAGATCGCCTGCTGTTCCTGTGCGGAGAGCGGCTCACCGTCGGTCGTTACAGACAGCAGACAGCTGTGGTGTGCCACGATTAGTTTTACACGGATCTGTGATGTGGGCAGGGCATATTTATCGGCGTTGTCGAGCAGGATATCGAGTACCTGCGTAAGCTGCGTAGGGCTGCCACTGACATGTATGTCATCGGCTAGTTCCTGCTGCAGCGTCAGGCCATGCTCAAAATAGATCGGCTCATATATGCAGAGCTGTTGTTCGACCAGTTCACTGAAGTTCAGGTCTGTCACGTCGCTGTGCAGCATGCCGCGGTCCGCGCGTGAGAGATCGAGCAATCCCTCAATCAGTGTGCGCATACGGGTGGCGGTATCGAGAATATTGTCAGAGAAACGTTGCTTTTGTGTTTCGTCAAAATCGGGTGATCGTAAAAGCTGGGCGTTGGTCAGAATGATAGTGAGCGGTGTTTTCAGCTCATGTGAGGCATCTGCGATAAACTGCTTTTGATCTTCCCATGCGTTTTCTACCGGATGGACTGCCCAGCGGGCGTACAGGACGCTGATCGCAAAAAAGATGACAAATGCGCCCAGACCGATCAGCAGACAGCTGCGTGTGAGTGATGCGAGCATCGCGTAAGAGCCGGAGATATCTAAGAATACATAGGTATCGCCATATGTCTGATTATGCACTTGCAGAAAACGTAGCTGCTGGCCGGATAATACGCCGGCCCGGATATCCGCACCGGAGCTGCCGTTAGCGGGGCCGGGGACGTCATCCTCCCACACCGTGGTCGTCTTGGCTGTCCGGGCTGCCCGGATCAGAGCATCGTAATCGGTATCATCCGGGAGGGAAAAACGTACATTTTTTTCCGAGGAGATCTCTCCCTGCGGATCAAGATGCAGGAGCAGATAGGACTGATGGCGGTCTTCCGGCGGACGGTCACCGGCCTGCCCGGACAGTGGAGGATCGAGCGCCAGCCGCCGCATAAAGTCCAGATCATTCCGGGAAAAATTGTGTGCGGTACTGTAGATGATCGTAGCCAGAATGGCGATGAGGATCAGCGTGATGACAGACAGGTTCATATATATAAATTTGCGTCGGAGTTTGTTGATCAAGGATGGTTCACCTCCAGATGATAGCCGAGTCTGCGGATCGCTACGATCGAGATATCGGCATGGATCGCAGTCAGCTTCTTGCGCAGAAAACCGATGTAGACTTCCACATGATTCTCCACGGCATTCGAATCATAGCCCCATACGTGGGAGAGGATCGTCTCTTTGGACAGATTGCGCGATGGATTCTGCAGCAGCAGGCGCATGATCTCAAATTCCTTGGCTGATAGCCGGATCGATGCATCTGCGCATGCGAGCGTACCGGATGAGAGATCGAGAACGGTCTGACCATAGGTAAGCTCATCGACCTGTGCACCCTGCCGGCGCAGCAACGCATTCACACATGCGAGCAGTTCCCTGGTGTCGAACGGTTTCGAGAGATAATAATCCGCTCCGGCATCCAGTCCTTCGATGCGGTCCTCCAACGCAGACCGGGCGGTCAGCATCAGAATCGGTGTGCCGCATTTCTCACGCCGCATCTCCTTTGCGACCTGGTAGCCGTCCATACCGGGCAGCATGACATCTAAGATCACCAGATCATAGATGCCCAGCAGCGCGTATGCCAGTCCATTCGCTCCGTCATGTACGGTATCCACTTCAAAATGTTTTGCTTCCAGCAGCGTCTTTAGCGATTCTGCCAGTGTTTTTTCGTCTTCGATGATCAGTAGTTTCATAGCTGTATTATAGTAAAAAAACGCAAAAAAGACAACGCGGGAGAAAAATTTTGCCGGATGCCTTTTTGTGATGTTTTTGTGAATTCGTCCCGATCGTCACTTTTTTTCAGTTTCATTTCAGCATTGACAGTTACAATCAATGCAGATTTCAAAGACAGAAGGGAAGTGACAGGATATGAATGAAGCAGATTATCGTCATGAGTGGAAGCACATCATCAACAATGCAGATAAGATAGCGATCCGCCAGCGGCTGCGGGCAGTCGCACAGGTAGATGCACATGCATCGGACGGCAGATATCTGATCCGCAGCCTCTATTTTGACAATCTTTCGGATAAGGCGCTGCGCGAGAAGATCGATGGTGTGAACCGGAGAGAAAAATTCCGGATCCGTTATTATAATGACAATACCGATCAGATCCATCTGGAAAAAAAGAGCAAGTGGAATGGGCTGGGCACCAAGGATCGCGTGCTGATCACGGCAGAGGAAGCACAGCGGATCGTGGACGGAGATCTCGCATGGATGCCGGGATCCGACAGGCCGCTCGTGCAGGAACTGTACGTGAAGATGAACAGCCAAGGACTGCGGCCGAAGACGATCGTGGATTACACGCGGGAGCCGTTCGTGTATGCGCCGGGTAATGTGCGTGTGACATTGGATTACAATATCCGCACCGGATTGCAGTGTACGGATTTTCTGAATCCGGAATGCATCACGATACCTGCGGGAGCCGGCGAGACGATCCTCGAGGTCAAGTGGGATGCGTATCTGCCGTCGGTGATCCGTGACGCGGTACAACTGGGCAGCAGACAGCGCAGTGCATTTTCAAAATATGCGGCATGCCGCATGTATGGATGATCAGGTAATTTTGCAAATGCATAACATATAAAGGAGAATCAAAAACATGACATTTAATGATATTTTCAAATCAAGCTTTCTGGAGAACGTGACGAGTGTGAGCCTGTTAGATATGACACTGGCGCTGCTGCTTGCATTCGCGTTGGGACTGTTTATTTATTTTGTATATAAGAAGACGTTTGCAGGCGTGATGTATTCGTCGAGTTTTGGTGTGACACTGATCGCGCTCACGATGATCACGACACTGGTGATCATCGCGGTGACGAGTAATGTAGTGTTATCTCTCGGTATGGTCGGCGCGCTCTCTATTGTACGATTCCGAACTGCGATCAAGGAGCCGCTGGATATCGCATTTTTATTCTGGTCGATCGTGGTCGGTATCGTTCTGGCAGCAGGACTGATCCCTCTCGCGGTATTCGGAAGTGCGGTGATCGGCATCGTACTGCTCATATTTGTCAATAAAAAGTCACATACCAATCCGTATATTGTCGTGCTGCAGTGCGAAGGTCATGAGAGCGAAGTGCGCGCAAAGGAGTATCTGGATCAGAAGACCAGGCGCTGTGTGGTCAAGAGCAAAACCGCACAAAAAGGATTGGTCGAGCTGAATCTGGAGATCCGCTTGCGGGATGACAATACGGATTTTGTGAATGAACTGGCAGAATTACCGCAGGTCAAGAGTGCGGTGCTCGTCAGCTACAATGGGGACTACATGGGCTGATAGGAGGAATTGCGATATGTCAACGCATAAAAATATCGATAAGATCTGCATAGCGGCACTGGTGATCGCGATGGTCGTGACGGTCATTTTTATGCATGCGGATACATCGGGCATCATCACAGCCACGGCGGCATGCGGCTATGAGAGCAGGCTGTTCGATACGTCAAAGGTTCACAGTATCGATATCGTGATGGATGACTGGGACAGCTTCTTAGAGACCTGTGAGGATGAGGAATATACGACCTGCGCCGTTGTCATTGACGGTGAATCTTATAAAAATGTAGCGATCCGCGCCAAGGGAAATACGTCGCTCAGTACGGTATCTCAGCTGGGCAGTGACCGGTACAGTCTAAAGATCGAGTTTGATCATTACAATTCATCTGAGAGCTATTACGGACTGGATAAGCTGTGCTTGAATAATATTATTCAGGATACAACTTATATGAAGGATTACCTGTCATATCAGCTCATGGCACAGATGGGTGTTCCTTCACCGTTGTGCAGTTATGCGTATCTGACGATCAACGGAGAGGACTGGGGACTGTTTCTGGCAGTCGAAGATGTGGAGGATGGATTTTTAGAGCGCAATTATGGCTCGGATTACGGGGAATTGTACAAGCCGGACAGCCAGAGCTTTGGTAGCGGACGCGGTAATGGTAAAGACTTTAATATGGAAGATTTTGATCCGTCACAGATGAAAAATGTGGATGCAACAGATGACAGGCCGCAGCCACCGGATGGAGCACCGCAGGATCTTGGCGGAGGACAACGCCCGGACGATGATGGACAACGCCCGGATGATGGAGGACAGCGCCCGGATGACGGTGGACAGCGCCCGGATGACGGTGGACAGGGTCCCGGCGGTGGCGGCATGTCGATGGGCAGCGATGATGTCAGGCTGCAGTATATCGATGATGATACCGACAGCTATGCCAATATTTTCGACAATGCCAAGACGGATGTGACGAAGGCAGACAAGAAACGTCTGATCGCGTCGTTAAAATCGCTCAGTGAGGGAACGGATATCGAGAATGTTGTAGATACCGATGAGGTGATCCGCTACTTTGTCGTACACAACTTCCTGTGCAATGGCGACAGTTACACCGGTTCGATGATCCATAACTATTACCTGTATGAGGAAGACGGACAGCTGTCTATGATCCCGTGGGACTATAATCTGGCATTCGGTACGTTCCAGTCATCGGATGCGACGGCGGAGGTCAACGCGCCGATCGATACGCCGGTATCGGGTGGATCGATGGAGGATCGTCCGATGCTCTCGTGGATCTTTGCAGATGATACTTATACGGAACTGTATCATCAGTATTTCAGCGAGTTTCTGGACAGCGTGGATATCGATCAGATGATCGGGACGACAAAGGAACTCATCGCACCATATGTGGAGAAAGATCCGACTGCATTTTACAGTTACGAGGAATTTGAGACCGGTGTGGAGGCGTTGAAGACGTTCTGCGATCTGCGGAGTGAGAGTATCAGGGGACAGCTGGACGGAACGATCCCGTCTACGACAGATGGACAGTCAGAGGATGACTCGGATCTGGTGGATGCATCCGGACTGACACTGTCTGATATGGGTACGATGAACAATGGCGGGCCTGTATGACACATCTTACGATCTGTAAAAAACGGACAAAATACAATTTGAATCATCCTATCATGCGTGCTAAGATATAGTTGCAGGGGTGGTAGCTGAGTGAAACAGTGAACAGCTACGTAGTTTTAAATGTAATGTACAAACACAAAATCATGGAGGTATTTTACAATGAAAAAACTAATCAACAGTGTAGAAACCGTAGAAGATGAGATGATTCAGGGTCTGGTAAAAGCCTATCCGCAGTATTTGAAGAAGATCGACGGACACAACGTTGTGGTTCGTGCGAACAAGAAAGAGGGCAAAGTAGCATTGATCAGCGGCGGCGGCAGTGGACATGAGCCTGCACATGCAGGGTATGTCGGTGAAGGTATGCTGGATGCAGCAGTTGCCGGAGCTGTATATACGTCACCGGCCTCCGATGCGATCTTAGAAGGCATCAAGGCAATTGCTACGGATCAGGGTGTCCTCATGGTCATTAAGAATTATACCGGAGATGTCATGAACTTTGAGATGGCAGCCGAGATGGCCGAGATGGAAGGCATCAAGGTAAAACAGGTGATCGTCAATGATGATGTTGCAGTCAAAGACAGCTTATATACGGTCGGACGACGTGGCGTGGCAGGTACGGTATTTGTACACAAGATCGCCGGTGCACTGGCAGAGACAGGTGCGAGCCTTGATGATGTGCAGGCAGTCGCACAGAAGGTCATTGACAATGTCCGTACCATGGGCGCAGCGATACTTCCGAGCACGATCCCGGCAGCAGGAAAGCCCGGATTTGAGCTGGCAGACGATGAGATGGAGGTAGGTATCGGTATCCACGGTGAGCCGGGTACACACCGGGAGAAGATGATGACAGCCAATGAGATCACGGATCACTTATTAGACAAGATTCTGGCAGATATCGATTACAGCGGCAGTGAAGTAGCAGTTATGGTCAATGGCGCAGGATCTACACCGCTCATGGAGCTCTACATTATCAACAACCGTGTCGCAGATGTGCTCGCAGAAAAAGGCATCAAGGTCGTACAGACATTTGTCGGGGAATATATGACTTCGATTGATATGGCAGGTTTCTCCATCTCTGTACTGAAACTGGATGACCAGTTAAAGGAACTGTTGGCAGCGAAGGCAGATACACCCGCGATGAAAGCATAGAAGGCGATAAATATTGCGTTAAAGAGGTGACCGGAAGATGACAGACTCAAAAAAAATAGTGGAGATCCTGATTGCCATGGCGAAGGTGATGGAAGAAAATAAGGAATATCTGACTGATCTGGACAATGTGATCGGAGACGGCGATCACGGCATCAATATGGCGCGTGGATTCTCAGAAGTGGAAAAACAGGCAGACACACTGGTACAAAAGGATATTGGGACGATCTTAAAGACCGTTGGCATGACACTGGTGTCTAAGGTGGGAGGCAGCTCAGGACCGTTGTACGGAACTGCTTTTATGAAGGCAGGTATGGCGATCGGAGCCAAAGAAGAGATCGATATCAATGATTTCCTGAGTGCATTAGAGACCGGTATCGAAGGCGTCAAGGCACGTGGCCGTTCGACGACCGGAGAGAAGACGATGCTGGATGCCATGGTGCCCGCACTGGATGCGATGAAGAATGAACTGGCAGCAGGTGCTGATCCGAAATCAGTGCTCGCAGCGGGAGTGACTGCTGCGCAGGAAGGTGTAGAAGCGACCAAGCCGATGGTGGCTACCAAGGGACGCGCCAGTTACCTGGGCGAGCGCAGCGTAGGACATCAGGATCCCGGCGCGACATCATTCACATTGTTGCTCACCGAGATCGGAAAAGCATTGTGAGGAGGAACGGATATGGTAGGTATCGTAATAGTCTCTCACAGTGAGAGGTTAGCGGACAGCATCGTAGACCTGACGAAGATGATGGCTGACGGTGCTCATATCGCAGCGGCCGGTGGACTCGGGGACGGAACGTTCGGAACGAGCTATGACAGGATCAAGGCGGCCATTGATGAGGTGTATTCTGACGAAGGTGTGATCGTGCTCATGGACATGGGCAGTGCGGTCATGACGACCGAGATGGTGCTGGACGAATATGACAGTGAGAAGGTACGCATGGTCGATGCACCGATCGTGGAGAGTGCGGTAGCTGCTTCTGTCAGCGCGATGTGCGGCAGTGATCTGGAGACGATCTTAGAGGAGATCGAGGACGTAAAGCAGACACCGAAATTCTGACACAAGTAGTAATAAACAGTAATGAATGATTTTATCAATTTTTCTGACGGCTGTTCCCTGTTTGGGACAGCCGTTTGTAAATGGACAAAGTGCACAAAACAGATGCCGTAAAATGTACTATTTTGTCGAAATTGATGTAACACACTTGTTTTTTCAGGGAAAAAGAGATATAATATGTATCAAATAGGGAAGTTATATGACAGCCGGGAGAACAGAGTAGGGCGTGAGAGATAGCAGAGATGTTATTCATTCGTTCATGCTCTTTTTTTATTTATGATAATAGAATGTTCGTAGCGCGAACATTCTATATATATGTATCTTAAATTTATATGAATTAAAATAATAGGAATGAGCAGAGACAACCCATCGTATATTTAAAGGAGGATGTGATGAAGCAGCAGTTATATGATGCACTTTCAGACAACCCGATCATCATGGCGATCAAGGACGAGAATGGTTTGCAGGCGTGTCTGGACATACAGGACGCGACCGTCGTGTTCGTGCTCTACGGAGAGGTGGCCACAATTGCTGACATCACGGAACGGCTCAAGGCAGCCGGTAAGCAGGTGATGGTACATATGGATCTGATCTCCGGTCTGAGTGCGAGAGAGGAGGCTGTAGACTTCATCGCAAAATATACAAAGGCGGACGGCATCATATCCACCCGATTGGAGCAGATCAAGCGTGGCAGGCAGTTGAATCTGAGTACGATCTTCCGGATCTTTGTGATCGATTCGAAGGCGATCTCCAATCTGAACCGTCATGTCAGCGATTATGCCGATATTGTTGAGATCCTGCCGGGACTTATGCCCAAGATCATCCGGAAGATGAAAAAACAGCTCAATGTTCCGATCATTGCAGGTGGTCTGATCTCAGACAAGGATGATGTGATCCAGGCGCTGGATGCGGGAGCAGTGGCGATCTCGACGACGAATGAGAGTGTATGGAATATGTAATATCATCGGAACTGTGAGGGTACAGAACAGTTCGTATCAGGGAAGAGACGTGAAAATGGAATTTTGCAGGAGACCATGAGGGCTGCGCAGATAGGAGGAGAACGAATATGTGTTATGCGACCAAACGTAAAATTGCAGATTGTGTCAAACAGCTGATGAAGAAAAAAGAGATCCGCAAGATCACGATTCAGGACATTATGGATGCGACAAATATGAGTCGTCAGAGCTTTTATTATCATTTTAAAGATATCTATGATGTCATCGAGTGGATCGCACAGTATGATTTTACTGACCGGATCGTCTGCGAAGAAGGACAGACGATGGAGGAGTGGGCATTGCATGTGATGCAGGTATTCGAGGAGGAACGGCCGTTTTTTGAGCGCGTCGTAAACCAGATCGAGTGGCCGAAGATCGTTCCCGTGATCAGCAGACCGATCGAGGAGCAGATGCGTGTTCTGCTGCAGGGGCACATGTCGGAAAGTGACCGGGAAGCCACAGATTTTTGCGTACATTTTGTGACGAATGCATATTGTTATTATATGCTGGACTATATTTATCACAGAAAGCATGTGACAGAGGAACAGCTTCGTTTGGAAATGCGGAATCTGACAACGCTCGTGGCAAGCCGGCCGGTGTTTTGCACGGTGGCGCTGCCTGAAGACCAGGTGCGGATGGTAGGATAAAATAGGATAAAATAGGATAAAATGAAATATAAAAGGATAAAAAAACTCCGCGGGATCAATGCCCCGCGGAGTTTTTTGCAGTGATATCTGATTATACAGCAGGAATATCTTTGGTAGCGATGATATCGACACCGGTATCAGCTGCATTTGCTACGATCACATCACCGATCTTTATGGGTGCGGCAACTGTTACATGCTCAATGCTGGCCATGATATCCATGATCTTTTCCTTAGGAATATCGTGAGCGGTCTTTACGGATACCATAGGGATCGCGCCGCCTGTCACGTAGACAGAGCTGGTTACGATACGTGTCGGATGCGTGACTTCCTTGCGTGCGTAGTCGTCGCCGCGTTTACAGGTATTTCCGGTGACACTTGTCACTTCGCCGCCTTCCATTTCTACTGTCAACAGGCAGCCCATCGGGCAGCCGATGCAGGTCAGATTTCTTTTCTCCATGGTTTACGCCTCCTCAATCTTTACAGTAATGTTTGTTAAGCCATCGAATGCGGCAAGCTGTTCCTTCTTCAGCTTGATCTCTTCCATCTCACCGGGAGCCATGATCTGGCGTTTGCGGTGGATGATGCGCTCGTCATTCAGATAAGCGGAGACATAGCAGTTCTTATATACAGCACCGACACGGAAACGGACGATCTGTTCATCGGCCATGCGGTTGACATGGATCTTTTTCGGCACGGTATAGCGGACACCATCGACTGCCTGAATCGGGATCTCTGTACCTGTCTCGCCGAGTGTACCGCCGGCCTGTACATAATGAGCGGCATTGCGTCCTGCGGTTGCGGCTTCCTCAGATACAAAGTCTACGAGGTCATGTACATGCAGGACATTGCCACAGGCAAATACACCCTCAATACTTGTTTCAAGACTTTCGTTTACGATGGGACCGGAGGTTACAGGCTCCATGTCGACACCGATGCTGCGTGAGATCTCATTCTCAGGGATCAGACCGCAGGAGAGCAGCAGTGTATCGCAGGTGTATTCTTCTTCGGTACCGGGGATCGGCTTGCCCTTGCCATCCACGGCTGCCAGTGTGATGCCTTCGAGACGCTCCTTGCCCTTGATGTCTACAACGGTATGACTGAGCTTTAACGGAATGCCAAAGTCATCCAGACACTGTACGATGTTTCGTTTCAGACCGCCGGAATAGGGCATCAGCTCTGCGACTACTTTTACTTTGGCGCCCTCTAGAGTCATACGTCTTGCCATGATCAGTCCGATGTCGCCGGAGCCGAGGATCACGACTTCACGGCCGGGCATAAAGCCTTCGATATTTACCAGACGCTGTGCGGTTCCGGCAGAATAGATACCGGCGGGGCGGTAGCCGGGGATATTTAATGCACCGCGGGAGCGCTCACGGCAGCCCATGGCGAGGATGATGGATTTTGCCTGAATATGGAATAATCCATCTGTGCGGTTCATGGCTGTGATCTCCTTTGTGGGAGTGATATCCATGACCATTGTATTTAATTTGTATTCAATTTTTAATTCTTCTACCTGATCGATAAAACGCTGTGCGTACTCCGGCCCGGTCAGTTCTTCCTTAAAAGTATGGAGACCAAAACCGTTATGAATGCACTGGTTCAAAATACCGCCGAGCTGGGTATCGCGCTCTAAAATCAGAATACTGTCAACACCTTCTCTTTTGGCAGCCGCTGCAGCCGCCAGACCGGCAGGACCGCCGCCGATGATTACAATATCATATGAACTCATAGTTTATGCCTCCTCAATACTTTTCTTGCTGTAGCCTACGACCATATTGGATGAGCCACCGTTTTTGGTGATCTCCAGCTGGGAGATACCGAGCTCTCTGGAGATGATCTCCATAGTTCTCGGTGAGCAGAAGCCTGCCTGACATCTTCCCATTCCCGCGCGGGTTCTGCGCTTGACACCATCGAGTGATTTTGCACCCAGCGGACGGTTGATCGCATCCATGATCTCGCCTTCGGTGATCATCTCGCAACGGCAGATGATGTTGCCGTAAGCGGGCTGTTCTTTGATCAGTTTCGCATAGTCTTCTTCTGACAGGGACTTCGGATCGAGAACACCTTTGCGTGTGCCGTTAAAATCAGGATTCTTTTCCGGTTTTAACAGATCTGCGACGATACCTGCCACCTTGACACCGATGGCGGGAGAACTGGTGAGTCCCGGAGATTCGATACCGGCTGCATCTACAAAGAACGGAGCATCTTCCAGTTCTTTGATGATAAACTCATGGTGATCCTCATGCGCACGGTTGCCGGAGAATGAGGTGATCACCTGACGGACAGGTACATTCGGCACGGATCTGGTAGCAGCGGAGATGACATGTGCCAATCCCTGTGCGGTCGTGTTGGTCGCTTCGCGGTCTTCATGGTCGTCTGCGGTCGGTCCGATCAGCGTATTGCCATGAACGGTAGGAGTGACGAGGATACCTTTGCCGTATTTTCCGGGAAGCTGGAAGATCGTGTTGCTCACGAGTCCGCCGGTTGTCTTGTCCAGCAGGCAGTATTCGCCACGGCGCGGAGTGATGTGGATCTTGTTCTCGCTCACCATATTGTGGAAGATATCGGCATTGACACCGGCTGCATTGACGACAACCTTTGTGCGGATATCGCCGTTGTTCGTTGTGAGCAGCCAGCCGTTATCTGTTTTTGTGATCTTGCGGACAGCGGTGTTGAAACGGAATTCTACACCGTTGGTATATGCATTTTCAGCCATTGCGATATTCAGACCAAACGGGCACACGATACCGCCGGTCGGGCAGTAGATGGCTGCGATCGCTTCATCAGAGATATTCGGCTCCATCTGGTGAAGTTCTTCTTTTTCAATGATGCGGCAGCCCGGAACACCGTTTTTCTCTGCATGTGCATACAGCGCCTCCAGATTCGGACGATCCTCCTCACTGAAGCATAAGATCAGAGATCCGTTGCGCTTGAAAGAGAAGTCGAGTTCTTTGGAGAGCGGCTCCATCATTTCATTACCCTTGACATTGAGTTCTGCCATCAGTGTACCGGGAGTACAGTCGATGCCGGAATGAACGATGGCACTGTTGGCTTTGGAAGTGCCTGCACAGACATCCTCTTCCTTGTCCACAACACAGATGTTTAACTTGTAACGGGATAACTCCCGCGCGCTGGCGCTTCCGGTCACGCCTGCGCCGATGATTACTACGTCATACATAATTTTACCTCCTGAAAAAAAGCCGCGCTAAGGAAGATACCGTTTCCGGTATCTCCTAGCACGGCTCTCATCTCTTGCTAGATATGAAATTATTGAATACCTGTGATTACCACGGGATGATGTTGAATAAACCAACTGCCAGTAATCCACCGATGATAGGTCCGACTACCGGAATCCATCCGTAATCAAAGCGTGAAGATCCTTTGCCCTTGATCGGTAATACAGCATGTGCGAGACGGGGACCTAAGTCTCTGGCGGGGTTGATCGCGTATCCGGTCAGTCCACCGAGCGACATACCGATGGAAACAATCAGACCAAATACATACAGGTTGCCAATACCGCCGGCTGCGTCTACATTGCCAAAGCCCTTGATTGCAAATACGAGTACGAAAGTACCGATAATCTCACTCAGCAGGTTCAGACCGGTATTCGGAACCGAAGGGCTGGTAGAGAATGTGCCGAGCTTGGTGGCAGGATCATCAGTTGCGTCATACTGTCCCTTAAACAGAACGAATACACAGCAGGCACCGAGGAATGCACCGATCATCTGTGCAACGATATATCCGGGTACCATACTCCATGCAAGGCTGCCTTCAGCAGCGAGTGCAATGGTCAGCGCGGGGTTGAAGTGTGCACCGGAAGCTGCTCCGAAGATGCAGGCGGGTACCATAACGGCGAGACCCCATGCAAACGTGATCTGAATAGATCCTGCACCCTTCATACCTGACTTGTTCAACGTTACGTTAGCAACAACGCCATCACCTAAAAGGATCAACATAAAGGTTCCAATTAACTCTGCTATATAAGGTAACATAAAAATTCCTCCTGTCAATATTTTTTTGCTTTATCTTATGGCATTGGTATTAGTCTTCCTTTGCCCAGTTGAAAGAGTAGGTAACTGCTTTCTTCCACATCTTTACCTTCTTTTCGGAATCTTCGGTAGAGATCTCCGGTGTAAATGTGCGGTCGATCGCCCAGTTCTTAATGACATCTTCCTTGCTTGACCAGTAGCCGACAGCCAGACCTGCCAGATAAGCAGCACCCATAGCGGTTGTCTCTACACATACCGGACGGTTGACCGGAGCCTGGATGATATCGGACTGCATCTGCATCAGCAGGTTGTTGGCAGAAGCACCGCCGTCTACCTTCAATGCTGCCAGATCGATACCGGAATCAGCTTTCATTGCCTGTAAAACGTCATTTACCTGATATGCCAGTGATTCCAGAGTCGCACGGATAATGTGATATTTGTTGACACCACGTGTCAGACCAACGATCGTGCCTCTTGCGTACTGATCCCAGTAAGGAGCGCCCAGACCGGTGAAGGCGGGTACCACGTAGCATCCGTTGGTATCCTTTACCTTGCGTGCCATGTACTCAGAATCGGGAGCGGAATCGATGAACTTCAGCTCATCACGCAGCCACTGGATAGAAGCACCTGCAACGAAGATCGAACCCTCTAATGCATAGTTGACTTTTCCGTCGAGTCCCCATGCGATAGTAGTTACCAGACCATTCTTGGAGAATACGGGCTTTTCGCCGGTGTTCATCAGCAGGAAGCAGCCGGTTCCGTAAGTATTCTTTGCTTCGCCTTCGGTGAAACAGGTCTGTCCAAACAGAGCAGCCTGCTGATCGCCTGCAGCACCTGCGATCGGGATCGGACCACCGAAATATTCCGGATTGGCTGTGCCGTATACGCAGCTGGAAGGCTTCGGTGTCGGCAGCATGCACTTGGGAATATTTAATTCTGCTAAGATCTCATCATCCCACTCTAAGGTGTTGATGTTAAATAACATGGTTCTTGCGGCATTGGAATAATCTGTTACGTGAACTGCACCCTTGGTCAGTTTCCAGATCAGCCATGTCTCTACTGTACCGAATAATAATTCACCCTTCTCAGCTCTCTCACGTACCCCCTCTACGTTGTCAAGAATCCATTTTACCTTGGAACCTGAGAAGTAAGCATCGATGACCAGTCCGGTCTTGGAACGGAATGTGTCGGTCAATCCTTTTTCTTTTAATGAATCACAATACTCGGAAGTTCTGCGGCACTGCCATACGATCGCATGATAGACAGGCTTTCCTGTGTTCTTATCCCACACGATCGTGGTCTCGCGCTGATTGGTGATACCGATCGCTGCGATGTCTGCTGCAGTAGCGTTCACGTTCGCCATGGCAGCCTTGGCAACTTCTAACTGGGTAGACCAGATCTCGTCTGCATCATGCTCAACCCAGCCGGGCTTCGGGAAATACTGAGTGAATTCCTTCTGGGCAACACTGCACATCTCACCTTTTTCATTAAAGAGAATACAGCGGTTGCTTGTCGTTCCGGCATCCAATGCCATTACATATTTTGCCATAATAATTACCCCCTCCGTTTGGTTATTTTTAAGTTATACTCAGTTTAGCGGTTTTGCTTATTGGTGTCTATAGACAAAAATTGATGATTGTATAAATGATTCCTGTGCAATTTTACACATTTTAAAAAATGACAAAACAGCAATTACCGTCATTCTGGAAAAAATCTTTCGTTGCAAATATGGTAGAATATGATACAATAAAATAATAGATTCCTATATCGGTGTTGTGCGCACCGGCCACAGGTTGTTCATATAGTAATATGGATGATTTTGAATAAGTAATAAAGGGAAAACAATGAGAGCTTTAGACGATTATAAGAAAGAAAGAGACCGCAAGCTTGGCAATATGCTGGGTGCGTGTATGATGAACATGTGGATCTGTTCCTGTATCATGAACACATTCTGGTTTTGGCTGGTGTGTGTAAAAAAAGAGTACCGGAGCGGACTATTTGGTGAGTATCTGATCCCCTTAGCACTGGCAGGATTCTTGTGTCTGTTCTATCAGAAGCTGATTGTGAAGCGGGAGCGCGTGATCAAAAAGTGGATGGCGTATCTGTTGCTCAACTGTTATCTGATCCTGCTTCTCGTCCATCCGTCTAAGCTAATCATGCTGGATGGATTGGTGTTTGGAGTGATGGCGATGTATCCGGTATGGACAGACCGTAAGTGGGTGAAGTGGCAGACCATTCTGCTTGTGGCGATGGTTATTATACGGCATGTGATCCTGCATCAGATGTCAATGCCGCGGCCGGATTACTGGCAGCTGACTAATATTGTAAGTATGCTGTCAATTGGTTTTTTGTTGTATTCGAATGTGGAATATGTGCACAGACAGACGATGCTGCTCGGTGATGCGACACGTATGGATGCCGCGACCGGATTGTACAATCATGAGAGCTTCTACGAGGAACTGGAAAAACGCATGAAAGAATATGCGCAGCTTTCGGATAAGGACAAGGAGGAGAACACCTTCTGCCTGTTTATTGCAGATATCGATAATTTCAAAAAAGTCAACGATACTTATGGTCATGCATTTGGTGACGAGGTATTGCTCGGACTGGCAGGGCTGTTTAAAAAATACTGCGGAAGCAAGGATTTCTCAGCACGTTACGGCGGTGAGGAATTTGTCATGATCGTAGGCGGGTGCCATAAAAAGGATGCACTCACGAGGGCTAATACGCTCCGGAAGGAGTTTGGCAACATGGTATTTACGGATGCATCGGGAACGGATCATCAGTTTACGATCAGTCTGGGTGTCGCGGAGTATGATAAGCCGTGGGATACAGCCAGCAAGTTCTTTGATCAGTCCGATCAGGCATTATATCAGGCAAAGAATACCGGAAAGAACAGGGTCTGCTCAGCATAACAACAGAATCTGTATCCGATATCGGAAACGGAGGTATGCAGTATGGATGGTAAAGTTGGTAACAGTCAGAAACAGAGCAATGACGAAAAGCAACCCGTACAGGATCAGCCGACGCGCTGGTATTGTGATACGGACTGCCGTGCGGCGAATCGTCCGTGCCGCGGGGAAAAGGGCAAGGATCCTACTGCCAAAAATCTCTGCCCTTATTATGAAGACATGTTATTCTGAGTGTGTGGGAAGTACCGGATGAATCCGGACAGATATGGTTCCCTGCGCAGATAATTGTTTTGGAAAAGGCATATGGATAAGCAGATACAGACGGAAGAACAAAATAACATACAGGAAACACAGACACTCCAGCAGGTACGCATCTCGGTGCGTAACCTGGTGGAGTTTTTGATGCGCTCCGGAGACATTGATAATCGTGTGAGCCGTGGGATGCAGCTGAATGCGATGCAGGAGGGCACGCGTATTCATAAGAAGCTGCAGCGGGCAATGGGCAGTTCCTATCAGGCGGAGGTACCGCTGCGGCTGGATGTGGAGACCGGACGCTATATGCTCACGGTCGAAGGGCGCGCGGACGGTATCTATGAGAGAGAGGGCGTGCCGTGTATCGATGAGATCAAGGGCGTGTATCGTGATGTGAACGAGATGGAGGAACCCGTCGCGGTGCATCTGGCACAGGCAAAATGCTATGCCTATATCTATGCATCACAGCAGGATCTGGATCAGATCGGTGTGCAGATGACCTATTGTGATCTGGACACCGAGGAGGTACACCGTTTTTATGAGAATTATGTATTTGCAGAACTGGAAGAATGGTTTGAAGATCTGATGAAGGAATACAAAAAGTGGGCAGATTTTCAGTATGAGTGGCGACAGACATCCATCGCTTCCATAAAAAGAATGGAGTTCCCGTTCCCCTATCGTCAGGGACAGCGTGAACTTGTTGCGGATGTGTACCGTACGATCCTGCGCAGAAGGAATCTGTTCATCCAGGCACCGACCGGTACGGGTAAGACCGTGTCTATATTATTTCCGGCGGTACGTGCGGTCGGGGAAGGGCAGGGAGAGAAGATCTTTTATCTGACGGCAAAGACTGTGACGGCGGCGGTAGCGATGGATACTTTTGCACAGTTTCGGACAAACGGCTACCGTGGGAAAGTCGTACAGATCACAGCAAAAGAAAAATTGTGCAAATGTGAGGCGCCGGAGTGCAATCCGGATGCGTGTCCGTATGCAAAGGGACATTTTGACCGGATCAATGATGCGGTATTTGATCTGCTCGGACGGGCGGATTGTTTTTCCCGTGAAGTATTATTAGAACAGGCCGATCGTTATATGGTATGTCCGTTTGAATTGTGTCTGGATGTATCGACCTGGAGTGATGTGATCATCGGTGATTATAATTATGTGTTTGATCCGACGGTCTATCTGAAACGCTTTTTTGCCGAGGGCAATAAGGGAGATTATCTGTTTCTGGTGGACGAGGCACACAATCTGGTCGAGCGTGGCAGGCAGATGTATTCGGAACATATCATAAAGGAAGATGTGCTGGCGGTGAAGCGCATCTTAAAGCCGCTCAGCAGAAAGGTCACGCGTGCACTGGAACGGGTCAACCAGATCCTGTTAGCATACAAGAGGGAATGTGAGGATTATGTCATCTATGATCTGGAGAGTCATTCGATCAACGATCTGATCTTTGCCCTGATGCGTCTGGCATCTGAGATGGAACGGTTCCTGCAGCGGCCGCTCGCGATCCCTGAGAGGGATGATGTCATGGAATTTTATTTCACGCTGCGCAATTTTCTGAATATCTATGATCTGGTGGATGAGAATTATGTGATCTATTCGTCGATGCAGGAGGATGGGACGTTTGCGCTGAAGCTGTATTGTGCCGACCCGTCGGTGAACCTGCAGAATTGTCTGAACAAGGCACACAGCACCGTATTTTTCTCCGGAACATTGCTGCCGATCGGTTATTACAAGCGGCTGTTGTCCACAGAACCGGATAATTACGCGGTCTACGCACATTCGGTATTTACGCCGGATCAGAGGCTGCTGCTCGTCGGTACGGATGTCAGCAGTAAGTATACGAGGCGGACACCGGATGAATATATGCGCATCGCTTCCTATATAAAAAAGATCTCCGGTGCCAGACAGGGAAATTATATCGCATTTTTCCCTTCTTATAAGATGATGCTGGAGGTCGAGCAGACTTTTGAATATGTGGCGGGTGATACGGTTGATATCATCATCCAACAGCAGAATATGCGTGAGCAGCACAGAGAGGAATTCCTGCAGGAATTTACACTGCCCAGAGAGCGCTCGATGGTGGCATTCTGTGTGATGGGCGGCGTCTTTGGCGAGGGCGTGGATCTGCGTGAGGATCAGCTGATCGGTGCGATCATCGTGGGCACCGGTATTCCGCAGATCGGTGGTGAGTCGGAGATACTAAAAGGTTTCTTTGATGCGCGGGACGGGAACGGATTCGATTATGTATACCGTTTTCCGGGCATGAATAAAGTACAGCAGGCGGCGGGACGTGTGATCCGGACATTATCGGATGTGGGTGTGATCGCACTGCTTGATGAACGTTTTTTACAGAGGGACAACCGGTGTCTGTTCCCGCGGGAATGGGAGGATTACCGCACTACGGATCTGGAACACGTGGAAGGACTGCTTGTCGATTTTTGGCAAACAAAAGGTTGCATTCTGTGACATTTCTGATTATTATATAGATATCGTTGTAAAACACAGACAAACGGAGGAACAATCATGAGTAATGTGCGTCGCGTATATGCGGAGAAAAAACCCGATTTTGCAGTAGCTGCCAAGGATCTCAAGTCAGAGATCAAGAGCTATCTTGGAATAGGGACTGTGACAAATGTGCGGGTGCTGATCCGCTATGATATTGAAAACATCTCGGATGAGACCTATGAAAAGGCAAAGGTGACTGTATTTTCAGAGCCGCCGGTAGATGATCTGTACGAGGAGACTTTTGATGCAAAAGGTGCGGCAGTATTCAGCGTAGAGTATCTGCCCGGACAGTTTGACCAGCGTGCGGATTCAGCCGTACAGTGTGTGCGCCTGCTGAATGAAGAGGAGGAGCCGATCATCCGCTCAGCGACCACGTATGTGATCGAAGGTGATATCGATGCAGCGCAGCTCGAAGCGATCAAAAAGCATTGCATCAACCCGGTAGATTCGCGTGAGACCGGCATGGACAAGCCGGATACACTCGTTCAGGACTTCCCGGAGCCGGAAGATGTCAGGATCTTTGACGGATTCACGACGATGGCAGAGACAGATCTGAAAGAACTGTATGATTCACTGAATCTGGCGATGACCTTCAAGGACTTTTTGCATATTCAGAATTATTTCAAAAATGAGGAGCACCGTGATCCGTCTGTGACAGAGGTGCGCGTGCTCGATACCTACTGGTCAGATCACTGCCGTCATACGACATTCTCGACCGAATTGACAGATGTATCATTTAAGGACGGATATTACCGCCAACCGATGGAGGATACCTATAAGGATTATCTGGAGACCCATCAGAAGATGTATGCGGGACGCGATGACAAGTTTGTCTGCCTGATGGATCTGGCGCTGATGGCTATGAAGCGTCTGAAAAAGGAAGGAAAGCTGGATGATCAGGAGGAATCCGACGAGATCAACGCATGTTCGATCGTCGTTCCGGTAGAGATCGACGGAGAGACACAGGAGTGGCTGGTCAATTTTAAGAACGAGACGCACAACCATCCGACGGAGATCGAGCCGTTCGGTGGAGCGGCGACCTGTCTGGGTGGAGCGATCCGCGATCCGTTATCAGGACGTACATATGTCTATCAGGCGATGCGTGTGACCGGAGCTGCTGATCCGACCGTATCAGTCAAAGATACCATTCCGGGCAAGCTGCCGCAGAAGAAGCTCGTCCGTGGGGCTGCGCAGGGCTACAGCTCATATGGTAACCAGATCGGACTGGCGACCGGATATGTCAAGGAGATCTATCATCCCGGCTATGTGGCAAAGCGTATGGAGATCGGTGCAGTCATGGGCGCAGCACCCAGAAGTGCGGTACAGCGTCTGACTTCGGATCCCGGAGACATCATCATCCTGCTCGGAGGCCGTACCGGACGTGACGGTATCGGTGGAGCGACCGGTTCTTCCAAGGCTCATAATACACAGTCTACCGCGGTATGCGGTGCAGAGGTGCAGAAAGGAAATGCGCCGACTGAGCGTAAACTGCAGCGTATGTTCCGCAGACCGGAAGTATCTCATATGATCAAAAAATGTAACGATTTCGGTGCCGGCGGTGTATCCGTAGCGATCGGAGAGCTGGCAGACGGATTGCGCGTCAATCTGGATCTCGTACCGAAGAAATATGCGGGTCTCGATGGTACAGAGCTGGCGATCTCAGAGTCCCAGGAGCGTATGGCAGTCGTTGTCGCTCCGGCGGATGTAGAGCAGTTCTTAAAATATGCCGCAGAGGAGAACCTGGAGGCAGTAGAAGTAGCGACCGTAACGAGTGAGCCCCGTTTGGTTCTCGAGTGGAGAGGCAAGGAGATCGTCAATATCTCACGTGCATTCCTCGATACCAACGGTGCACATCAGGAGACGACCGTAACTGTAGATATTCCGGAGCAATCTGAGAATTTCTTCCATAAATATGAATTACCTGCAGTTGCACAGGCGCTGGAGAATGGCGATGTGAAGACTGCATGGACCGAGACGTTAAAGGATCTGAATGTATGCTCACAGAAGGGACTCGTGGAGCGTTTTGACGGATCGATCGGAGCAGGCAGCGTCTATATGCCTTACGGCGGACGTTATCAGCTGACCGAGACACAGTCCATGGTAGCAAAGCTGCCTGTACTCGAAGGCAAATGTGATACCGTGACGATGATGTCCTATGGATTTGACCCGTATTTATCCAGCTGGAGCCCGTATCACGGAGCTTCTTATGCAGTTGTCGAATCCCTGTCACGTATCGTAGCGGCAGGTGGTGATTATTCTAAGGTACGTTTCACGTTCCAGGAGTATTTCCGCCGCATGAGCGAGGACCCCGAGCGCTGGAGCCAGCCGTTCGCAGCACTGCTGGGTGCATATCAGGCACAGATCGCACTGGGACTGCCTTCCATCGGAGGAAAAGATTCGATGTCCGGTACATTCAATGAGATCGATGTACCTCCGACACTCGTATCCTTTGCGGTAGATGTAGCGACCAAACAGGATGTGATCACACCCGAGTTAAAGGCAGCAGGCAATAAGCTGATGCTGTTTACGATGGCACGTGATGCCTATGATATGCCTGATTATGAGCAGGCGATGAAGATGTACGATACGATTCATGCATTGATCGGAAAGGGAGCGATCGTATCTGCCTATGCGCTGGATGGCAAGGGAATCGCAGCCGCAGTCAGCAAGATGGGATTCGGTAACAAGCTGGGCGTCACGATCGACAGCAGTGTATCGAAGGAGACATTGTTTGCTCCTGCATTCGGAAGCCTTGTGGCAGAAGTACCGGTGGCATCTGTCGATGCAGTGAAGGAAGCATTCGCGGCAGCAGGTATCGAAGATGCATGTGCGCTCATCGGACGTGTCAATGATACGAAGTCATTTGTCTATGATGAGATGACGCTGGCGATGGATGATGCGATCGAGATCTGGAGCGGTACGTTAGAGAAAGTATTCCCGACGATCGCCGTAGAGGGTAAGGATGATGTCAAGACAGGTCTCTATGAGGCAAAAGAGATCTATGTCTGCAAGAATAAAGTGGCAAAGCCGACCGTATTTATCCCGGTATTCCCCGGAACCAACTGTGAGTATGACAGTGCCAAGGCATTTGAGCGCGCCGGCGCGAACGTAGTCACCAGGGTATTCCGTAATCTGGATGCAGCAGGTATCCGTGATTCTGTCGATGAGTTCTCTAAGGCGATCGCACAGGCACAGATCATCATGTTCCCCGGTGGATTCTCCGCAGGTGATGAGCCGGAGGGCAGTGCGAAGTTCTTTGCCAATGCATTCCGCAGTGAGAAGATCAGCGAGGAAGTCATGAAGCTGTTGAATGAGCGTGACGGACTGGCACTCGGTATCTGTAACGGATTCCAGGCACTGATCAAGCTCGGACTCGTTCCTTACGGCAAGATCACAGAGCAGACAGCTGACTCACCGACACTGACTTACAATACGATCGGACGCCATATCAGCAAGATGGTATATACCAAGGTCGTTTCCAATAAGTCACCCTGGATGGCAGGTGCGACACTTGGTGGTGTATACACGAACCCGGCTTCACATGGAGAGGGTCGTTTCGTAGCACCGAAGGAGTGGTTGGACAAGCTGTTTGAGAATGGACAGGTCGTGACACAGTATGTCAATGAGTCCGGCAATCCGACGATGGACGAGGAGTGGAACGTCAACGGCTCCTACATGGCGATCGAAGGTATCACCAGCCCGGACGGAAGAGTGCTCGGCAAGATGGCACACTCTGAGCGTCGCGGAGATGCAGTCGCAGTCAATATCTACGGCGAGCAGGATCTGAAGATCTTCGAGAGTGGTGTCGCATACTTTAAATAATGCCGGTTTCGTGCAAGAATAGTTTTCCGACGTCTGAGAGTTCCCTGTCCTTGCGGATGAGGAAGACGCTGGTGATATATAAGCCGGCATCGGCGATCGGGCGCACGATCATATCGGTCGTCTTGGGCGCATCGGCTTCCGAGTAAGGGATCAGGGCAATGGCGTCAAACGTCCGAGCCCATTCGATGGCGGTCTCATTGATGGATGTAATGATCGCGACATTCGGTGCTACGGCATGCTGACCGAATACGGTGTAGATAATATTAGAAATATCAAACGGAATAGCCAGTGGATATCCTGTGAATTCGGAGATGTCCACCGGCTTTTTTGTATTGGCGAGCGGGTGTCCGGGAGGAATCACTGCTACGATATCATCCTTTTCGTAGGGAAAACAGGTGAGGGCTCCGTACTGGGGGATGCTGGCGCGGACGAGTCCGATCTCAGTGATGCCGTTCAGGACGTTTGGAACCACAAAATCACTGGCGAGTTCATAGACATCATAGTTGATATCCGGATGATTTCTGGCAAACGCTTCAAACAACTGGTGAATATAGTGAATGGAGTTCCCCGCAGGGATCGATATCTTCAGCTGTTCACGATACCCGGCCTGCTGGCAGAACAGGGATGTGCTGATGCTGCTCTCGATGCGGCAGATCTCACGTGCTTTGTTGTAAAAGATGCGTCCGGCTTCCGTCAGCTCGATCGAGCGGCTGCCGCGGTTGATCAGTCTGGCACCGTAGGTGCGTTCGATATTTTTCAACTGGTTGCTGAGTGATGGCTGTGCGATCAGCAGGTGCCTGGAAGCGGCCAGGATGCTGCCGCAGTCAACGATCGCCACAAAATTCCTGTAAGATTCCAGTGTCATAGTCGTCATCTCCTTTGATATAATAAAAATATTATAGTTGATAAGTGAAATTAGTAATATTATTATAATTTTCTTTCTATTATAATACAAGTGTTTCACAATACAAAAGAGCATGTGATCATGCAGAAAGAGGGAGTTATGACAAACATCTTAACAGACATCCTTGCTGTCATCGGAGTCGTATTGAACGGACTGCCGCAGGGATTGTTGGCACTTACTTTTGGATTTGCATCTATTCCGACCGCAATGGCGTTTTTTATCGGAGCGATCGGAAATACCGTGACGCAGAGCGTGGCACCGATCTCGTTCCAGGCAGAGACGATCACCTATGCCGGAAGCGCAGGAAAGGATCGTTCTGAGCGTTGCACCATGATCTTTTTCGGTGCAGTGATCATGGCGGTGATCGGAGTATTCGGCCTGCTGACCAAGATCGTTGATTTTGTCGGTGAAGACATCGCATTCGGTATGATGGCCGGAGTCGGAATCATCCTGACGAAAGCAGCGATGGATATGATCAAAAAGGACAAGCTGGCCGGAGGTGTATCACTTGTGGCAGCACTCATCACATATTTCATCACAAGAAACAGCGGAAATACGTTAGTATATACGATCGTGATCTCTGTTGTGGCATCCTGCATCGCAAATGCGATCTTCAAGAAAGAAAAAGAAAACATCGTCGTCGTCGATGACAAATTTATTCGTCAGAAATTTACGATTAATACAAATGTGATCATGGGTGCGCTCGGTATGGTGTGCCTGAATATCGGTTCTAATATTTCTTTTGGTTCTATCACCGCAAGCATGGCAACCAGTGGAAATTATAACGTGGATCATCTGACCGTGATCTCTTCTCTGGCAGACATGGGATCTTCCTTCTTCGGTGGCGCACCGGTAGAATCTATCATCTCAGCAACCGCCAGTGCACCGCATCCCGTATGGGCAGGTGTGGCAATGATGGTGGTGATCGGTGTGATCCTGATCCTGGGTATCCTGCCTAAGATCAGCAAATATGTACCCGCATCTTCGATCGCCGGTTTCTTATTCGTTCTCGGTATCTTCAAGACAGTTGCACTGGATGCGCCTGCAGCGCTCGCTACCAATGCAGCAGTCGGCGGATCTACACTGGTCGTTACCGCTGTCACGAATCCGTTCCTTGGAATGCTCGCCGGTATCGTAGTAAGATTACTTGGAATCTAAGAGGAAAAACGGAGGAATACATATGACAGAATATACAATGGAATTATGCGGGGTCAGAAGAACACTCCCGTTTATTCCGATCAATGAGACGATGGCATTTGCGAGCTTTGTTGTTCTGGGTGATACAGAACTGGTCGCTGCCTGCGCACCAAAGCTGGCTGAGCTGATCGGTCCGGTGGATGCGATCCTGACTGCAGAGGCGAAAGGCATCGCACTGGCTTATGAAGTGAGCAAGTGTCTTGGACTGAAAGAATTTATCGTGGCCAGAAAGAGTGAAAAATCATACATGAAAGATGTGGTCAGCGCATCTGTTCATTCAATCACGACTGCCGGAGAGCAGCATCTGTATCTCGATGGTGTGGATGCGGATAAGATCCGTGGAAAGAAGATCTGCATTATCGATGATGTGATCTCTACCGGAGAATCACTGCATGCTTTGGAGGCATTGGCTCATAATGCAGAAGCCGAGATCGTCAAAAAGGCGGCACTGCTGGCAGAGGGAGATGCTGCGAAGAGAGATGATATTATCTTTTTACAGAAGCTGCCCCTGTTTACAAAGTCAGAAGACGGCTATGCAGAAATTGTAGATTAAGTAAATCGTATTTAGAAGATACAGGCTCCATGAAATATCGCTTTTCATGGAGTCTTTTCTTGTAAAGAGGTGGGTGTATGGTGTAGAATATATAAAATCAGTGGATTAGGAGAAACATGGATGCATTTACTGACAGAAACGGTAGCAACGATCAAAAAAGTATGTGATTATGAAAAAAGTGTGCGCGTGGATATCCGTGCGTTACAGAATCTGCTGGCGATCTTTGCGATTGTCATGTTGTTGATCGATATAGAAAATTACAGATTGGGAAAATATGTTATCGGAGCTATGACTCTGGCGGTTGCAGTTGTGAGCATATTGGCAGCACTCGTATTGAGCCGTTATCAAAAGGATGCCTACCGGGTCGCGCGTATCGCGGTTGTCATCTTTTTTATATTTGCTGTGCCGATCGCGATCGGCGGTGTGAATGATGGTTTTTCGCTGTTGTGGTATATGCTGCTTCCGATCATTACGCTCATTTTACTCGGAATGCCGTTTGGTGCGCCGATCTGTATCGGATATGGTCTGGTGATCATGCTGCTGTTCTGGACACCATTGCGCCGGGTACTGGTGTATCCGTATTCCAGAGATTATTTATTTTTCTATCCGATCTTTTACTGGGGATTTTGTCTGCTGGTCGTTGTCATGGATATCTTTTACAAACGTTATCAGATGATGCAGACAGAGAATGAGAAAAAACTGGAGGAAGAAGTGCAGTGTGCTGTCCGGGGGACACAGAATCTGATGGTGAATGCGGTGACTACGATCAGCCAGATGCTCGATGAAAAGGATTCTTATACACAGGAACATTCCAGACGGGTAGCCGAATATTCGAGACTGATCGCACAGAATCTGACGAATGCGTCGTTTAGTGAGGAGGAGATCTCACTGATCTACCGGAGTGCCCTGCTGCATGACATCGGCAAGATCGCTGTTCCGGATGCGGTGCTCAACAAGCCGGCGCATCTGACGGATGAAGAATATGAGATTATGAAAAAACATACGCTGTGGGGCAGGGAGATCCTGTCGGAACTGAAATTTCTGCCACAGGCGGATCTCGGGGCGAGCTATCACCATGAACGCTATGACGGGAAAGGTTATCCGTTCGGTCT
>Ga0129312_1000598_pt1 | contig 28374 bp, 31 predicted proteins | sample O827metagenome_FD_94434 | JGI IMG/M metagenome (GOLD analysis project Ga0129312, IMG submission 94434) | Orangutan group fecal microbial communities from Wisconsin, USA - O827 metagenome | ecosystem: Host-associated > Mammals > Digestive system > Large intestine > Fecal | place: USA: Wisconsin... | reverse complement strand
GGCGACGGCGGTATCGTCTCCACGCCTACCGGCTCCACCGGCTACTCCATGGCGGCGGGCGGCCCCATTGTGGAGCCTACGGCGCGAAACCTGCTGCTGACGCCTATCTGCCCCCACTCCACACGGGCCGGCAGCTATGTGCTGTCGCCGGATCACACCATTACCATCGAGGCGGCGGACGCCAACCGGAAATTCGTCTACCTCTCCGTGGACGGCGGCAAGGCATTCTCCCTGAAAAACGGGGACAAGGTGCGGGTACGGCAGTCCAAATTCACCACAAAGCTGGTGCGGCTCTCCAAGAAGAGCTTCTGCGAGATACTGGATTCAAAAATGGGAATGGAGGCAGCCAAGCATGAAAAATGACCGTCAAACCATCCTGCTGGAGATCATTGAGCAGGAGGCTGTGGAGACGCAGGAGCAGCTGCTGCGCCTGTTGGCGGAGCGCGGCGTGAAATGCACGCAGGCCACCGTTTCCCGTGACATCAAGCAGCTCCATCTGGTGAAGGAGCCCACCGGACATGGGCGCTACCGCTACGCCGTGTCCGTGCAGAAAACGAAGCTGAACTTCGCCGAGAAGCTGCGCACGATCTTCCGGGAGTGCGTGCTGTCGGTGGCATCGGCGCAGAATCTGGTGGTGCTGAAGACCATCGAGGGTATGGCGCAGGGCGCGGCCTTTGCGCTGGACAATATGGCGGAGACAGACATCGTGGGGACGCTGGCGGGTGACGACACCATTCTCCTGGTGTTCCACGACAACGCCCGCGCCGTAGATTTCTGCGAGCAGGTCAAGCAGATGCTCCGCTAAGGAGCGAGGGAGGAGAACGCCATGCTGGAAGTGCTCCACATTGAGAATATCGCCATTATCGAGGAGGCGGACATCCGGTTCGAGCCGGGCTTCAACGCCCTGACCGGCGAGACGGGTGCGGGCAAGTCCATCGTCATCGATGCCCTCGGCGCCGTGCTGGGGCAGCGCGCCAGCCGCGAACTGATCCGCACCGGTATGGATAAAGCCTTTGTCAGCGCCGTGTTCTCCGGCGTGGATGCCTCTGTACCGGAGGCGCTGGGCATTGCTCCGGAGGAGGACGGCTCACTGCTGCTGCAGCGGGAGATCCACGGCGACGGCAAAAATGTTTGCCGGGTGAACGGGCGGCCTGTGACGGTGGGGCAGCTGAAAACGCTGGGTAGCCGTCTGCTGAACATCCATGGCCAGCACGACGGGCAGCAGCTTTTGGACGAGGAGCAGCACCTGCTGCTTCTGGACAGCTTCGGAAAGCTGGAGGCGCTTATCACTGCATATGCTGAAAAGTATAAAGACTTTACAGATATCCAGAGGAAGATACAGTCGCTGGAAATGGATGAATCGGAAAAAGCCCGCCGGGTGGACACCCTGACGTATCAGATCGGCGAGCTGGAACGGGCGCAGCTCCGGGCCGGTGAGGAGGAGGAGCTTTCCGCTCGCCGCAATCTGCTGCGCAACGCGGAGAAGTTCATCTCCGCCGTCTCCGAGGCGGATTACGCCCTCAACGGGGACGACGGCGGCGACGGTGCGCTGGGGCTTCTGCGCCGGGCGCAGGACGCCATCGGCGCGGTGCGCCATCTGGACGAGGATTATGCCAAGCTCTATGAGCGCATAGAGGCGCTGTACAGCGAGGTCTATGACGTGGCGGCCACCATCGAGGACAAGCGGGAGGGCTTCGACTTCTCGCCCCACGAGCTGGACGATGTGGAGAGCCGCATGGACCAGCTGTACCGGCTGAAAAAGAAGTACGGCCCCAGTGTGGAGGATATGCTGGCCTATCTGGGGCGCTGCCGTGCCGAGCTGGAGCAGATCGAGTACGCCGGCGATACACTGGCCCGTCTGGAGCAGGCGCGCGGCAAGGCGGAAAAGGCCGCTATGACCGCCGCGCAGCAGCTCTCCGAGGGACGGCGGCAGGCAGCGGAGCGGTTGTCCGGCCAGATACTGGATGAGCTGCGGCAGCTGGATATGGGTAAGATCCGCTTCACAGTGGATATCGCGGAAAAGCCGCTGAGCGCCGACGGTATCGATCAGGTGCGGTTTTTGATGTCCGCCAACGTGGGAGAGGAGCTGCGTCCCATCCACAAGATCGCCTCCGGCGGCGAGTTGGCCCGCATCATGCTGGCCATGAAGAACGTCTTGTCGGAGCAGGATATGGTGGGGACGATGGTGTTCGACGAGGTGGATACCGGCGTCAGCGGCCGCGCCGCCCAGAAGGTGGCGGAGAAGATGGCCCGCGTCAGCCGCCGCAAGCAGGTGCTGTGTGTGACCCATCTGCCCCAGCTGGCTGCCATGGCGGATGTACATTTCTCCGTAGAAAAGGGCGAGAAGAACGGCCGCACCTACACGGCGGTGCGGCGGCTGGACAGGGAGCAGCGGCGGCAGGAGCTGGCGCGGCTCACCGGCGGCAGCCATGTGTCCCAGACCATGCTGAATGGAGCAGAGGAGCTGCTGGCCGAGGCGGAAAAGTTCCGCGCCGCCCTGTGATCGAGCGTAAATTGCCGTTATAGGAAATAATAGTTGACAAGCGGATTTTTTCTGCTAAAATGGTTTCAACTTCATACTGCAACAGCGATGAAAGGAAGAAGTAGCACGTCTCAGCACCTGCAAAGAGAGCCTCCGGCCGGTGAAAGGAGGAGAGGGCGGGATCTGCGAATACATCCTGGAGCAGCCTCCTGAAGCCGTGTTGACGGCGCGTAGGGATGTGTCGGGTTCGCCCGTTACCGCGATAGGGTGTGTCAGCACCCGACGAGGCCGTGTCTGCGAGGGCGCGGCGAATATGAGGTGGTACCGCGATTTGATCGCCCTCTGTCGACAGGCAGGGGGCGTTTTTTCATCCCCCTGCGCAGGAAATGATACGAATATCAATAGAAAGGAAATGAAAAACATGGGAATTTATGAGGAACTGGTGGCCCGCGGCCTGATCGCGCAGGTCACCAACGAGGATGAGATCCGCGAGATGATCAACAACGGCAAGGCCACGTTCTACATCGGCTTTGACTGCACGGCGGATTCTTTGACGGCTGGACATTTCATGGCTCTGACCCTAATGAAGCGTCTGCAAATGGCGGGCAACAAGCCCATCGCCCTGATCGGAGGCGGCACCACCATGATCGGCGACCCCTCCGGCCGTACCGATATGCGGAAGATGCTCACCAAGGAGGACATCGACCACAACGCCGAGTGCTTCAAGCGTCAGATGGAGCGGTTCATCGACTTCGGCGAGGGTAAGGCCATCATGCTCAACAACGCTGACTGGCTGCTGAAGCTGAACTATGTGGATCTGTTGCGAGAGGTGGGCGCGTGCTTCTCTGTGAACAATATGCTCCGCGCCGAGTGCTACAAGCAGCGCATGGAGAAGGGTCTGAGCTTCCTGGAGTTCAACTATATGATCATGCAGAGCTACGACTTCTACTATATGTTCCAGCACAACGGCTGCAATATGCAGTTCGGCGGCAACGACCAGTGGAGCAATATGCTGGGCAGCACGGAGCTGATCCGCCGCAAGCTGGGCAAGGACGCCCACGCCATGACCATTACCCTGCTGACGGATTCTCAGGGCAATAAGATGGGTAAGACTGCCGGCAACGCCGTGTGGCTGGATCCCAACAAGACCAGCCCCTTCGAGTTCTATCAGTACTGGCGCAACATCGACGATGCCGATGTGCTCAAGTGCATCCGGATGCTGACCTTCCTGCCGCTGGAGCAGATCGACGCCATGGCCGATTGGGAGGGTGCTAAGCTCAACGAGGCTAAGGACATCTTGGCCTATGAGCTGACCAAGCTGGTTCACGGTGAGGACGAGGCGGAAAAGGCCCGTCAGTCTTCCAAGGCACTGTTTTCCGGCGCCGGTGATACCGAGCATATGCCCACCACCGAGCTGACCAACGACGACTTCGGCGGCGGTGCCATCGACGTGCTGACGCTGCTGGTCAAGTGCGGTCTGGCTACCTCCAAGGGTGAGGCTCGCCGTCTGGTGCAGCAGGGCGGTGTGACGGTCAACGACGAGAAGGTGTCCGCCATTGAGACGACCTTCGGCTGTGAGCAGTTCACCGGCGACGGCGTTATCATCAAGAAGGGCAAGAAGGTGTTCCACCGGGCTGTTCTGGTGTAAGAGCCTCTCCTGCATAATAGCTTCAACGTCCCAAGAGGCCGCGGCAGTGCCGCGGCCTCTTGTCATATCGGAATGATGGTGCACCCCCACAGAAAAGGAGTTGAACGCGGCGGGATTTTATATTATAATAAATCATTATTACTTTAGAAAATGAGAGATGTACACATGAAGACCCATGATTTCTATTTTGACCTGCCGCCGGAGCTGATCGCACAGACTCCTATTGCACAGCGGGACGCCTCCCGGCTGCTGGTGTTGGATAAGATCACCGGTGCCACGGAGCACCGGCATTTCTTCGGCCTGCCGGAGTATCTGCACCCCGGCGACTGCCTGATCCTCAACAATTCCAGAGTGCTGCCGGCCCGCCTGCTGGGTCACCGCGTGCCGGGTGGCGGCGCCTGCGAGATCCTGCTGCTCATCGATCGGGGCGACAACGTGTGGGAGTGCCTTGTCCGTCCGGGCAAGAAGCTGCGCAAGGGAGCGAAGGTGTCCTTCGGTGACGGCGAACTGACGGCGGAGATCGCGGAGGAGCTGCCGGACGGCAACCGGCTGGTGAAGTTCTTCTATGAGGGTATTTTTCTGGAGGTGCTGGATCATCTGGGCAAGATGCCGCTGCCGCCCTACATCAAGGAAGAGCTGCAGGATCGGGAGCGGTATCAGACCGTCTACTCCAAGGTAAACGGTTCTGCCGCCGCCCCCACTGCGGGACTGCATTTCACACCGGAGCTGCTGGAGAAGATTCAGCAGATGGGTGTAAAGGTTGGATACGTTACACTCCATGTGGGACTTGGTACCTTCCGCCCTGTGAAGGAGGAGGAGATCACCGACCACGCCATGCACAGTGAATACTGTGTCATCTCGCAGGAGACGGCAGACCTTATCAACGAGACGAAGAAAAACGGCGGCAGGGTCATCTGCGTGGGCACCACAAGCTGCCGTACTGTGGAGTCGCAGGCAGCGGAGGACGGCACCATGCGGGCCTGCGCCGGCTGGACGGATATCTTCATCTATCCCGGCTATCGCTTCAAGGTGATGGACGCGCTGGTCACCAATTTCCATCTGCCGGAGTCCACGCTTATCATGCTGGTATCGGCGCTGGCAGGTCGGGAGCACGTGCTGTCCGCCTACAAGGAGGCGGTGGAGCAGCGCTATCGCTTTTTCTCCTTCGGCGATGCGATGTTTATCCACTGAGCGCAAACACATAAAATATAAGGGGGGACGCAGATGCATCTGCCGGAGCTTGTTTCCGATCTCGCCGTTATTCTGCTGACAGGCGGCGTGATCACGGTGATCTTCAAAAAGCTGAATCTGCCGCTGGTGCTGGGTTACATACTGGCGGGATTCCTCATCGGCCCTTATATGCCGCTGTTCTTCTCTCTGGCCGACATCGAGGCGGTGTCCACCTGGAGCGAGATCGGCATCATCATCCTGATGTTCTGCCTCGGTCTGGAGTTCAATCTCCACAAGCTGGCCAGTGTGGGCGGCACGGCGATCATCACCGCACTGGTGGAGGTCGGCGGTATGCTGGCCTTCGGTTTCGCCGTGGGGCAGCTCATGGGCTGGGGTACGATGGACAGCGTGTTCTTGGGCGGTATGCTGTCCATGTCGTCCACCACCATTATCATCAAGGCCTTTGACGAGCTGAACGTCCGGAAGAAGGACTTCGCCCAGCTGGTGTTCGGCACACTGGTGATGGAGGATATCGCGGGTATCTTCATGATGATCATCCTGTCCACCATCTCCGTCAGTAAGTCCATTTCCGGCGGGGCGCTGGCGCTCCAGCTGGGACTGCTGCTGCTGTATCTGGTGCTGTGGCTGGTGCTGGGCATTTTCCTGCTGCCCACGCTGCTGAACAAGGCGTCCAAGCTGATGAGCGACGAGACACTGCTCATCGTGTCGCTGGGCATCTGCTTCGGCATGGTGCTGCTGGCGGACGCGCTGGGCTTTTCCTCGGCGCTGGGCGCGTTTTTGGCGGGCTCACTGTTGGCAGGCACCGTCCACGCCGAGCGGGTGGAGCATCTGACCGCCGGCGTCAAGGACCTGTTCGGCGCGGTGTTCTTCATCTCCGTGGGTATGATGCTGAACCCCGGCGCCGTGGTAAAGTACGCCGTCCCCATCCTCATCCTGACGCTGGTGACCCTTGTGGGCAAGCTGATCTTCTCCTCGCTGGGCGTGCTGCTGTCCGGCCACACGCTGCGGCAGGCCATCCACTGCGGCTGCGCGCTGGCGCAGATCGGTGAATTTGCATTTATCATCGCCTCGCTGGGTCTGTCGCTGGGCGTGATCGCGGACTATATCTATCCCATCATCATTTCCGTATCCGTCATCACCACGCTGACCACGCCGTTCTTTATCAAGAGCGCCGACAGCATCTGCAACGGCATCGAAAAGCTGCTGCCGGAAAAGCTGGTACAGAAGCTGGACAGCTATACGGACGCGGAGCAGACGGCCAAGGAGCAGGACAGCGACTGGGCGGTGTTCCTGCGCCGCTATATAAAGCGAACGGTGTTCTACGGCGTGCTGATGCTGGGCATCGTCAGTCTGGGCGATATGCTGCTGCTGCCGCTGCTGGAGAAGACGCTCTCCGCGGCGGCGTGGGTCAGCAAGGCGGTGACGCTGTGCGCCGTATACCTGTGCATCGCCATGTTCGTCCGGCCTATGCTCGACGCCCATTCGCCCCAGTACACGGTACTGTGGGCCAAGAAGCGCAGCTTCCGCCTGCCGCTGATCGCGCTGAGCGTCATCCGAGTGCTGCTCATTGTGTTTATTGTGTTCCTGCCCATCCGCTCGGTGCTGGGCATCCATAGCCTGTGGATATTGCCGCTGCTGGCGGCGGCGGTGCTGGTGGCCGGACACTTCGGTTGGTTCGCCTCGGCGTATCTGCTGGTGGAGACCCGGTTCCTCACCAACTTCAACGAGCGCCTTTTGCAGCAGTACGGCGACAGCAATGACGCCACATGGCTGGACGAGAAGATGTATGTGACGGAGCTGATCTGCCCGCCGGAGGAGGCGGGGAAGGATCTGCGCGCCTTGGGCTGGGGACGGCGCTACGGCGCGAATATCATCAAGATCGTCCGGGGAAAGAAGGAGTTTGACATCCCCTCCGGCGACATGGTGCTGAGCGAGGGCGACCGGCTGGCGGTCATCGGCGAAAAGGAGAATCTGGTGTCACTGCGGCTGTCCATCGGCGCTGACGCGGCGGAGGATATCCCCACGCTGCACACCTATATCGCCGGGGAGAAGGCGCTGTATACCTATACGCTGGATGTGGCGAAGAACGACCATCTGGCGGGCAGCACCATCCGGGACAGCGGCCTGCGGGAGAATTACGACTGCATGATCCTTGGCTTGCAGCGGAATCTGCTGCCCATCATCGGGCCGGATGTAAATTTTGTGATACAGCGCGGGGATCTGGTCTGGCTGCTTGGCTCCCACCGCATGGCGGAGAAGGCGCTGGACGATATGGAGGAAGCATAAATGTTCAAAGTGATCAAGAAGCAGGGCAAGGCCCGGCGGGGCGTGTTCACCTGCGCCCACGGCGGCGAGGTACAGACGCCGGTTTTCATGAACGTAGGCACGCAGGCGGCCATCAAGGGCGGTGTCAGCGCGCTGGATCTGAAAGAGGAGCTCGGTACGCAGATCGAGCTGTCCAATACCTACCACCTGCACCTGCGGCCCGGCGACGACGTGGTGCGCCAGCTGGGCGGCCTGCACAAGTTCATGCGCTGGGATGGCCCCATCCTCACGGATTCCGGCGGCTTTCAGGTGTTCTCGCTGGCGGGCCTTCGGAAGATCAGCGAGGAGGGCGTCACCTTCGCCAGCCATCTGGACGGCCACCGTATCTTCATGGGGCCGGAGGAGAGTATGCGCATCCAGTCCAATCTGGGCTCCGATATCGCCATGGCGTTTGACGAGTGCGTGGAGAACCCCGCCGCCTACGACTACGCCAAGGCCAGCTGCGAGCGGACGCTGCGCTGGCTGGAGCGGTGCAAGGCGGAGCATGATCGGCTCAACGCGCTGCCCGACACCATCAACCCGCAGCAGATGCTGTTCGGCATCAATCAGGGCGCGACCTACGCCGACCTGCGCATCTGGCATATGCAGCAGATCGCCAAGATCGACTGCGACGGCTTTGCCATCGGCGGTCTGGCGGTAGGCGAGCCGACAGAGGTGATGTACGAGATCATCGACGCGGTGGAGCCGTATATGCCGGCGGACAAGCCCCGCTACCTCATGGGCGTGGGAACGCCCAGCAATATCATCGAGGGTGTGGCCCGGGGCGTGGACTTCTTCGACTGTGTGATGCCCGCCCGCAACGCCCGGCACGGCAAGCTGTTCACATGGAGCGGCACGCTGAACATCAAGAACGCCAAGTACAAGCTGGATGAGAGCCCCATTGATCCGGCGTGCGACTGTCCGGTGTGCCGGAATTTCAGCCGCGCCTACCTGCGGCACCTGTTCACGGCGGAGGAGATGCTGGCCATGCGTCTGGCGGTGATGCATAACCTGTATTTTTATAACAAGCTGACCCAGCGCATCCGCGAAAGCCTCGACAACGGCAGCTTTGACGCCTTCCGGGAGGCATACAGCAAAAAACTGGCGGAACGTGTATAAAACCTCTTGCCAAAGCGTGTAGGGTTGAGTATAATAGTAGCAGTTTGTAAAAAAGGAGTAACGTTTCCATGTTTGACATCGCATACGCAGCAACTGCCTCCGGTACCGCCTCCGGCGCCGGCATGGGTTCCACGATCATGATGATCGTTCTGATGATCGCCATTTTCTACTTCCTGATGATCCGTCCCGAGAACAAGCGGAAGAAGCAAGCCGAGGAGATGCGCAGCGCTCTGAAGAAGGGCGACTGGCTGACCACCATCGGCGGCGTGTATGGCCGCGTTGTTGCCATCACCGATCGTACCGTGGTCATCGAGACCAGTGAGGATCGCGTCCGCGTGGAGTTCCTGAAGTCTGCCATCGGCCAGGTCGGCACGCTGGATCAGCAGGCCGCCGCCCAGCAGCGTCCCGCCAAGAAGGACAAGAAGGCTGCTGAGGAGAAGGTCGAAGAGAAGCCCGCTGAGACCGAGACCAAGTCCGAGTCCGACAAGACGGACGCCCAGTAAGTTCTCTGCATAGAAAAATACCTCCCCCGAATATGCTGTGAAAAAGCATTTGGGGGAGGTATTTTTATGTCTGTCAAGAAGCTGCTGGGCGCGGCGATGTGGCAGGGACTGCTGCTGGCGATACTCACATTACTGGCGTTGCTGGCGGTATCGTCGCTGATGCTGCAAAGAGGGCTGCTGCCGGAGAGCGGCGCACCGTCTATGGTCTGTGCCGCCTGCGCCGCAGCGGTATTTGCCGGCAGCCGCCGTGCCGTCAGAAAGGGGGAGGGCGGCCCCTTGCCGCAGGCGGCGGCTGTGGCGGTGTGCCTGTACGCGGCGCTATGGCTTATTGCGCTGGGCGGTACGCCGCAGTTTTCCATCCACGGCCCTGCCGTGACGGCGTCGGTATTCGGCGGGGCACTGCTGGCCGGACTGCTGGGCAAAAAGAGAGGGAAGCGTCAGGCGGGAAAGCATCGCAAGGGGGAGAAGGGGCGGCCTGCCACCGGGAAAGGGCGGCGGTGACATAAAATAGAACATGGTTAAAATAACGAATTTGTTTTTTTCGCCCGGATTTCCTTGACGGGAAATGACGGCCGATTCGCCGCGCCAGACGGGAAAATAAAAGTCAATATGTTGTGCGCATTTTTCCGCGCTCCTGCCACATCTCGGAGTTTTCGGCAACTTTATGGCGGCGAAAACGTCTGCGTTCACGCGGTTAACATAATAGTGTTTACATAACATTTTGACATAATTTACAAAAAACGTGTTTTTGCGCGAAATCGCTTGCAGATTTGTCGGATTTGCCATATAGTATTCAGTACGAACGTACGCGGTCTATTTGCACGGCTTGGCTCATAAAATTGGACGAGGTGAGCCGATGAAGCCGTATAACAGACAGACGCGCCTGCCCGCACCGCCGGACAGAGGTCTTTTCATTTTATGTGGATGCTTTACGCTGGGGATGCTGCTGGCGTATCCGATCCAACGACGGGTCGGCGCGGAGGCGCTTACCCAGTTGGGTACATATGTCCAGGGCTATGCACGGCTGGCAGAGGATCGCGTGCAGCAGCCGGCGTCTGTCCTCTCCGCGGCGGCAGCCTATCTGCGTTACCCGCTGCTGGCGCTTTTGTGCGGACTCAGCGGCGCCGGTGTCGTGCTGATCCCGCTGCTGTGCGGGGTGCAGGGCTTCTTCCTGTCCTTCTCGGTCTGCTGCTTCGCCGCGTCCTTGGGACGTGAGGGCGTCCTGCTTGCGTTGGCGGCGCTGGGGCTGCGGTGTCTGTTCGTACTGCCGTGTATGCTGTATCTGTCGGGAGCCGGCTTTTCCCGCGCCTGCCGGTCGCTGGGGCGAGGACAGGCGGCCAAGGCCGCGATCAACTGGCGGATGCTGTTGTTTTGTGTGTTTGTGCTTCTGGCCGGTACGGTGGTGGAGTGCGCCATTGTACCGAAATTTTTCGCGCTTATTTTGGCGCGGATGTCTTAGGAAGAAAGGGGTGAGGGAATATGACGGACTATATCGCGGCGTACCGCGAATATCTGGCCGAGGAAAAGCAGGCGTCCGCCAACACCCTCAGCTCCTACATACGCGACCTGACCCAGTTCCAGAGCTGGCTCATCACCAACAATGCCGCCGATCTGCGGAAGGTGAAGAAGGATACCATCAACGAGTATCTGCTCCACATGAACCACAGCGGGAAGTCCCCCGCCACCGTGACGCGCTCCACCGCGTCCATCAAGTCGTTCTACAACTACATGGTACAGATCGGCGCGGTCAAGACCAACCCGGCCAAGGCGGTGGTGGCCATGAAGGTGGAGCGCAAGTACCCGGAGATCCTGACCAACCGGGAGGTGGAGCTGTTCTTGGAGCAGCCCAAGTGCGTGGATGAAAAGGGCTTCCGCGACCATGCCATGCTGGAGCTGCTGTACGCCACCGGCATCCGCGTGTCGGAGCTGATCGGCCTGAACGTCAACGACGTGAACCTGTCCGCCGGCTTTGTCCGCTGCCAGAGCAAGGGCAAGGAGCGCATCGTGCCGCTGTACCCCGCCGCGGTGAAGGCGCTGGAGGACTATGTGAAGGATATCCGTCCCCGCATCGTGGCCGACGAGGAGGAGCAGGCGCTGTTTGTCAACATGAACGGCGAGCGCATGAGCCGTCAGGGGTTCTGGAAGATCATCAAGTACTATCAGGAGAAGGCGGAGATCGACAAGGACATCACGCCTCATACGCTGCGCCACTCCTTTGCGGTGCATCTGTTGGAAAACGGCGCGGATCTCCGCTCCATTCAGGAGATGCTGGGGCACGCCGATATCTCCTCCACCCAGATCTACACCCACGTCATCAAAAAGCAACTGAAGGATGTCTACAACAAGGCGCATCCCCGCGCCTGAGCCCTTCTGCGGCATCCTTCGCTGATACGCCGCTGCGCCGCCCGGTTTTCGCCGGGCGGTTTTTGTTGCTATTTCACAGCGGCTTTGCTATAATAGAACTAATGTTTAATAGACGGAGGAACGTCATGCGCATATTGGGTATCGACCCCGGCGTAGCGATCGTTGGCTTCGGGTTGATCGAGTCGGAGCGCGGCGCCGTGCGGATGCTGCAATACGGCGCAGTCAACACATCGGCAGGCTTGCCGCTGGCCACCCGGCTGGTGCAGATCGAGCAGGATCTCACCCAACTCATTCAGCAGTTCAAGCCGGACGAGATCGCCATCGAGGAGCTTTTTTTCAGCAAGAATATCACCACCGGCATCGCCGTGGCCCATGGGCGCGGCGTCATCCTCTGCACGGCAGAGAAGCTGGGCGTGCCCATCTACGAGTACACCCCCATGCAGGTAAAGCAGGCGGTGGTGGGCTACGGTCTGGCGGAGAAAAAGCAGGTCATGGACATGACGCGCCGGCTTTTGCATCTGAACGCCGTGCCGCGGCCCGACGACGCCGCCGACGCGCTGGCTATCGCTATCTGCCACGCCCGCAGCGCCACCAGCCTGCTGCGGCGCAAGGACCCCAACGTGAAGGAGACAGTCTGATATGTTCTACTACGTCAACGGCACCGTAACGGAGCTTGAGGCCGGACTGGCCGTGATCGACTGCGGCGGCGTGGGCTATGCCTGCGCCACCACCAACTATACCCTCTCCCAGCTGAAGAAAGGGGAGCGCGCCAAGCTCTACACCTATCTGAACGTCCGGGAGGACGCCATGGAGCTGTTCGGCTTCGCCAGCCAGAGCGAGCTGCGCAGCTTCAGGATGCTCATCGGCGTGTCCGGCGTCGGCCCTAAGGCGGCGCTGGCCATCCTGTCCGCCACTACGCCGCAGCAGCTGGCCATGGCGGTGGTGATGGGCGACGAGAAAGCGCTGACCGCCGCGCAGGGCGTGGGCAAGAAGATCGCCCAGCGCATCATTCTGGAACTGAAGGACAAGCTGGCAAAGGAGCAGGGCAGCTTCGACGCCGGCACCGGCGCAGCGGCGGTGCTGCCCGTCCAGAGCAATAAGGCCGGCGAGGCCGCCGCCGCGCTGGCGGTGCTGGGGTACGGCAGTCAGGAGATCAGCGCCGCCCTGAAGGGCATCGACATGGAGGCGCTGCCGCTGGAGGAGATCATCCGCCAGTCGCTGAAGAAAATGGTAAAGTAGGGGAGGGGATCGCATGAGCATCGACTTTGGTGCGGACATCTATGAGGAGCCGCTCGTTGCCAAGACGTTTCTGAACGAGGACGCCGGCGAGACATCCCTCCGTCCCCGGACGCTGGCGGAGTACATCGGACAGGAGAAGGCCAAGCAGAACCTCTCCATCTTCATTGAGGCCGCCCGCCGCCGCACGGAATCACTGGATCACGTACTGCTCCATGGCCCTCCGGGTCTGGGCAAGACCACGCTGGCGGGCATCATCGCCCAGGAGATGGGCGTCAATATCCGCATTACCTCCGGCCCCGCCATTGAAAAGCCCGGCGATCTGGCGGCGCTGCTGACCAATCTCAACGAAAACGACATCCTGTTTGTGGACGAGATCCACCGTCTGAACCGGTCGGTGGAGGAGATTTTGTACCCCGCCATGGAGGACTACGCCATCGACATCATTATTGGCAAGGGGCCCTCCGCCAACTCCATCCGTCTGGATCTGCCCCGCTTTACGCTGATCGGCGCCACCACCCGCGCCGGCTCGTTGTCCGCTCCGCTGCGGGATCGCTTCGGCGTCACCCTGCGGCTGGAGCTGTACACGCCGGAGGAGCTGGCGACCATCGTGAAGCGCAGCGCCGGTATCCTGAATGTGGAGATCGAGCCGGAGGGCGCTATGGAGATCGCCCGCCGCTCCCGTGGTACGCCCCGTATCGCCAACCGGATGCTCCGCCGCGTCCGGGACTTTGCACAGGTGGTAGCAGACGGCGTGATCACCCGTCAGGTGGCCGATCAGGCGCTGCTGGCGCTGGAGGTGGATCATCTGGGGCTGGATCAGGTGGATCGGCGTATGCTCCGCGCCATCATCGAAAACTACGGCGGCGGGCCGGTGGGGCTTGATACGCTGGCAGCCACTATCGGGGAGGAGTCGGTCACGCTGGAGGATGTATACGAGCCATACCTGATGCAGATCGGCTTTTTGACGCGGACGCCCCGCGGCCGCTGCGTCACACAGAGAGCCTATGAGCACCTGCATATGGCGGGCTCGGAGCAGGTGCAACTGGAGCTTTAAGCCATAAACCGTTAAAACGCACAATTCTGGCGCGGCACAACGTTTTTTCTGCTGCCGAATTTGAGTTATTTTTGACAAATTTTCCACGATTGCTTGACAAATTCTTTTGTAAAAAGGTATAATGCATTATGGTAAATGTTACACGGGCAGATTATGACCATCTGATGGCGGAGAGTGACGAGGAGTTGTGCGCCTCTGTCCGGGCGGGAAACCGTCTGGCGGAGGAGGTGCTGGCGGCACGGTACCATCGTTTGGTGCGTAGCTGCGCCCGTCCCTACTTTCTGGCAGGCGGCGACAGTGAGGATCTGCTGCAGGAGGGTATGTTTGGCCTCATCAAGGCCATGCGCGAGTATGAGCCCGGTCACGGCGCCTCATTCTATACCTTTGCCGAGACCTGCATCCGCCGTCGGCTCTACTCGGTTTTGAAGGCGGCGACCTCCGGAAAACACGCACCATTGAACCACGCAATTCCCCTTGACCCCTCATTCTTTGACGCGAATCTCTCTTTTGCCAATGCCGATCCGGAGATGCTCCTGATCGACAGAGAAAAAGCTGCCAGTCTGTTGGAAAACGCCCGCAAGCTGTTGTCCGAATTCGAGGTAAAGATTTTAGGGTTTTATTTGGAGGGTCTCACTTGCCGTGAGATCGCAGAGACTGTTGGCAAGTCCCCCAAGTCGGTGGACAACGCTGTGCAGCGCATACGCCGCAAAATTGCGCGGCAACTTTTATCCGGCGATATCAGCAACGGCTGAGCGCAATATATTTTTTCTCAAAGAGAGGGTAAAATCATGTACGAAGACAAGACTTTAGTGTGCAAAGAGTGTGGCAATGAGTTCGTGTTCACCGCCGGTGAGCAGGAGTTCTACGCAGAGCGCGGCTTCCAGAACGAGCCCCAGCGCTGCAAGGCCTGCCGCGACGCTCGCAAGAACGCTGCCCGCGGTCCCCGTGAGTACTTCACCGCTGTCTGCGCTAAGTGCGGCGGCGAGGCCAAGGTGCCCTTCGAGCCCAAGAGCGATCGTCCCGTTTACTGCAGCGCCTGCTTCGCTGAGATGCGCGAGAACGGCTAAGTCATTCTGCACACTATCGGTCATGATATGAAAAGGATACGCGCCGAAAGGTGCGTATCCTTTCTTTTTCTTCCAAAACCCTGTTGAAACCCGCGGCATCTTGGGGTATACTATACCTACAACTATCATACGGAGGTTATTCACATGATCGAGATCACGAAAGACACCATTATCGGTGATATTCTGGATGTTGCCCCGCAGACGGCGCCCATTTTCCTGTCCATCGGTATGCATTGCCTGGGCTGCCCCTCTTCCCGCGGTGAGACGGTGGAGGAGGCCTGCGCCGTACACGGCATCGACGTAGAGAAGCTGCTGGCCATCGTCAACGAGGAGGCCAACAAGCCCGTCGCAGAATAAAAGCAGGTGAGCTGCCACGCATACGACCGTATGCGTGGCGCTTTCTGTGCAGAGAGGTGAGAAATGGACCGGAAGCAATTAGCATTACAGCCGCGTCTGCACCTGCTGGCCCGTCTGGTGCCGGAGGGCTGCCGTCTGACGGACGTGGGCACCGACCACGGCTACCTGCCGGTGGCGCTGCTGCAGCAGGGGCGGATCAGCGCTGCCATCGCCTCTGATATTGGCGCGGAGCCGTTGGAGCACGCCCGCCGCACGGCATTGCAGTACGGCGTGGACGGCATGGACTTCCGCCTGTGCGCCGGACTGTCAGGCGTTGCGCCGAGGAGACGGATGTCATCGTCATCGCCGGTATGGGTGGGGAGACGATCATCTCCATTTTGCAGGACGCGCCGTGGACGGCGGACGGGCAACATCGGCTGCTGCTCCAGCCCATGACAAAGGCAGCGGCGCTGCGGCATTGGCTGGCCGACAATGGTTATACCTTTACAGGTGAGCATCTGGTGGAGGACAAGGGCCGTATCTACCCGATCCTCTGCGTGGAGGGCGGCGCATTCCGCCCCCTGACGGAAGCGGAGGCGCTGTGCGGCGTGCTGCTGGCGGACGATCCGCTGTATGCCGCGTATTTGACGGAGCATATCACCAAGCTGCGCCGGTCGGCGGAGGGACTCCGCCGCAGCAGCGATCCCGATGGAGGCAGACTGGCAGCACAGGCGGAGAGTCTGGCGGCCGAATTGGAGGAACGGAGGTGTAAAGCTTGATAACTGTACAGCAAGTGGAACAGAAGCTCTTTGACTGGGCGCCCCGGCAGTTGGCGGAGAGCTGGGACAACGTGGGACATCTGGTGGGCGATCCCAACAGGGAGGTGCGCCGTGTTCTGGTGTCTCTGGATATCACGGAGCGGGTGGTGCAGGAGGCCATAGACGGCGGATTTGACCTGATCGTGTCGCACCATCCGGTGATGAACTGCACATGGCATCCCGTCCAGACCCTGCGGACAGACGATCGGCAGGGTCGTATCCTGACAAAGCTGACGGAAAACCGCGTCTCTGCCATCTGCATGCACACCAATCTGGACGCGGCGGAGGGCGGCGTCAACGATGTTTTGGCACAAAAACTGGGTCTGGAGAGGCTGACACCCCTGACAGAAGAAAAAATCGGGCGGATCGGCACGTTAAAATGCGAAATGCCCCTTGTGGAGTTCACCCGGTTTGTGATAGAATCATTAGGATGCAATGGTCTGCGCTATACCGACTGCGGTAAGCCCGTCTACCGCGTGGCGGTGGGAGGCGGCGCCTGCGGCGACTATATCCCTCAGGCCATTGCCGCCGGCTGCGATACCTTTGTGACCTCCGACCTGCGGTATCACGACTTTCTGGACACCACAGAGCTGCATCTCATCGACGCGGGGCATTTTCCCACGGAGGATGTGATCTGTGAACCGCTGGTGGCGTATCTGCAAAGGGCGTTCCCGACAGCCATCGTTATGAAAACGGCCGCACACGATTGTGAGGCCATCCAATATTGCATAAAGGAGAAGTAAATTATGTCCGGACATTCCAAGTGGCACAACATTCAAAAGACCAAGGGCGCAGCGGACGCCAAGCGTTCCGCTACCTTTACGAAGATCGCCAAGGAGATCATCGTGGCCGTCAAGCAGGGCGGCAGCGGCGATCCTGCCAACAACTCCCGTCTGGCTACCGTGGTGGCCAAGGCTAAGGCAGCCAATATGCCCAATGACAACATCAAGCGCACCATCGACAAGGCGCTGGGCTCCGGCAACACCGACAACTACGAGGCTGTTACTTACGAGGGCTACGGTCCCTGCGGCATCGCCGTGATCGTGGAGGCGCTGACCGACAACCGCCAGCGCACCGCCCCGGAGATCCGCCACTATTTCGATAAGTTCGGCAAGGGCTTGGGCGCACAGGGCTGCGTCAGCTGGTCCTTCGACCGCAAGGGTGTTATCGTCATCAACAACGAGGACGAAGAGCTGGATGAGGATACCGTGATGATGGACGCGCTGGAGGCAGGCGCTGAGGATATGTTGGCGGACGGCCCCGTGTTCGAGGTCACCACCGATCCGGACAGCTTCAACGATGTGGTCAAGGCACTGGAGGAGAAGGGCTACACCTTTGAAAGCGCGGAGATCGAGATGGTTCCCCAGAACTACATCACCATGACCAATGAGGACGATGTCCGCAGCATGACCAAGCTTCTGGATATGCTGGATGACAACGAGGACGTGCAGAACGTCTGGCATAACTGGCAGCAGGATTGATGGAACTTTTCCTGTGGAAAAGAAGCTGATTTTCAGTAAAACAGCGCGTTTTCGGAACTGATTTTTTCTCGGTTGCGAAATACATCGATTGCGCTGTGATATACATTCCCCTTTGATTGCGACATACCAAAGGAGGAAATGACATGAAAATCAGCGCCGCTATCAGAGAATATTTGATTGAGATTGAGGTTAGGAAGTATACCCCGAAGACCATTCGCGGGTATCGGAATAGCCTCAATCTCTTTTTGCGCTTTTGTGAGCAGGAGGCGCGCATCCAAGAGGTAGAGGACATCAATTTGGCTGTGAGATGTTGTATTCTGGCGTATTATACAGAAAAATGCTTTCTTTTTGCTGTAAACGACAAAAAATAAACGGTTTCGTAGAAATGCTTGACAATATATATAATATATATATATCATGAGATGTGCGAGACAGCGCTAATGCACCGTCGAGAAATTATTGAATGCAAAGAAGGGGAACTTTGAGATGAGTACAAATGGAACGAAGCAGGCGAGCTTTGGCGTGTCCCATGTCTGGCCAGATATGATAGACATCAAGTGCTGCAACTGTAAAAAATTTGCTGAAAGCATGAAAAACAGTGAATTTGAAAAAAGCGGCGAAAAATCTTACATCATCAAAAAGCAGGTCACATGTAACAGCTGTGGGGCGTCTGCTCCTGCCGGCACAGAGCTGGAAGAAGTATATGGGGATGCAGATATCCCTGTGAAGAACACTGTGGCCTCTGTTTTGCAGATATATGCAATCATCAACGCAATTTGTGGGCTATTCCTTGCCCTCCGTATGGCTAATGATTTCCGTATGGCTAATGATTATTATTCGGGCGCGGCTGTTTTTCTGTTATTCGGTGCTGTATTAGTTGCAAGTGGTTTCATTTATGCCCTCGGCGAGGTCATCAAGCTCCTACATGAAATCAAACTGAATACGCGGAAAGCTGCGAACGGAAAGTAGTTAATCGTTAAAGGAAAATAGGCGGTGGGAGAGGTCCCGCCGCTTTTTCTTTTGCCATGCGCGAGGTAGGACTAAAGCCCAACACGTTTTACCGCCGCGTGAAAGAGTTAGGGCTATAAACGGAACGAACGCAGGAGGGGGACAACATCCCTCTTGCGTTGCCGGAAGTTCTGTGTTATGTTATTGATGTGCCATCAAATGATGACATACATAAAGAAGGGCATAGCAACAAAGGAACAATGTAAAGGCTGAAAAAGCCCTATTTTCCAAGGGAGGCTGCCGCAGCACTTGTGAGCGAAGCTCACTGCATGAGGACGTGCAGAACGTCTGGCATAACTGGCAGCAGGATTGAGGGAACATATAAAAAGGACGGCGGTGCGATGCACCGCCGTCCTTTTTTGCGTATTCATAGTACCCGCACGCCGCCCATGATGATGGTTCCCGCCAGCGCCGCCATCTCCTCCGGCGTCTCCTTGGTGCCGCCTTGCAGCCATTCCAGCGTCAGCGACAGGTTCCCGGACACGATAAAATGGCAGAAGTACGACAGCCGATCCGGGTCACCGGTGTAGAACCGGGCTACAAAGTCCCGCAGGAAATAGTCCCGCAGAATGCCGCAGATGCGCTCGGTGTAGGCGCGGTCGCCGTTGGGTCCCAGCAGCACCAGACACAGATCCGCGTTGTCCTTGGCAAAGTGGTAAAGATCTGCCAGATAGGGGAAGGCACTGCCCTCGCCGCTGCTGTGGGCGTGCTTGCGGCACACCGTGATCAGCCGCTCTGCCATCTCGTCCTCCAGCTGCTGCAGCAGGTCATCCACATCCTTGTAATGGATATAGAATGTGCCGCGATTGATATCGGCCCGTTCCGCCAGTTCCCGCACAGAGATGGAACGGGAGGGCTTTTCCGTCATCAGGTGCATCAGTGCCTGCCGAAGCTGCCTCTTCGTCTTTTTTACGCGACGGTCTACGGTCATATCTGCCATGTGCCGTTACCTCCACCCGCGCGGTTACCCGCTGTATTTTAGACATTTTACCATACATTCTGCCGAAAAAGCAACGTATTTAGCAAAAATGTTCTGCAAATTTACGGCGCTTCTAAAATTGCCGGCTGTCACATAGATATAGGATAACAGTCAGGATTCGGAGGAAGGCATTATGAATCGATCCACATCCATTTATCAGGATATGGCGGCCCGCACGGGCGGCAGTATCTATATCGGGGTGGTCGGCCCGGTGCGGACGGGCAAATCCACCTTTATCAAGCGTTTCATGGAGACACAGGTCTTGCCGCATATCGACAATACATACCGCCGTGACAGGGCGCAGGATGAGCTGCCGCAGAGCGGCTCCGGCCGCACCATCATGACGGCAGAACCGAAGTTTGTGCCGGAGGAGGCCGTCCGTATCCAGCTGGAGGACGACGTGACATTTGCCGTGCGGCTCATCGACTGCGTAGGCTACATGGTACCCGGCGCCGTGGGGCAGTTTGAGGAGCTTTCGCCCCGTATGGTGATGACGCCGTGGTACGACCACGAGATCCCCATGACCGAGGCGGCGGAGCTTGGTACACGCAAGGTCATTGCCGACCACTCCACCGTGGGTATCGTGGTCACCACCGACGGCACCATTACAGACATTCCACGGGAGGACTATCTGGAGGCGGAGGAGCGGGTCATCCGGGAATTGCAGGAGATCGGCAAGCCGTTTCTGGTGCTGCTGAACTCTGCCGAGCCGCAGAGCTCACGGGCGGCCTCTCTTGCGCAGGAGATCGGGGAGAAATTCGGCGTCAGCTGTCTGCCGGTAAATTGCCAGACCATGGAGGAGCGGGAGATACAAGAGCTGCTGCGGGGGCTGCTCTATGAGTTCCCCCTGCAGGAGCTGGATGTATTCCTGCCGGCCTGGGTGGACGCACTGCCCGGCGAGCATCCCATCAAGGCGGGACTGTACCAGAGCATTGCAGCCGGTACCGCCGCGCTGCACTGCATCCGCCAGCTCACGCCCTATCTGGCCGCTTTGCAGACGGCGGAGAACGTGGAGTCCGCCGGTATGGAGCGAGTCGACCTGGGGCAGGGGGTGGCGCAGGCGCAGATCCGTCTGCCCCGGCAGCTGTTTTACAGCACACTGGCGGAGCGCTCCGGGCTGCATATCAGCGACGATGGCGACCTCATGGAGCTGCTGACGGAGCTGGCTGCCGCAAAGCGCGCATATGACAAGGTGGCGCCGGCGTTGACGGCTGCCCGTGAAACGGGCTACGGCATCGTGCTGCCCACCGTGGAGGAGCTGGAGCTGGAGGACCCGGAGATCGTCAAACAGGGAGGACGCTACGGCATCCGGATGCGGGCCAGCGCGCCGTCCATCCACATGATCCGGGCGGATGTCTCCACTGCCGTATCGCCTATCGTGGGCAATGAGAAGCAGTCGGAGGAGATGGTCAACTATCTGCTGGAGCAGTTTGAGGGCGACACGGGGAAGATCTGGCAGTCCAACATCTTCGGCAGAAGCTGCAACGAGATCGCGGGGGAGGACTTACAGGCCAAGCTGCGGCGGATGCCGCCGGACGCACAGGCCAAGCTGCGGGAGGCGCTGGAGCGGATCATCAACGAGGGCGGAGGCGGTTTGATCTGCATCATTTTGTAAAAAACAGGAAGACAGGCGGGTACAAACCCGCCTGTCTTCCTGTCCGGCAGCACGTCTGCATAGTCCAAAACGTATGGAATGTTTGGATTTGAAATTGAACATTTTTTAACGTTTATTGCACTATATCTGGAAAAAACGAAAAATTAAAGCACAAAATAACAAATTTATAGTGACAAATCAAAATAGGGTGCTATAATGTACTTGGAACAAATACCGCAGTTGCTGCGGACAAAAAGGAAAGGAAAACATCATGGGAATCAAAATCGGTATCAACGGATTTGGCCGTATCGGCCGCGTTGTCATGCGTATCCTTACGGAGAACCCGGAAAAGTTCGAGATCTGCGGTATCAACCTGCGCAAGGCGGACATCGACTACATGGTGTACCTGCTGAAGTACGACTCCATCTTCCGGAACTTCCCCGGCACGGTGGAGCACGCCGGCGGCGATCTGGTGGTCAACGGCCAAAAGATCAAGATCTACAGCGAGTCTGACGCCGCCATGATCAACTGGGCGGACTGCGGTGCCGAGTATATCATCGAGTCCACCGGTGCCAACAACACCACCGACAAGGCCAGCCGTCACTTCAAGGGCGGCGCCAAGAAGGTCATCCTGACGGCGCCCGCCAAGGATGACGCCACACCCACCTTTGTCTACGGCGTCAACAGTGACGAGTATCGCTCCGATATGCGCGTGATCTCCAACGCAAGCTGCACCACCAACTGCCTGGCGCCGCTGGCTTATGTGATCCACAAGGAGTTCGGTATCGAGCAGTCCCTGATGTCCACTATCCACGCCTCTACTGCCAAGCAGAAGGCGGTGGACTCCCGCGGCGGCAGCGACTGGCGTACCGGCCGCTCCATCCTGAATAACATCATCCCCACCTCCACCGGCGCAGCAAAGGCCGTGGGCCGCGTGATCCCCTCCCTGAAGGGCAAGATGACCGGCATGGCGTTCCGTGTCCCCACGGCGGACGTATCTGTGGTGGATCTGACCGCACGGCTGAGCACCAGCGTGTCCTATGCCGACATCTGCTACGAGGTGCTCCACGCCTCAGAGACGTACATGAAGGGCATCATCGGCTATACCCGCGATCAGGTGGTGTCCACCGACCTGATCGGCAATCCCTGCCCCTGCATCTTTGACGAGACGGCCGGCATCATGCTGGATCACGACTTTGTCAAGCTCATTGCGTGGTACGACAATGAGTGGGGCTACAGCACCATGGTCACCCGTATGCTGGAGCATATGTGCGCCGTGGACGCCGCAGACGCCGCAGAGCAGAAGTAACCGGGAACGAATTTACGATAAGGGGGCGCACTCCATACGGAGTGCGCCCCCTTTGCCGCGCTTCCGTATGCGCTTACAGCTTGCCAATACGGGCGTGGCGTGGTATGATGGAGAAAAGGGAGGAGGATGCATCCATGCTGTTGGCAATTGATATCGGCAACTCCAATATTTCTGTGGGCCTATTCGACAAGGAACGGGAGCTGCGCTTTCTGGCGTCTCTGGACACGGACAGCCGCAAGACCGCGGATCAGATCAGCATCGATCTGATGAATCTGTTCACGCTGTACGGCTGTGACATTCACGATGTCAGCGGCGCTATCTTTTCCAGCGTTGTGCCGCCCATCAACTTCATGATGGAAAAGGCGCTGACCCGTCTGCTGGGCAAACCGCCCATGATCGTGGGCGCCGGCATCAAGACGGGGCTGAATATCCGCATGGAGTTCAACAGCCAGCAGCTGGGCGCGGACATCGTCGCCAACGCTGTGGCGGCACTGGAGAAATATCCCGCCCCCATTATCATGATCGACATGGGTACGGCCACCATTATCTCCTATATCTCCGCCAAGCGGTGCTACGAGGGCGGTCTGATGTTCCCCGGCGTCCGTCTGTCGCTGGATGCACTGTCCACCCATACGGCGCAGCTGCCCAACATCTCCATCCAGCACCCCCGCCACCTCATCGGCAAGAACACGGAGGACTGTATGCGCAGCGGCATCGTCTACGGTACCGCCGCCATGCTGGACGGCATCATCGACCGCATCCGTGAGATGCTGGACGGGGAGGAGCCGTCTATCGTGGCCACCGGCCCCAATGCGCCGGTGATCGCCCGCTACTGCCGGAACGACGTGGCATACGACAAGTACCTGCTGATGGAGGGGCTGCGCATCATCTACGAGAAGAACGCGGACAACGGAAAGCGGGATATCCATTGACAAAAAAGGACTGGAAAGGTTTTTCCCTTTCCAGTCCTTTTTTGTATTGGTTACTTCGCCAGAATTTTCTTCAGCTTGGCAAAACGGGGCAGGGAGTCCTGCTTAGGCAGATCAGGCTCGCCCTGAATGAGGGGCAGCGCGTATTCGATGAACTGGTGGTTCACGCCGTTGCCCGCCTCATTGATCCACTCGCGGGGGATCTTCTTCTCCACGTTGGCGACCTCCATCAGAGGGATGAGCTTGGTGCGGCAGGCATACTTGCCGTCCTGCACGCCGCGCTCAAAGCCGATCATACGGCCGTTGATGCCGTTGACAGCGTTCTCCACAGCTACCTTGCCCGCCATGTAGGACTCCTCGATGTCCGTCTCGCTGGCCAGATGGGCGGCGCAGCGCTGGAGCAGGTTCAGCTCAATGCCGCGCACCTTGGCGCCTGTCTCCTCCTTCAGCACCTGTGCCAGAATGGCAGCCAGACCACCCAACTGGGCATGGCCGAAACCATCGTTGGCAGCTACCTTGGCCTCGGACACGAAGCCACCGTCTTCATAGTGGATGCCCTCGGACACCGCCACGATGCAGTTGCCCTTTTCGTTGTAGACGCGCTTGACATCCTCAATAAACCGAGGCATATTAAAGTCGGTCTCCGGCAGGTAGATCAGGTCGGGACCTGCGCCGTACTCACCGGCCAGTGCAGAGGCCGCCGCCAGCCAGCCGGCGTGACGGCCCATGATCTCCACCACCACGATCATGCCGGTGTCGTACACATGGGCGTCCTGATAGACCTCCATGATGGACGTGGCGATATACTTGGCGGCAGAGGCGTAGCCGGGGCAGTGGTCGGTACCAAACAGGTCATTGTCAATGGTCTTGGGCACGCCCATCACGCGGCAGTCGTAGCCAACGGACTGCATATACTGGTTGATCTTGTTGCAGGTATCCATGGAGTCGTTGCCGCCGTTGTAGAAGAAATAGCGAACGTCATGCTTCTTGAACACCTCGAGAATGCGCTTATAATCGGTGTCGTCCAGCTCGGGATCGGCGATCTTGTAGCGGCAGGAGCCCAGTGCGGAGGAGGGGGTGTACTTCAGGAGGCGCAGCTCCTCGGGATCCTCCAACCCCATATCGAACAGGCGGTCAGCCAGCACGCCCTTGATACCGTGCTCCGCGCCCAGCACCTGCGTGATAGCGCCGGACTTCAGTGCCGTGTCGATGACGCCGTAGGCGCTGGCATTGATAACGGATGAGGGGCCACCGGACTGGCCGATGATACACGCGCCGCGCAATTCATTCATAGGTACATACCTCCGAAATATTGTTTTCAAAATTTGATGATGCACCGGCGTTTTGCCGCCGGACTTGCTCTGAATATGTATTCTACCATGGAAATTTGGGAATGTAAATGCTTTCGCTCTTGCAAAAGCGAAAAAATATGATACAATAGGAATGTAACAATCATTCCGTACAAATTCGGCAAAATTTTACCACGGAAAAGGAGATACGATCATGGCACTTGTAACTTCCAAGGAAATGTTCGAGAAGGCGTATGCCGGCGGTTATGCCATCGGCGCTTTCAATGTCAACAACATGGAGATCGTGCAGGGCATCACCGAGGCCTGCCAGGAGGAGCACGCTCCTGTGATCCTGCAGGTCAGTAAGGGCGCCCGCGCCTACGCCAACCACACCTATCTGGTGAAGCTGGTTGAGGCGGCTGTGGCCTGCTGCCCCGACATCCCCATTGTGCTGCATCTGGATCACGGCCCCGACTTTGAGACCTGCAAGAGCTGCATCGACGGCGGCTTTACCTCCGTGATGATCGATGCGTCCTCCAAGCCCTTCGCGGAGAATATCGAGATCACCCGCAAGGTGGTGGAGTACGCCCATGACCACGGCGTGGTCGTGGAGGCGGAGCTGGGTACGCTGGCCGGCATCGAGGACGATGTCAAGGTGGCCTCCCATGAGGCGTCCTACACCCGTCCCGAGGAGGTGGAGGAGTTCGTCGCCAAGACCGGCTGCGACTCTCTGGCCATCGCCATCGGCACCAGCCACGGCGCCTATAAGTTCAAGCCTGAGCAGTGCACCCGCAACGAGCAGGGCATTCTGGTGCCGCCTCCCCTGCGCTTCGACGTGCTGGAGGAGGTCAGCAAGCGTCTGCCCGGCTTCCCCATCGTGCTGCACGGTTCTTCCTCCGTCCCGCAGGACTATGTGAAGATGATCAACGACCACGGCGGCAAGATGCCCAACGCCATCGGCGTGCCGGAGGAGCAGCTGCGTCAGGCCGCCCGCCTGTCCGTCTGCAAGATCAACATCGACTCCGATCTGCGTCTGGCCATGACCGGCACCATCCGTCAGTTCATGGATGAGCATCCCGACAAGTTCGATCCCCGCGAGTATCTGAAGCCCGCCCGCGCCAACATCAAGGAGCTGGTGCGCCACAAGCTGGTGGACGTGCTGGGCTGCGCCGGCAAGGCGTAAACCTATTGTAAGCGCAGAAAAAATGGAAATCTGAGGTGATATCTTGCCCGTTTCATTTGTTTCCGACCCCGCCCGGCGCGTGGAGATCGCCCGCACGATCCTTTCACAGCTGCCGGAGTGGTTCGGCATTCCCGCCGCTACGGAGGAGTATATCACCGATGCCGCCCGTGAACCTTGCTTTGTTTACGAGAAAGACGGCACACCGTTGGGTTTCCTTTGTCTTAAGGAAACGGGGCGCAGCACCGTAGAGCTGGCGGTCATGGGCGTTCTGAAGTCCTGCCACCGCAAAGGGTATGGTCGTGCGCTGGTGGACGCCGCCGCAGCTTACGCCCGTCAGATGGGGTACGAATTCATGCAGGTCAAGACCGTGCAGATGGGGAAGTACGAGGAGTATGACCGCACCAATCGGTTCTATCTCAGCTGTGGCTTCAAGGAGTTTGAGGTTTTTCCCACGCTTTGGGACGAGTGGAACCCCTGTCAGATATACGTCCTTTCTCTGACTAGATAAACAAAGTACCGCAAGGCCATAGGCCTTGCGGTACTTTTATTGTAAACGGTATATACTTTACAGTGCTTCCTTGATCCTGGCTGCGATCTGATCCGCCGTCAGGCCGTACTCCCGCAGCACATCCGCCGCCTTGCCGGACTGGCCGAACTGGTCGTTGACACCGATCTTCCGGAACTTGCAGCAGACCTTACCCATCAGCACATCGGCCACCGCGTCGCCCAGACCGCCGATGACGCTATGCTCCTCCACCGTCACCACGTTGCCGCACTTCTGGGCATATTCGGTGACGCAGGCTGCGTCGATGGGCTTGATGGTGTGGACGTTGATGACGCTGATCTCGATGCCCTCGGCAGAGAGCAGCTTGGCAGCCTCCAGCGCCTCGTTGACCATCAGGCCGCAGGCGAACACGGCGACGTCCTTGCCCTCCCGCAGTACGTTGGCTTTGCCGATCTCGAAGGGGTAGTCCTCCTCAAACACCGGCGTGGCCAGACGGGCCAGACGCATATAGGCGGGCCCCTGGAACTCCGCCAGTGCGAAGGTGGCCTTGCGAGCCTCATTGGCGTCAGCGGGGACGATCACCGTCATGCCGGGGATCAGCCGCATCAGGCCGATGTCCTCAATGGACTGGTGGCTGCCGCCGTCCTCACCGACGGAAACACCGGCGTGGGAGCAGCAAATTTTCACATTGAACTTGGGATAGGCGATGGAGTTGCGGATCTGCTCATAGGCGCGCCCTGCGCCGAACATGGCGAAGGTGGAGCAGAAGGGGATCAGTCCCATGGTGGACAGGCCCGCGCCGATATTCATCATATTGGCCTCGGCGATGCCGCAGTCGAAGAAGCGGTCAGGATGTGCCGCCTTGAAAAACTTGGTCATGGTCGCACCGGCCAGATCGGCGTCCAGTACGACGACATTCTTGTTCTGTTCGCCCAACTCAACGAGGGCCTTGCCGTAGGCTTCACGGGTCGCAATTTTCTCACTCATGGCTCAGTCCTCCAATTCCTTCAGGGCCTGCTGACGCTGCTCCTCGTTGGGAGCCTTGCCGTGCCAACCTACCTGATTTTCCATAAACGATACGCCCTTGCCCTTCACCGTGTGAGCGAGGATGGCCTTGGGCTTGCCGGCCGTAGTGGGCGCACTGAGCGCCGCCTCGACGGCGTCCAGATCGTGGCCGTCGATCTCGTGGAGGTCAAAGCCGAAAGCGCGCAGCTTGGCAGCCAAGTCACCGAGGCTCGTGACCTCGTCGTTGCTGCCGTCGATCTGCAGACCATTGTTGTCCACCAGAACCGTCAGGTTGTCCAGCTTATAGTGGGCGGCAGACATCAGCGCCTCCCAGATCTGTCCCTCCTGACACTCGCCGTCACCCAGCAGGGTAAAGACCTTGGTGTCCTTGCCCTGCACCTTAGCGCCCAGCGCCATGCCCACGGCAATGGAGCAGCCCTGACCCAGCGAGCCGGTGGAGGCGTCCACGCCCGGCACCTTCTTGCAGTCGGGGTGACCCTGCAGGATGCTGTTCAGCTGCCGGAAGTTTTTGAACTCATCGCGGCTGATAAAGCCCAGCTCCGCCAGCACCGCATAGTAGCAGGGGGCGGCGTGACCCTTGCTCAGCACAAAACGGTCACGATCCTCTGCCTTGGGGTTCTTGGGATCAACGCGCATATGGTTGTAGAACGTGCTGACCATCAGCTCCACCGCGGAGAGGGAGCCGCCGGGGTGGCCGGAACCGGCGTTTGCCGTCATGTTGATAATATCCCTGCGTACCTGCCGGCACACGCGGGAAAGCTCTGCTGTATTCATGGGGAACCTCCATTCCTTTTTCTTCCGTATAAGAGTAGCGCATTTTCACCAAAATGTCAATGAACAGTACATATGGAAAGCGGATAAGATGGAGGCAGGGGAGATGCTGTCCGGCATTTGCCTGCCGGCGGTGCACAGCCGCAATCCAAATTGGCGACTTCTCGGTATATAT
>Ga0129312_1000595_pt1 | contig 28517 bp, 21 predicted proteins | sample O827metagenome_FD_94434 | JGI IMG/M metagenome (GOLD analysis project Ga0129312, IMG submission 94434) | Orangutan group fecal microbial communities from Wisconsin, USA - O827 metagenome | ecosystem: Host-associated > Mammals > Digestive system > Large intestine > Fecal | place: USA: Wisconsin... | reverse complement strand
TCGCCGCCGTAAAACTGTGGTCTGCATGTTCAAACACCTTCATGCAGGCACTTCTCTTTGTCACATCTTCTTTCATCTCTGTGCTGTTTATTAATTCTTTATTCATTGTTCATTCTCCTTGTCCTTTGTCTTCATTTATTACAGTTGATCGTGTCATGCAAAGCTCCGGATATTTGCGGTTAACATCACGTTCTCCCGGGATCTGTTATGCCGGACTTATTCCCGAATTTTAAGAAATTCTTTCTGCGTCCGACATTCTTCCATTCTCAGATATTCATTTCAGCAGTATTCTCTTATCGGTAGAATATTGTCTTTTATTTTCTCTGTTTCTGTGATGTTGAGGTTATTATATTCCTGTTTTTTGAGAATGTCAATAGTTATTTTCTGTATTTTTTAGATTTTATTTCATACTGTTTTCTAAATATCCAAGATTACGCAAAAAGAGCCGTCTTCCAGCACATTCTCTGTATCTTATACAGTTGAATGCCAAAAGACGGCTCTTCACCTAACAACGTTTTTCACCTTGTCTTATCTTTTCCGATATTCTCAATTATCTTCTTAACTTCCCTGTAAGAATCCCCCAGCCTCTGTCCCCGCTTAGAAATTTGTTTATGATCATAAGCAAACAGTGCTGCCTTCCCTGACATCTGCCGCTTAAAAGAAGCCATACATCTACCTCATACCCATATTCTATACTACTATCTTATGCAGCAATTCAAAATATCGTTTTCAAAACATTGACTTCTTCTAAACATTATCCAGAAAACTGGCGCTTCAAAGCCAAAGCTTGCAGTCAAAAACTGCAAGAAACAGGATTTGTGAAACACTCAATTCTCGGATAAACATATAAAATTCCCCTCTTCACAGCAGGTGCTTCTAACACGTCCGGTACTTAGATGCCGTCCTTTGGCATCTTATGTACCGCTGACAGTGTTAGGCAGTGCGAACGTGCCTGCTGTGAAAAGGGGAATTTTATATGTTTTCGAAAAATCCTAAATGTTTCACAAATCCGTCTACGGCCTGTTTTCTTCGATGTGCAGCGCTTTTTGCGGATCTCTGTGCGCCACCAGACGGCAGATTGGATTGCCCTTAGCCGTAAAGCGTTCTTCGTACTCCGTCATGACGTTGCCTTCCACGTATTCGCTGTGATGCAAATCGAATGTGCAATTATCCAGCTCCCAGCCGGCCACCTCTACCTGCTCCAGTGAAAAGTCGAATAACGGACGGTTGTCTGTCTTGAAGATCACGCGTCCTTCCGGACAAAGGATCTGATTATAGCGTGCCCAGTATTCCTTGGATGTCAGACGGCGCTTGGCATGGCGGTCCTTCGGCCATGGATCAGAGAAGTTCAGGTAGATTCTGTCTACTTCATTCTGATCAAAGACATCCACGATATCTTCCGCATCCATACGAAGGAAGAAAATATTGTCTGCATCATATGTATGATATTTCTCCAAAGCACGTACAAGGACGCTTGAATATTTCTCTATACCGATATAATTAATATCCGGATTCTGCTGTGCCAATGTCATGATAAACTGACCCTTGCCCATACCAACTTCGATATGGATCGGATGGTCATTGCCGAAAAGCTCATGCCAGTGACCTTTCTGTGCCTTCTGATCTTCCGGATCATGCAGCACGCATTCATCCGCTGCAATTGTCTCCCTGGAACCTCTTACATTTCTAAGTCTCATAAAAAACCTGCCTATTCGTTGGAATCTCTCTGCACGGCCAGTGCACCTGTACGTGCCATCTCAATGATGCCAAATGGCTGCATCAGCTTGATAAATCGATCAATCTTCGATGTCTTGGCTGTCAGCTCAATGACCATGGACTTCGGGGAAAGATCCGCAATATGGGCACCTGTAATATTGCAGATCTCCATAATATCTGATCTTGTCACATTCGTATAGGTCACCTTCAGCATCAGAAGTTCTCTTGTTACACATTTATTCTCCGCAAAACGGCGAACCTTGATAACATCAATCTTCTTGTTCAGCTGTTTCTCAATCTGCTCCATGATACGCTCATCACCTGTTGAGATGATAGTCATACTGGAAATATCTCTGTCATCGGTTTCACCTACAGCAAGACTGTCGATATTAAAACCTCTTCTGGCAAATAATCCGGCGGTCTTGCTCAATACACCGGCTTTATTCTCTACTAATACCGAAAATATTCCTTTCATCCGCCTACTCCTTTACCAAATCAAAACTGTAAACCTCACAAACCATCATCGCTGCATGGTCGCATGCAAGGAATTCATCAATTCTCTGTTCCATCTCATCGTTGTGTTCAAGATGGAAATAATCCAATCCGTACGCCTCTGCGATCTTCTCAAAATCAGGACTGCCGTCCAGTGCAACACCGCTGTAGCGATCATGATAGGTGTGATGCTGATATTCACGCACCAGACCAAGATAACCATTTCTCATAATGACGAACTTAATCGGCAGATCCCACTGACGCATGGTTGCCAGCTCCATCAGAGACATCTGGAAGGAACCGTCACCGCAGACAGCGACGATCTGAGTTTCCGGCAGGGCTGCACGAACACCGATGGCCGCCGGAATAGAATAACCCATTGTGCCGAAACCGCCTGTTGTCAGGAAACGGCCATGCTTCATCACATAATTATCCGCAGACCAGAGCTGATTCTGACCAACATCTGCCACATAAATGGCATCATCATTCATCTTGCCGCTCAATGTCTGAACGAAACGGCACGGATTCACAAAATCCGGATTAAAATGGCGTCTGTCCACATAGGCAGCCTTCTTCTCTGCCAGTTCTTCATTCCATGCTGTATAATCGCCAGGAATCTCATACTGCAGCAGATTTTCAAAAATCACATGCACATCACCAACCAACGGAACCGTTGTACCGAGATTCTTGCCGATCTCCGCCGGATCCACATCAATATGAACAATCGTTGTATTTCTTCTCTCAAGCTTATACGGTTTGACAACGGCACGGTCTGCCACTCTGGCACCTACAAGAACCAGCACATCACATTCATGAACTGCGTAATTGGCATGCGGCTTGCCGTTGGTTCCCAGCATTCCCATATATAATGGATCATCATTCGGCATAACACCGATACCCATCATAGTAGAAACAACCGGAATATGGAATTTATTCGCAAATTCACGGACAACCTGTTCACCGTTGCCGAGAATTGTTCCGCCGCCCACACAGATCAGCGGCTTATTGGCACGGGTCAATACATCCACAACCTTGCGGATCTGGAGATTATTGCCCTTCACTGTCGGCTTGTAACCGCGAATGCTGACTTCATTCACCGGCACATAATCAATCTGCTTCTGCTGAACATCCAGCGGTACGTCGATAAGAACCGGCCCCCGACGTCCTGTAGACGCAATGTGGAACGCTTCCTTAAAAATACGCGGAATCTCTCTGGCATCTCTCACCAGATAGCTGTATTTGACAAAAGGTTCCGCCGAACCGGTGATATCTGCCTCCTGAAAGACATCCTTGCCAAGGAGCTCACTTGAAACCTGGCCTGTGATTGCAATCAACGGAATGCTGTCTGCATAAGCTGTTGCCAATGCCGTGATCAGATTCGTTGCCCCCGGTCCTGAAGTTGCCACACAGACAGCCGGTTTCCTCGTCACCCGGGCATATCCGCTGGCCATATGTCCGCCATTCTGTTCATGGCGAACCAAAATATTCCTAATACCTGAATCATATAAACTGTCGTAAAACGGACAGATCGCAACGCCAGGATAGCCGAACACAGCCTTGATGCCCTCGGCTTCCAGACATTTAACCATTACCTGTGCTCCAGTTAACATAGCACTACCTCCATACACTCTATTCTCTAAGCAGCCATTTTCTTCATTCCCGACCGCTTCCCTCATATCCCTTATCCGACAGCATACAGCTTTCTCTCCTGTGCTGTACGCCCTATAAGGATACACGTCTCATGCTGAATGTAATACATTTTACCACATTCCCGCAGGAGTGTAAATAAATGCAGACCCGTTAAATATTTATCTCATTCATAGAAAATTTTAATTGATACGATCTAAATTAGTTTTCCTTTTTGACAACCATTTCGCGCTGCATATCCATGTATTCCAAAAGACTTCTGGAAATTTCCTGTCCGTTGTCACCATAAATGGTGGCTTCCACAACGCGGATTCTCTTTCCATTCTTCACAACACGGCTCTCACAGATCAGTTTCTTGACGCCCATGGTCGGTCGGAGGAAGTACATATTGCCGGAAAGTGTCGGCCCCTCAAATCCGCAGGAGGCTGCCGCAAATCCCGCTACTGTGTCCGCCAGCGTATACAGGCAGCCGCCATGAACCGTTCCAAGCGGATTCATATGCTGCTCCGTGACCTCCAGTTCACCCTTGCAATATCCCTCATCCGCTGCCACAATTTTAATTCCCATTAATTCAATAAACTTATCATTACGTCCAATCTCGCCCATTAATTTCTCATGCATTTCTTTGCTTAACATGTTGTCCTTCATCCTTTCGTTATCCCTCTGGTCCTTTTGCCCTGATTCTCCGCCAATCATCGGATTATCCCTTAATCCCAACTATTCGTATGGAATAAAGTTTAACACATGTCGAATATTTATTCAATAATCAGCTTTTTGTCCGTTTCCGGACTCAGGTCCGGGCGAAACCTGGCAAAAGATACAATTTGACTTTTAAGCAGAAATCTTATACTATAATTGCGGACTATACTGTATTCAGGAGATTTTTAAGATGAAAAAATTAATTTGTACTTTATTTATAATACTCTGCTTTTTCACCGGATGCATCCTCTCACCGCTGACTGCATACGCTGACGAAGCCGAGACTGCATCAACAGAGGCCTCCTCTGCATCAGAAACCGAGGCTCCTGCTGCTCCCGTCATTCTGCCTTCGGACAAAGTTTCAACAAAGGATATCGTTCTATATTCCAGCGCAGCCTGCGTCATCGATGTTGATACCGGAGAAATTCTTTATTACAAAAACATGGACGACCGACACTATCCCGCCAGCATTACAAAAGTACTGACAGGGCTTCTTCTTATTGAGAATGCCAATCTTGATGATACGATCACTTTTTCCCAGGATTGCTGGAACGGGCTGAACTACTATAGTGACATGAATATCGGTATTCTTGACGGTGAACAGTTGACTGTGAATGATGCGCTCCATGCGATTCTCATGTCTTCAGCCAACGAAGTCTGCAATGGAGCCGCCAAATATGTCAGCGGCTCCGTCAGTGCTTTTTGTGATCTGATGAATGAACGTGCCAAACAGCTTGGCTGTACCAACACACATTTTGTCAATCCCAACGGGCTCCACGATCCGGATCACTACACAAGTGCCCATGATATGGCACTTATATCCAGAGAGGCTATTCAGAATCCTACTTTCCGTGAAATCACCGGATGCACGGAATACACTGTCAAATCTACTAATCTCCGCCCGGATGGATTTACCCTCTATCACAAACATCAGATGCTGATGTATACCAAATACCATGATGATGCCTGTATCGGCGGCAAAACCGGCTATACATCAGAAGCCAAAAACACCCTTGTTACTTATTCTGAAAAAGACGGACATACTCTGGCCTGTGTTGTCATGGAGAATTCTGACGGACATATTTACCCTGATACAATCAATGCCCTGGACTACTGTTTCGACAATTATGACAAATTAGTGACTGAAATGGCCGCTGCAGAGACAACTGCCGAAACTGAATCTTCTGTCTTCAGCCATTCTGGTGAGACAGAGAATCTTCCTGCATTTGCAGAACTTACAGAAACCGAAAGTGAATCTGAAATGCTTCCTGCCGCAGACCATTCCAATGCCTCCCCACTGTCTGCTTTTCTTCACAAAGCAGTGGATTTTGCACTGAACCATCTGTTGATTGCACTGTTATTTGCTGTCATTGCTTTCATCCTGCTGTCCCTCTTCATCATCTGGCTGTATCGCGTTTTAAAACGAAGAAAACACCGCCGCAATTATGAACGTCTTCGCAATGAACGTATTAGAAAATATAACAAAAATCATTAAGTTCCTTGTCGAATATAACTGAACTTTGATAAATTACTTGATTTAAAACGTAACCGTGTTATAATGGGATTGATAAATGTAGTGAATAGTCTACCTCTTCACTATGATGATACGTTATACACGAGGTGAATATATGAACTGGGTCGCTCCGATTAAAGATGACGAAACACTCCAAAAATTTAGAGACGCATTAAGATCTGTTGACGATAAATATTACATTTTATTTGAGATCGGAATCGGAACAGGGTTGCAGCTGCAGGATATTCTGCAATTTAAGGTAAGAGATGTACGTGGCAAGGATATGCTGGTCGCTGTAATCGGAACACGACAAATTGAACAGTCTTTTCCTCTGAAGGAGGAACTTCAGACTGTCATTTCCGACTTTATTGATGGCAGAGATGATGACGAATATCTGATTACCGGATATGCCAGCACGAACAAGCCTTTGTCCCGTGAACAGGCCTATCGTATTTTCAAGCAGACCGGCAACAAGATTGGCCTGAAATCCATCGGTACGCAGACTATGCGCAAGACTTTCGCATGGCGCTATTACAAGGAAACCGGCGATATTCAGTATATTCAGAATCTTCTGAATCATGCTTCGCCGAATATCACATTCCGTTATATTGGCGAGAAACCGAATATCCGGGTCATCTATGACAAGATTACAGATGATGGCAACCAGAAGGCGATGGAGTATCTTCTGACAGACAAGAAAGGCGTTGAAGACATCGATGCCATCATTCGTGAACTGAAACAGATTCGCCGGAAACTGACCGGGAAACGCCAGCCGCTTCCATACTACGGTCGTGTCGATACTCTGCTTGAACAAATGCACGACACTCTCAGAGATTTTAATCAGACACATTAATGGACACTGCGAACGCTAAAGGCTGTCAATGTCACTGAATATATTCAGTGACATTGACAGCCTTTTTGTCTTCGTTCACGTCTTTTCTGAAGCACATCGGTCTTCATCTGCCTCAGCTGATCTGCTTTCTCACCGTCTATCAGCCGCAGTGTCTTAACTATATAAATATGCTGTTCATCATCCTTCTTGATACGGATCTTGCCCCGTATGTACCCATGCTCCGGACAATCTGCCAGACAATAATACGCCTTTGTCTTTGCCGAAAACCAGTGCATTTTCTTTCGGGCCGCCCGTCCGCACTTATAGCATCTTGTAGAACGAACTTCCTTATCTGCCATGGCCTCTTCCCGGGTATTAAAAGTCCGTGAAATATATTTGTAATAGGAATCATACTTGAGATGAATCTCTTCCTTCTTCGTCTGTGGATTCTGATAATAATCAATTGAATACAGCTTTCTGGCCTCATCGCGGTCAACTCTGCGAAAAATCTCAGCTGTATAGGCTGCATCATTCACTGCACGATGAAAATCCTCCGACTTCGGCAATTCAAAATAATCCACCGCCGTCTCCAGGGATGCTGCCGCTGTATCGTGTGCACAAAGCTCTCTGAATAATTTCTGGACATTGTAATATTTCACAGGTCCTTTGAGAAGATCCAGCAGACCATAATACTTCATATTCCTCTGCAATTCCACGAGGTCCATATTGCCCCATGTACAGAAGGTATAATCCTTGCCGCACCAAAGCATAAAATCCACCAGTACATACGTAAATGGATCACTGTCATTTAGTTCTTCCTGCGTAATTCCAGTCAATTCCTTTGTAATATAGTGTAATTTCTTATATACCTTCGGCCGGATTGTTCTGCTGAAACGGTCAACCTCTTTCAGCTTCTCATTGAGCTTCACTGCCCCGATCTCAATAATCTCAAAAGGGATCTTCCGATTCTCAGACCCCTTGCCGTAAGAGGTCTGATTCCACTCAAAATCAACAACTACATAATTCATACTGTCCACTCCATCATGTCACTTTATTTATTGAGGTCTATAACCTCTCCATTAACAACCTGCTTCATCAGCGCTTTTGCCTTATCAACAGTTGTCTGATCAGGTATCATGACATACGCATTGGCACTCATGGAATATGGCTGTCTCGTATCACCGGTACCATCTACACTGTAACTGACAATATTCCAGCTGCCGCCTTCATCCAGCTGCTGGCGAACCAGCTCTGCCAGCCTGTCATAAGAGAAGTTCGTATCAAAGCAGCCTTCTATGCCATTGAGAACATCTGTATAATGACTCAGCAGCTCAGGAGACATCGCCTTCTGAAGCACTGCACTGATCACCTGCATCTGATGTCTTCCTCTTGCACGGTCACCATCCTGGAACGCATACCGTTCACGGGCATAGGCCAGTGCCGCAGCACCATCCATATGATTGATACCTTTTGTAAAGGAATATTCCTTGGCTGTGCTCGCTGTAAAGGCCGCCTCTGAATCAATGTCCACACCGCCCAGTGCATCGATAATCTTGATAAAACCTGCAAAATTCAATCTGAAATACTTGTCCAGTGAAATATCATAGAGCATGCCAAGGGTATCCATCGACACGTCAATACCATAAATGCCGGCATGTGTCAGTTTATCCGGCACGCCATTGGAAATTGACAGCGGAACAAAATAATCTCTCGGCGTTGATACAAGCAGCACCTGTCTGGTGTCAGTATTGATCGTTGCAATGATGTTTACATCACTTCGCGTATTGATGATCTCACTGCCCCTTGTATCAATACCGCTGATATACAGACGTATAATATTCTTCGCATCCTGATTCTGTGAGACTGTCGTATCCTTCGTCTGATCTTCAATGACTGTATTGACATCCAGAAGATCCAGTTCCCGAATCTTATCCTCAATGTCCGTATAACCTTCCATCTCTTCCAGAACAGGGAGATAAGCATGATTCAGAATAATCGCACCGCATTTTCCATCCAGCAAACTGTCTGCCAGCTTTGTCACACCATCCTCCGGCTGCACCTTGACAGACTGCCCCGTCAGCGTTTCAATCTGCTTCACAGCCTCCTGTGTGTTCTCTGTATCCAACGTACTCAATGTACCAAATGTATAATCTTTGGCATCCGTGATAGTCTGTGCAGCGTCATCCTTCAGAACATAAACACCGATCTGCGATGTCTTTGTATTCACACCGGATATTCTGGTCAGTGTATTATACGTATGCAATACAAACAAATTGCCGACAACCAGTAGGATGATAAACAGAATTCCCAGCACAACACCTATGGCAAATCTCACTTTTTTGCGGAAATCCCCTGTCAGAAGACAGACAATCAAAACACATGTCAAAATTGCAATGCCTGCCGCAAAAAGCAGATACACCGGTACCAGTTTTGTCACAGTCAGCAATCCGATAAATTCTATGGCAACCAATAACAGCACAATCGTAATAATTAACCCCGGAATATGTGCCCTTCTCCCCTGTCTTCTGCTCAAAATATTCCCCTCCATAAATGCCAAAACTCACCCGTCAAATTTCATTCTTTTATCTTAGCACACTGACTACTGATTCGCAAGAGATGTGCCGCTGTGATATAACTTTTCATAGACACCTTTTTGTGCCAGAAGTTCCTCATGGGTTCCCTGTTCTACAATATCTCCATGATCAACGACAAGGATCAGATCTGCGTTTCTTACAGTGGACAAACGATGAGCAATAACGAAAGAAGTTCGGCCATCCATCACTCTGTGCATGGCCTCCTGCAGCATTTTTTCAAGGCGGGTATCCACAGAGGATGTCGCTTCATCCAGAATAATGATCCGAGGATCTTTGAGTATTGCTCTTGCAATGGTCAAAAGCTGCTTTTCCCCCTGGGAAATGTTGGTGCTCTCCTCATTCACTTCAAAATTATAACCGCCGGTCAGGGTCTTGATGAAATGATGCACATTGGCCATCTTGGCCGCCGAAATCACTTCGTCTCTTCTGGCACTCAGTCTTCCGTAATGGATATTGTCATAGATACTGCCCTTGAACAGCCATGTATCCTGAAGAACCAGCGAAAACAGCTGTCTTAATTCTTCTCTGTTCATATCCCGGATATCAATGCCGTCTATTTTGATTGATCCACCCTTCACATCATAAAAACGCAGCAAAAGATTCATCAATGTCGTCTTGCCGGCTCCCGTAGGACCTACAATGGCCACCATCTGTCCGGGCTTCGCCTCAAAATTCACATCCCGCATCAGTGTTTCATCATCGTATCCGAAGACAACATGGTCAAATGTCACTTCTCCCCGTATCGCTTCCGGCCGAATTGAAATAGTTCCCTCCTGCGCTTCTTCTTCCTCATCCAACAGTGTAAAGATTCTTCCCATGGCCGCAAATGCAGACTGTACCTGGGCGGACAACTGGGAAATCTGTGAAAGCGGGTCATTGATCTGCCAGATATAGCGGATAAACGCCTGAAGATTGCCAAGAAGCAATGTGCCATTCATAACAAACAGGCAGCCTGTCACCGCCACTGTACCGATGATCAGATAAGTGATCAGTGAAATACACGGTGATATCAAAGATGAGGCAAACTGCGCCTTAAAAGAAGCACTCCGCATTCTGTCATTGACATCATGGAATTTATCGACAGCCATCTTCTGTTTGTTGTATAAAATGATTTCATTGAATCCTCCGTACATCTCCGTGATGGTACCGTTGAGTTCACCCAATGTCTGCTGCTGCGTATCAAACAGTTTCTGGGAACGCGTCACAAAAAAGCGCGTCACGATCAGAGACAAAGGAATGATCAGCAGTGCAATACAGGCCAGCACAATGTTAATATAAAACATCATGCCGATGACAAAGATAAATGTCAGAATCGCCGCTAAAACCCTCTGCAGTGTTTCCTGCAGCGCATTGCTCAGGGTATCTACATCATTGGTCACACAGCTGAGCACATCACCGAAGGCATGATCATCAAAATAACGGACCGGCAGACGCTGTATCTTCTTCTGCAAAGTATTTCTGATATCACACATCGCCTGCTGCAGTACCTTCGTCAGAAAAACTGCCGTAATCAGCTGGGAGACTGTTTTGATAATATAGATCACCACAAGAGTTCCCATAATGCCAAAAATGACATCAAAATGAACATGTGCCCCTTCCACACCCTTCAGAATGGCCTCGCCGTCACTGAAAAGCTGTGTTGTCATCTGTCCCTCTACCAACGGCATCACCGCGAAAGTAATATTGGCCACAACCACCATCAGAAGGCCGAGAATCAGCCCGCCTTTGTACGGACTCAAAAATGTCATCAGATATTTCAGGCAATAAGCAATCTGATGAATACCTTTTCGCTTATTTTTATTTTCAGTTTGATTAATGGACATTCTGCAGTTCCTCCTCACTCAGCTGGGATGCTGCAATTTCATAATATAACGGACATTCTTTTAATAATTCCTGATGACGTCCCCTGGCCGCCAGCCGTCCTTCATCCAGCACAAGAATCTGATCCGCATCCATAATCGTAGATACACGCTGCGCCACGATGATGACCACCGCATTTTTCACTTCACTCCTTAATGCCTGACGCAGCACCGCATCTGTTTTCATATCCAGTGCCGAAAATGAATCATCATAGATATATATATCCGGTTTTCTCACCAGTGCCCTGGCAATGGACAGACGCTGTTTCTGGCCGCCGGACAAATTGCCTGCACCTTCAACGATCTTCTCCTTAAAACCATCCGGTTTGTCCATGATAAAATCCATGGCCTGAGCAATTTCCGCTGCATGCCGCACTTCTTCATCTGTCGCATCTTCCCGTCCGAAACGGATATTTTCTTCAATGGTTCCGCTGAACAGATTGGCCTTCTGTGCCACAAAACCGATATGCTCACGCAGTTCATGGCTGTTCAGCTGTCTGACGTCCACGCCGTCAACCAGCACACGGCCGCCGGTCACATCATAAAATCTCGGAATCAGCTGGATCAATGTACTCTTGCCTGATCCGGTACTTCCGATGATAGCCAGTGTCTCTCCGGCCTTTGCCGTAAAAGAAATATCCTTTAAAACAGCTTCTTCACCATCGGGATAGCAGAAATCCACATGATCAAAGGCAACCTCTTCGATATGATCTCCGATAGCAGAAACCGCCTTTTCCTCAGAAATCTCATCCAGAATATCCGGTGTCATATTCATGACAGCTTCGATACGTTTGGCAGAAATATTGGCACGGGGATACATCATGAACACGAGGCAGAACAGCATGACTGAAAACATGGCATGAAAAAGATATTCCATAAATGCCATCAGCTGTCCTACCTGCAGCGTACTCTGATTGATCATCTGACTCGCAATAAAATAGATGGCGATCGCCGCAATATTCATCAGCAGGAAAAATAAAGGCTCCGTGGAGCTCATCAGTGTAAACAGCTTTTTGGACTGATTGGTAAATTCCTGATTCTGCTCACCAAAACGCTCCGTCTCCCGGGCATCATTGTTAAAAGAACGAATAACCCTGATGCCGGTAAGATTCTCCCTGAATATACGATTCAGGCCATCCAACGCGGTCTGCTGACGCTCACTGATGGGGCCTGAAATCTTTGCCACAAGCACAACGCCCAAAATAATAAAAGGCACCGTCGCTGCAATGACCAGAGATAAACGGACTGATGACATAATGATCAATGTAAAACTGATGACGATCATCACCGGCGTCAGCATAGCTGTTCTCAAAATAATATTCATGAAATTCATAATCTGAAGTGCATCGTTGCTTGTTCTGGTAATCAGTGAAGACACGCCCAACTGATTCATCTCCCGATGAGAAAAACTCTGAACCTTCTCAAACAAATCATTTCTTATATCACAAGTCACCGCCGTGGATATTCTGGCACCGCAATAACCAAGCACTACCGTACCGAGAATGCCTACAATTGAGATAACGGCAATCAAGCCGCCCATTTTCATGAGATATTCTCTGTCCCCGCTGGCCACACCGCCATCCACCATCTTGGAGATAATTGTCGGAATACCCAGTTCTGTCAAAGCGAATCCGAAAACTGAAATAAAGTTTAAAAAAACAAGCCCTTTATAGCGCTTGAGATAAGATAACATTAATCGCATACCATTCCCCCATTATTTTTTTGCAGCCCTTACCAATAGTATGCATGGTATTGTTTCTCCCGTCAACCAAAGATTTAATAAAAATATTATCTGCAGTTCTTCATATTTTTAATTATTAAACAGATTTATAAGAGATTGTGCATGGTATATTTTTTCAAAGAATGCTATAATGTAGAATTATCAGAAACATACATTAATAAGGAGGCCGAATATTATGAATGAAGTCAAAACCCCAAAAAAGAACTGGTTTTACTATTATACAATCGTTCTGATCATCCTCATTGTTCTCAATACACTGATTGTTCCGCTGATTCATCAGCGCAGTGTCAAAGAAGTTGACTACGGCACTTTCATCAGTATGACAGAGAAGAAAGAGATTGGTAAGGTTGAGATTGAAAGCAACCAGATTGTTTTTACCAACAAGGATGAATCTCAGATTTACAAAACAGGTCTGATGGATGATCCAAACCGTACAGAACGCCTTTATAAGTCCGGAGCAGAATTCTCCAGTGAAATCATTGAACAGATGTCACCGCTGGTAAGTTTCCTGCTCACATGGATTCTTCCATTGGTTATTTTCTTTGCCCTTGGCCAGTATATGTCCAAGAAGCTCATGAACAAGATGGGCGGCGGCAAGGATTCTATGATGTTTGGTATGGGCAAGAGCAATGCCAAGATCTATGTGAAATCCACCGAAGGCATCAAATTCTCCGATGTAGCCGGTGAAGATGAAGCCAAGGAGAATCTGACTGAAATTGTTGATTATCTTCACAATCCGAACAAATACAAAGAGATCGGCGCTTCCATGCCGAAGGGTATTCTCCTTGTAGGCCCTCCCGGAACAGGTAAGACAATGCTTGCCAAGGCTGTCGCCGGCGAATCCAATGTACCGTTTTTCTCTATGTCCGGTTCAGAATTTGTTGAGATGTTTGTCGGTATGGGTGCTTCCAAAGTCCGTGACCTTTTCAAACAGGCCAAAGAGAAGGCACCATGTATCGTTTTCATCGATGAAATTGATGCCATCGGCAAGAAGCGTGATGGCCAGATCGGCGGCAATGATGAACGTGAGCAGACACTGAATCAGCTGCTGACAGAGATGGATGGTTTTGAAGGCAACACCGGTGTTATTATCCTGGCTGCTACTAACCGGCCAGAATCCCTGGACCCTGCCCTGACCCGTCCGGGACGTTTTGACCGACGTGTACCTGTCGAACTGCCTGACTTAAAGGGCCGTGAAGAAATTCTGAAAGTCCATGCCAAGAAGATTCGTCTTTCTGACGATATCGATTTCAACAAGATTGCCCGTATGGCTTCCGGTGCTTCCGGTGCCGAGCTGGCAAACATTGTCAATGAAGCCGCACTTCGTGCCGTTCGTGACCACAGACGTTTTGCAAACCAGGCCGACCTTGAAGAAAGTATTGAAACTGTCATCGCCGGTTATCAGAAGAAGAATGCCATCCTGACAAACAAGGAGAAACTGATCGTTTCCTACCATGAGATCGGACATGCTCTGGTTGCTGCCAAGCAGACCGATTCCGCACCTGTTCAGAAGATTACCATTATTCCGAGAACATCCGGTGCCCTTGGTTACACCATGCAGGTGGATGAAGGCAATCACTATCTGATGAGCAAGGAAGAAATTGAGAACAAGATTGCCACCTTCACAGGCGGCCGTGCTGCCGAAGAAGTCATCTTCGGATCCGTTACAACCGGTGCTTCCAATGATATCGAGCAGGCAACTCGTCTTGCCCGTGCCATGATTACCCGTTACGGTATGAACGAGGATTTCGATATGGTTGCTCTTGAAACAGTTACCAACCAGTATCTTGGCGGTGATGCTTCTCTGGCCTGCTCTGCTGAGACTCAGGCCGAGATCGACCACAAGGTCGTTGAACTGGTGAAACAGCAGCATCAGAAAGCCATTCAGATTCTCATCGAGAACCGTGCAAAACTGGATGAGCTGGCTCACTTCCTCTACGAACGTGAGACCATCACCGGTGAAGAATTTATGAACATCCTCAACGCCTAAAAGAGGCGGCTGCCGCACTAATTACAAAATGAATGCGGCTGCCGCCTTTTCAGAATAACTGGAAAATCTTGCTACGGATATATACTCCAGATATATACTTTGGCACCTGCTTTTAATGGGCCGGTGCCGGACGGCATGTCAACGAGGCAGTTGCTTCCGATTCCCTGACGCATCTGGGCGTTGTGCTGTCCTTTGGTGATATGCACTGCATGGCCGTCGTCATAGGCTTTTAATACTCTTCGGCTGCCAATGCTTCCGGGATAATCATGAGCCAGAGCTGCCTCTTTTCTCACCATCATCGGATGACTGCTTCCGGTCATTTTCCGGAGCAGCGGCTGCATCAACAGCTCGAATACCGCAGATGCAGAGAATGGATTCCCTGATAAAGAAATAACCGGTTTTCCATTATATACAGATGCCATGGTCGGCATTCCCGGCTTCAGATCAATACCATGAAAAAGAAGGTCTGCTCCAAGTTTTTCCATGACTTCCGGGAGCAGATCTTTGACACCAACGGATACCCCGCCTGTTGTCAGGATTACGTCCGCCTGCGCCGCGCATCGTTTCACTGCCGAAATGATCGCTTCTGTATCATCCCCGATAAAGCACCCTTCTGTGACATCACATCCCAGCTGCATGAGTCTTCCCGTCAGATACGCCAGATTGGAATTATAGATTTTCCCCGGAAGCAGCGGCTGACCGGACATCATCAGTTCTTCACCTGTTGTAATGATTGCTGCCCGAACTTTTCTTCTGACTGATACTTTTTCAATGCCGCCGGAGGCCATAGACGCCATCATATAGGCATCTATTTTTGCTCCTGTCTTTCCCAGCTGGTCTCCCTGATGAAAATCTTCGCCCACCGGACAGCAATTGATATGTTTGTCCAATGATAGATAAATCTTCACATCCTCTTCACCATAATCCGTATCTTCCTGTTTGACAACACAATCTGCCCCTTCCGGTATCATCGCTCCGGTCATGATCCGGATTGCTTCGCCTTCTTGTACCTTTTTGTCCGTCACCTCGCCGGCACATACACGATCGATCACCTTCAGGCAGACAGGATGATGACGGTCTGCCGTCATCAGATCTCTGCTTCGTACCGCATAACCGTCCATGGCAGAACGTTCAAAAGGCGGCTGGCTGACATCAGCATAGACATCCTCCGCCAGAATCCTGTCAATACTCTCAAGCAGCCCGACTTCCTCCGGCATCACGGAATGGATATGTGCCAGCAGCCGCTCCTGTGCTTCTTCCAATGTTATTGTCTGTATTGTCTGCATCTTGATTCCTACCTTAATTTGAAATTGAAAAACATCTTTCACCCGTCATTTTTTCCATACAGCATAGGCATTGGCTCTGGCCTGTATATCATCCAGGGGCAGCCCTGCAGGACATATATCCCTGCATGAAAAAGACTGTCCGCATCCTTTAAAAAAGTGTGTCCGGTATGCATCAGCCATTTCATCATAATGTCCATCCCTTACACTTTGTTCCAATACCTTATAAGCCTGAACCATGCCTGCCGCTCCGTCAAATTTCCCATCTGCCATAAAGTTCGGACAAACTTCCAGACAACAGCCGCACATCAGACATTGCCCCGCCTGATACTGCAGTTCATAATCAAAAGAAAAATCTGTCCCGGATTTCTCATTCATCCATATCTTCATTTTTTTCAGAGCTTCAAACATAACCTTTCTGTCCGTCACCAGGTCACGAACAGTCGGGAATTTACTCAATGGTTCAATTTTTATCCTTCCCTTTTTGCCGGCATTCTCCAGAAAACAACTGCAAGCCAGCATCGGCCGTCCATTGATGACCATTGCACAGGCTCCGCATTTCTTCTCCAGGCAGCTGCATTCCCAGGCAATCGGATCATTACTTGCCTCTGCCTGATTTACTTCTGTCAGCCAGTCTGCCACTGTCAGTTTGCCGTCGCCGCTATAATGAAAGGTCTGTATATATGCCTTTTCAGAGGCCGAATGCTGTCTTTTTACACTTATTGTTATCTCCATGCTTCACTGCCTCCATCCATCTCATCTATAGCTTCAAAAGAAATCTGAATGTCATCTTTCGTGTATCGTGCCAGCGTGGTTTTCTGATAGGCCTGAAGTTCCTCCGGATAATCTCTTCTCTGATGCGCTCCGCGGCTTTCCTTTCGGTTCAGAGCACTCAAAAGCATCGCTTCCCCAAGGAGACAGCTGTCTTTGAACCGCTTATTTTCAATCACCAGCGCATCCATATCATCCTTTTCCTTAACAGCTTCAGATAATTTCCGAACCGCTTCAAGTCCATCCTGAAGCCCCTGCTCATCCCGGATAATACCGAGACTCTCTCTCAAAATACGCTGGAGCTGACTTATCGCTTCCGCATTATTTCTATTCTCTGATTTAAAAATGATATTCGCCGGCGCATGACTGACATTTACTGATGATTCTTCCGCTTTTTCATCCGCCAGATCGAAAGCTGCCGATTCAGCTGCCACCTGTCCGCCATACAATGCTCCCAGCAGGGAATTGCCGCCTAACCGGTTTGCGCCGTGGTACTGACAGGCACATTCTCCGGCTGCGTATAAGCCCTTGACCACTGTCCGGTGCTTTCTGTCCACCCGGATACCACCCATAAAATAATGGATACCCGGTGCAGCTGGAATCGGTTCCTTCGTCGGATCCAGCCCAAGAAATGTCTGACAGGCGTCCACAACACCTCTCAGTCGATTTTTATAAATATCTGCATCCAATCCGCGTATATCCAGCCATATCTGATATCCCTCGGACATCAGCTGCCACTCTTCCCTTGAAACCACATCCCTCGGCATCAGATTGCCAAGTTCCGGATATTTTTCTTCCATAAAATAATACGGCTTTCCATTTCTTTCTACAAAGAGCCGTCCGCCTTCACCTCTGGCCGCTTCTGTGATCAGCATCTGTTTGCCATGCAGTCTGACCGTAGTCGGATGATATTGGATAAATTCGCCGTTGGCCAAAGGGATGCCGTCTGCAAAAAGGCTGGCTGTTACATAGCCGGTATTCCGCACCGATCCCGTTGCATTCCCGAATAATCCATTTAAACCGCCGCTGGCAATGATCACACCTGCTCCATATACAGCTTCACACTGCTCCCGCAATTCATCATATAAAACACAGCCGCAGACCCGGCGTCCTGCAGCATCACCATCTGCCGATTCACCGGCATTCCCCATTGGATCCTGTCTGTATAAAAGCTTCAGGAACTGCCAGCCTGTTTTTCTCTCGATGCGTCCTTCTGCTTCATATCGCCGCACCTGTTCCGCAAGGGTGTGCATCAGCTGCTTGCCGGTACTATCCGCCGCAAAAGCGGTTCTCTTATATTTTTGGCCGCCAAAGGCTCTGCGCTGAGGCTTTTTTTCTTCATCCAGAGTCCATGACATCCCCTGGGAATAAAGTTTCTCTACGATTAAAGGTGCTGCCTGGGTCATCCCCTCGACAGCCTGCCTGTCAGCAAGATTTCTTCCAGCCTGAAGCGTTTCTTCTGCATGCTTCTGTGCAGAATCCTCCGATCCTTCACTCATCAGAGCCGCATTCAAGCCGCCCTCGGCCATCACTGACTGCGCCCGTTCCGACGGCTGATCCGATACAAGCAGTACTTTTATATTTTTTTCCGCCAGCGCCAATGCCGCACTGAGTCCAGCTGCCCCGGCACCGATCACAATGATTCGTCTGTCCATTTTTCTCCTTTTTATGTAAGTTTCATCAACCTCAACCATTCAAATATATATTTTTTCATCTATATCTCAGCATGCTTCCGCCACTTAAATCTGCCACTGCACAAAGTACATAATGATCGTTATAACGATCATCAGCATAAAAACACTGAGTACAAGCAGCCAGTCCTTCTTACGCTCCTTATATGCCAGAATTCCCCTGGCAATCAGCATGCCTTCAAGACTGACATACAGATGAATAAAAATAGCCAGTACAAAAAGCAGCTGTGAGACAAGGCTCACCCAGGTAAATTCCTTCAAAAAATAAACCCCATTGGAAGAGGTGACATAGACGCTCATATGAAAAATCATCAGCAGCAAAATACAAACGCCAGATACTCTTTTGATCCAAAATCCCTTATTCTGCCTCAAATACCACTTGCCGCTGCTGCTGCCGCTTCTGACCGATTTGACCGTCGCAATCACACCCAGAATGGCATGAGCAATCACGGTAACTAAGAGCAGTATTGTCAGTGGAAAACATGAAACTGAGCTGCGCCCCTGCAGCATAAAGCATCCCATCACCGCATGAATCAGAAACAGTACCACAACCACCCGGGCCAAAATTCCGTTTAGTTTTCTCATTGTGCCGCCTCCTCTCTGAGCAGGAACACATCAAAATCTCCCGCATGGGCATAAGATGTCATCATTGTTTCACTGCATGATTCAACCTTCACCTGATAGCCCTGTTCTGAATAGTAAGCCTCCAGATGACTGACAGCCTCCTGATAATTGCTGTTCAGGAAATTGCTCAGCAAAAGCAGCTCTTCCCCTGAATCTTTCTCAACATGCCTGTTTTCATTGAGGATAACTGTATAAGCAGTCTCTCCTATAACAATCCTTTGTTCTTTATATCCTTCTTCCTCTGATAACTGTACATCATCCCATGTATAATTCCATGGTTCTTCAATCTGTTTCGCCGACTTCTGTTTCTTTGCTTTCTCAGAAGCACTGCTGAACACATCCACTGCCGAATAATTCGGATCAAAACTCACTTTATTCAAAAATGAGCCAAACCATGAAATCAATACAACTGTCAGAACAAGAAGAATACCTCTTCTTCTTTCCATTTTTCTCTCCATTCTACTGCCATTTATAGACACTTTATAATTTGAAATTTTCTTGCGAATCTATTATACCACGTTGTTTTCTATTGCACATCCTGTCATATTTTGAAAAGCGATAAATAATTTCATCACTGCCAACCTCCTCTGAAACATGGTATAATAAAACATATTTTAAATAAAACGGAGGGAATATGCCATGCTGACTATTATGAGAAAAGACCAGCCTCTATGTGATTTTGATCTTCGTACCGGTCTGGTTCACATCATTCATCAACTGCCGCTTGACCTTTATGTGGAAGAAGGTGAAGATATTGACACAAGAATCAACAATCTCAGCAACCTTTATCACTGGTGCGCCTCCCGCGTTCTGTCACTGGACAGGAAATATGCCAAAGAAATCCTGAATTCCTGTCACCTACTTCAGGCCCGGACAGACAAAGATCGTGCCATGATCGCGCTCAAATACAAATGTCTCTCCCTTCAGGATTCCTACTGGGTCAGAGAAAATGTCAACGAGCAGTGGACAGATCTCAATCTTTTCAATAATACGCTCAGCAATGCTTTTGTTGATGTTTCTCTCATGGGTAAATCCATGGCCATCAACAATGAAATGCTTCTGGCGCCTGACTGCTCAACAAACGGTGTGGCACCAAAAGCCTGGGTGCGTACAGACAAAGGTCTATTTCTGTATAAAGCATCCGCAAACGGCAGTGATTCTGTCACCAAAGAAGTCGAAGCCAGTCACATTCTTCAAAAACTTGGATTTTCTATTCTTAATTATGACTATGCTTCCTATGAGAATGTACCTGTATCAGCTTCCAAATGCTTTACATCCACCGAAATCAGCAGTATTTCTGCCGAAAAATACAGCTATAACTATGATCTGGAAACACTTATCAACCACGATTTTTATATCATGAATCTCTGTGATTATTTAGTAGGCAATACAGACCGTCACTGGGGCAACTGGCTTTTCCTTTATAATGATACCGGCATCACAGGCTATGCCCCGCTTATGGACTTCAATCATGCCTTTGAAGCAAATGATGACACATCCTGCCTGCCATACGGTTATGTTTATAACGAAAGTATCTCCCAATACAGTGCCGCACGCATTGCACTTGAAAAAACCGATATCCATTTACCTGATATCGATCTCTCCGAATTCAAATATGGCCCTTATACAATGCAGCGCATTCAAAAGCTTCTGAACACCTCAAAGGCATCCTTCTGATACCGCTATTTCTTCTGTTCCATACATTTCTTTAATTCCTCTGCGGCCTCTTCAGGTGAGCAGTCCCGTATAATCCTGCTCACCTGATCGTAACCGAGAGCCGGTACATAGGAAGCCGCAAAAGCACTGGAAGCTTCCAGATGCTTCCGACAATTCTTTTCGTTCACCTGTAATGGTTCGATACACTTTTCTCTGAATAGCTGAACGGATGACGTCATCAGCTCCAGACTCTCCAATAGACTATCCGCAATCAGCGGCATAAAGGCATTAAGTTCAAATTCTCCATGAGCCGCCGCCATCGTAATGGTTGTATCATTGGCGATGACTTTGATGGCACACTGCATAGTCATCTCTGCTATCACCGGATTCACTTTTCCCGGCATAATAGTACTGCCCTGCTGCATCTTAGGCAATATGACTTCTCCCAGACCACCATGCGGTCCCGAATTCATCAGCCTCAGATCATTGGCAATCTTCATCAGATTCACAGCCAGTGCTTTAATCAAGCCCGAAACCTCCACAAACACATCATTATTCTGTGTAATGTCCATCGGATACTCTGCTGCAGCCAGGCCATAACCAGTCAGACGACGCAATTCCTCAATCACTCCAAAACGGTACTTTCTATCTGCATTTGTAGAAAGCCCCACAGCCGTACCGCCGATGTTGACCTGTCTCAACCGCTCTTCTACTTTATACAGCCGCCACCGGTCTCTGGCCAGAGCCTGGGCATAGGCTCCGAATTCTTCCCCCAGCGTTACCGGAACCGCATCCATCATCTCTGTCCGGCCCAGTTTTTGTACATCCTGCCACAGATTCTCCTTTTCCTGAAAAGCAGTCTGCAGTTTTGCGCATGCCTCAGAAAGCATTCTCAGCTGCCGGATGGCTGCAATCCTGAGTGCCGTCGGATAGACATCATTGGTGGACTGTCCGCGATTCACATCATCCAGAGGATGAACCACCTCATATTCTCCCGGTTTGCGTCCCAGCTCCAGAAGTGCCAGATTCGCCAGCACTTCATTTACATTCATATTGGCCGATGTCCCCGCTCCGCCCTGCAGAGCCTGCAATGGGAAACAGGCTTCCATGTCACATTCATGATCCAATATATGGTCACAGGCCTTGATAATCGCACTTTCCACAGCTTCATTTCCTATCTTCAGATTCAGATAAGTGACCGCTGCTGCTTTTTTTACAATGACAATCGCCCGGACAAGTTCTCTATTCATCTTTTTCTGACCCAGTGCAAAATTCTCCAAGGCTCTGGCCGTATTGATACCATAAAGAGTCTCCTCCGATAATTCTTTTGTGCCTAAAATATCTTTTTCTGTCCTTCTCATTCCACCATGTTCCTCCGGTTAGAAAATTATCTGCAATAAGCTCTCAGCCATTTCGTCCTTCCATTATTTGTAAATATTAAGAAAAACCGTTCTGTTTCCTGCAAAATTTAACGTCATTATACCATTTTTGAATAAAAAAGTGGATAGAAATGAAATTTTATTATTAAAAGAAGTCATTTTCTGTTGATTCATACCTAAATATCTGTTATGATTGGTGAGGTTGCGCTATTTTTAGCCGTTTACCTTGTATATACATATGAAACATATAGATTTTGATTTCCCGGAAAGTGAGAGAATAAAGATGAAAGAAAAGAAAAAACTTTCTCTGGCCGGTCAGATTTTTATTGCCCTGATTCTGGCCATCATTGCCGGCCTGCTGATGCAGAGCCATGCCGAAATTGCTGAAACCTATATCAAGCCATTTGGTACCATCTTCCTGAATCTGCTGAAATTCATCGTTGTACCAATTGTCCTTTTTTCCATTATGAGCGGTATCATCTCTATGAGTGATATCAGAAAGGTCGGATCCATCGGACTGAAGACAGTTGTTTACTATTTCTGTACAACAGCCTTTGCCATTACATTTGGACTGATTTTCGGCAACCTTTTCAGAAATTTCTTTCCTGTCATAGCGACAACAGATCTTTCTTATGAAGTAAGTGAAACACCGTCCCTTATGGATACCATTGTCAATATTTTTCCATCCAACTTTATTGCCCCAATGTCCGAATCCAACATGCTTCAGGTCATTGTCATGGCATTAATCTTTGGTTTTTCAATTATTCTGATCGGTTCAGAAAAGAACTCCAGACTTGTCACAGCGATCAATGATCTGAATGAAGTCTTTATGAAAAGTATGGAGCTGATTCTCAAGCTTTCACCAATCGGTGTCTTCTGTCTGCTCTGTCCGGTCATTGCTGCCAATGGTTCAAACATCATTGCTTCTCTGGCGATGGTCCTTCTGGCTGCTTATGTCTGCTATGCTATCCATGCCATTGTTGTTTATTCTCTGGCAGTCAAAGCTATCGGCGGTTTAAGTCCTCTGAAATTCTTCAAAGGCATGCTGCCGGCTATGATGTTTGCATTTTCCAGTTCTTCTTCCGTAGGAACCCTTCCGATCAATCTGGAATGTGTGGAAGAACTCGGCGCATCAAGAGAGATTTCCTCCTTCGTTCTGCCGCTGGGTGCAACCATCAACATGGACGGAACAGCCATCTATCAGGGCGTCTGTGCTATCTTTATCGCATCCTGTTATGGTATTACCCTGACACCAACCCAGATGCTCACCATGGTTTTAACTGCCACATTGGCTTCCATCGGTACTGCCGGTGTTCCCGGTGCAGGTATGGTCATGCTGGCTATGGTACTGACTTCTGTCGGACTTCCTGTTGACGGTATCGCCTTAGTCGCAGGCGTTGACAGAATCTTCGATATGGGTCGTACAGTTGTGAATATCACTGGTGATGCCAGCTGCTGTATCGTCGTTTCCAATCTTGAAAGCAAGCGTGAAGCAAGAAAAGCTGCACGTAATAAATAAAAAGCCGGATCCATATACTTTGTTTTTTCTGGGAAAATTATATATCCGCCACATCACAACACCTAGAGATGTTGTGATCAAGCTTTTTTAGCCCTTAGTGTTACAAAAAAAGCATGACCACAACACTTCTCATAGGTATAGCTTTCATGGATGTCCGCCTCGGAAAACCCAGAGCTGGCCCTGCCTGACACTCGGATGATCCTGCCCATCGTGTCATAGGCATAGGCCGTACCGTCATAATATAATTAAAATTTAACCTTCGGCAGCTTTAGACTTTCTGGTATCCACTCTTTAACCAACGCATAATTTTCTTCTGTACATAATACTTCTATATTCCCAGAAAATATGAAATCATATATATCTTTCTTTTTCTTACAAAATGTCATAACAAAACGCATAGGTTCATGCACCCCCCATTGAATATTTTCAATTTTGACCTCTTCATAATCTTCCCATGAATATGTTTCTGTCCATTCTTTAAAATTATAAAATGTAATTTTTATGCCCGATTTATCAACTGTACCTGATCTACATTCTGTAATTAATATTCTTAAAAGAAAAATATAGACTCCCCAAATTATAATATTAGAAAATATCATCCCACTTATACTCGTCTTAGATATTCCTATTATCTCAAGCACTAGTAGTGGCACAAAAAACATTATTGCGTATCCTAAAAAATCTTTATTACTTTCACACTCTCTTAAGCTATAAATAATATTTTTTTCCTCCATATTCAGAATCCTCTCTTCTAATTGAATCAATGAAAATATCTATATCTCCGATTCAATTATAGCATGTCTGTCATAGCGACAACAAATTAAACCGTATATTTTCTCCGTTCCACACTTATTGATCCATCTGAATAATAAGATTTACGAACTTCAATACAAACTCGTCCTGAATTATGATATATCGTTTCTGTGCTCACTAACCATTTTCCGGGATATCCTCCCTTAGATGATGTTGTTGATGTATTTCTGGCTCCATTGGTATTGGTTTTAGCTACTGCCATATCATATGTTGCTCCCAAACTTGTACTAAGAATATTATTTCCCATTTTTTCTAAGAAAGGAAGTTTTATACCAAATGCTACACTGGTTACCGCCGCTTTTGCCATATCATTTAATGCAGCATCCAATTTTTCTTTAGCAGAACCATCTGTTACATAAGCTGTAACAGCTCCCGTAATAACTATATTAGCCACAAATGATATTCCATCCGACTTAATCATGCTAGTCGCTGCCCCTGAAAGAAAACCTGTAGCAGCACTAACTGCCAGTTCCTTAGCTGTTACTTTTCTTCCTTCTATCTCAGCTACCGCCCCAACTGCCATAATTCCTGACACACAACCGATAACTCCACCAATTGCCCCCTGAATAAGGACAGCCATTGGCAACCTTCCGCTTTCATCTCTTCTTCCAACCGGATCCCCGTCACAGTAATTATACAGATTTTTATCGTTCAGTGTTGTTTTACTCATTCCAAGCACATACAGGCAGTCTGCACTCATCATCCTTCCTAAGCCCGGATGATAATAACGGCTGTTCAGATAGTAAAGACCTGTCTCTTCATCATAGTAGTAGCCGCGATATCTGAACGGATTGTCTTTGCCCAGGGTCCCTGCCATGGAACCGCCTGTTTTCAGAAGATTGCCCCATGTATCATAACTGTAATCGACAACCTGCTGTCCGGATGCATCACATAATCCGATCACATCGTACTGCCCATTTTTGATATAATAGTAAACTTTTTTGTTATAACGTATTGCTTCAAGTTCACCGCCTGAATTATAAATATATGCCTGATAGCCATTGCTGTTTTTTTCACCAAAAATCTGATCACCGTCCACATAATAAGTATCTGTAACCTTTCCATTGACCTTCTTCTGTGTCCGGACACCCTCTGCATTAATGGAATAATGGATCTTGCTGCCGTCAGCCTTTACAACATCCGTCAGGATGCCATTCCCACACCAGCTGTATTGATTTCCCTGGTATTCTGTCATGTTACCGGATGCATCATAGCAAATCTCCTGCCCGTCTGCCATGAGCATCTGATCTTTCCATCCGCTGGCATACGTATAAATGATCGTCTTTTCCGGCTGGTTTCCCGAAACATCCCCGGTATTAAATGGATAAATTTTCTTCTGCGTGACATTACCGCCTGCATCCCTGTCATAAATAATCGTCTTTTTCAGACGTGCATTATCTTCCCTGAGCAGTCTCTGTAAGGCATCATACTGATAAGTTGTCGTGCCCGCTTCATCATGGATGGTTTTGACATTCCCATTATTATCATAAGTATAACGGATTGTTTTCCCTTTATTTTCAACCGCTTCTATCCTGTTGACCGGCTGTTTCTTTGCATTGGCTGCATATTTATAGGTCGTCTTAAAAACGCCATTTCCTCTGTCAGACACTGTCCGGCGTCCATAGACGTCATAAGTTCTGCTGATGACCGCACTATCATCCTTCAATGATACTTCCCTGTCATCCTTATCAAAAGTATACGTTGTTGTCTGTGTAGTTCCGGCACATATTCTCTTTATACCGGATACATTTCCATTTGCATCATACTGGTAGGTTCTCTGTTCCCCCTGATTGGAAACAGCGGTTCCCAGTCGGCCGATCAGATCATAATCATACGTCCATATGCATGTCTGGTCTCCGCCTACTTCTTTATGTCTCACCTGTCCATTTCTGTCATAAATAAGTTTATAGGAATAAACAATCTCCTTATTTCTCAATACTTCCATTTTCTGCAGACGGTCCAGATGATCATATGTATAACGCACTGAAATGCCATTTGCATAATCTGTCTGCCTCAATAAACCATTTCTATCATTATATATATGGCCGACAACCTGTGTACCCGCAATCTTTACTGCAATTTCTTTTCCAAAACTGTCATATGCGATATCATAGTTAAAACCATTGTGTCTGATCTGCGTCATCCTGTCATTTTTATAAGCATAAGTGACAGATACCTGCTGGCCGCCTGCATTAGTACCCACTGATGCAGATACCTTATTCACTCTGCCGCAGTCATCATACGCATATTTTGTTTCATTTCCTGCTCCATCCACAACAGCTGTCATGAAACCTTTTGCTGTATTCCAACGATAAGACGTACTATTGCCGTCTTCATCACAAAGTTTTGACATATAGTTGCCGTCTTTTGTATATTCTGCAGTTGCTGTAATGGCCATATCTGTATTGGACGGATCCACAATCTTTGCAGTTTCTACATTTCCGTTGCTGCTATACGTAAACACATATTTTACGTTCATCGCAGATACGGCTCCTGTCACATTATGTTTATCATCATATGTATATTTAAAGCTGTTCCCTTTAACATCGATCATCTTCACAATGTTGCCTGCCGAATCATACTCGAAACTGCTGTTCTTCTTCGCCTTATCGGCCACCCTGACGATGTTGCCCTCATCATCATAGACGAAGGTGGTGCCGTATCTCTCCTTGAAGAAGGACAGGCCTGTGAAGTACGCCCTGTTGGCGTTCCTGTTGTACAGGTACATCACCTGGATCTTCGTATATTTCTGCTTCGCCACTGCGACACCGTTTAAGTACTGCCAGCTGTCTGTGTCTGCACCGAATTCCAGGTACTGGTAGTTGTTCCCGTTCTTCCCTGCCGCCGCTGCTTCCCCGTCATAGAAATTGATGCACAGGCCGAAATGGCGGTCCTTCCTGTCTTTGTCCGTATCCGGCACCGTCCTCGGCACGCTCTGCCCGCGCCCCCAGGCACTGGCCATGTAGCAGTCCCCCGCATTCCCGGAGATATCCAGCTCATACACCAGACGCTTGTTCTCCGATGGGCCGCCCACCGCCATGAACACGTTCCTTCCAAGGCCGCTCTTTGCCGGCGGGTACATCCCTGAATCCACCGACAGCGTCACCACCCTGTCAAGGTCACCGGCATTCCCGGCCTTCACAAAGCCCTCAAGCCCATTTGAGAAGTCCACGTTGGTCAGCAGGTTGAAGCGGCTCGCCGCCTCCCCTTCTTCCAGCTGGAACCCGTCCAGCCACATGGTGCCCTTCATGTCCACGGCCCGCACCACAATCCTTGTCTTCACCGGTGTGCTGCCCGACGGGATCTTAAACACCAGCTGCATCCGCTTCCAGCCCCGGTTGCCCCTTATATTCTCTGTATGGCGGGCGATCTCTGTCTGGTCCTCCTTCTGTGCCTGCAGCCAGAAGGACGGTTTCTCCCCGAGCCCCGTCACCGCTGCCCTGCCGTACACTGAGAAGACATAAGTCCTTCCTGCCGGCAGCATCACTGTCTGCACCACCGTGCCGTAGGCGGAGGCATCGCTGCTGTTGAAACGGATACACTTTTTGTTGACAAAAACGATACCATCATCTGTTTCCTCATCCACCTTCACCGCACTGCTGCTGCCGTAGCCGTTCCAGCCCTTCAGGCCGTCAAAGGTCCCCTTCAGCCTCTGCACCGGGGTGAACTGCAGGTCCGAAGCCGCACTCAGCCTGCTC
>Ga0129312_1000594_pt1 | contig 28526 bp, 24 predicted proteins | sample O827metagenome_FD_94434 | JGI IMG/M metagenome (GOLD analysis project Ga0129312, IMG submission 94434) | Orangutan group fecal microbial communities from Wisconsin, USA - O827 metagenome | ecosystem: Host-associated > Mammals > Digestive system > Large intestine > Fecal | place: USA: Wisconsin... | reverse complement strand
TCGCGCGAAACGCATCATCGCTTCAACATATCCCTGCAGTTGGCCTTTTCCGCCTGCAGAACCTGCCGAAAGTGCATCTATCATGCCACAAAGTTCCTTCCAAGATTGGTCTGGATACAAAAATTCAGTTGCACTGATGTGTGCTGCAGCGGCATCAAAAAGTGTCGGAGCGATAGGTTCACGCATGTCTGGAGATACCTGCGAGAGCACTAATTTCACAAAATCCAAGCCTTTTCCAAGTTTTGGCATGGCTGGAGCAGTCTTTGTTGTAATGTCGTAAGTCATTATATTACAGCTTATTAGATTGAAATTGGATGAGCCTAAAAATATCAATATCAGTTATATCAGTTATTTTTTAAGGGGTACCCATTTCGCTCCCTACCTATATATTATTATATATATTATTGATTATTAATTAGTTATAAGTATTATATAAGGGGTTGAAATTTTATAGACCATCAAAAAAAACAACTGTAACTGATATGAACTGATATTTTGGCTATTCTCCCCTCTCCCTCTCCGAGGCCTGTTGCACTATCTACCAGTTTGGCAACCTGCCTCAGTTCTTTGGCAGCTTCCATGAAACAGGGAACCTGCCCCCCCTGTCTCTATAGATATATTGACCAAGCCTCATTACAGCAAATTTAGCTCCAAGAAGAAAAACATAGTAAAACATTCGTGATTCTGATTATTTTGCGTTATCTTTGCAGCAGATATCTACTTGCTGGAAGCCCAAAGGGCAAGCGGGTGGGTGTTGACTTTATGGAAATGGGCGTTTACTTAGCGCCTGTCTTTGACATGTCGTAACTTCGCAACTTACAGTAATCGTCAAAGGACGGTGGCAACCAGTAAATGCTCACGGTAAGGTATATTATGCTCTGCCGTGATTTGTCGCGTATGTACTTATTGTATGTATTCGGGTCACGTATGGGATTAATTATATACCATGCGTGGGCTTTCAGTGTTGTCCGTCTCGACGATTAGGGCAATGCGAAGGCCTCGACATGTGGGATGGGCAAAGGCGAATCCCACGCTTTATTTTTATAGAGGCAATGATTTAATATAACAACCGTTCGATACAGGGGATTCTATCGGAGCAAATATGGATAGAATCCGTTTCAAAAATAATGTTTAAAGTAGTTTGGGATGCTAAGTACAATGGCGTTCGTCTTACCATGTCGGCTGCAGGAGAAGCATTGAATGTTTCTCCACGTCCTATATTCTGGGAAGAGCTCGACCTACTTGGGCTCAATAAGATGGGATGGATATACCCTCATGTTGACGAACCGCTGCTTTGGGCTTGTGATCGACGCTACTTTTTCAAAGGGCAGTTTGTACTCGAAGTAAAGGGCGGCAATATCTTCGATGCCCCAACAGTTATTCTACAAGATGGTTTTGAGAACTTGACGCTATTTCCTGTGGATATGGAGAAACTTCGTGAACGCAATGAGGACACTATGTTCATCATTGAGCATGAAGCAATGGACTTCATCAACCAGACCTACCGCCGATATAAGAATATTCGTAAAGTAGCGACTGAAAATCCTGATATAGACTTTCAGTCGCTAGCTGTTAATTTAGAGAAGAAGACCAAGCAAGAGCATGTTGTCGTAAAAGAAGATTGCGACAGCTTTGACGTTATGCCATTGAGCAAGGCGGAAGAATTGGGGAAGGCTCCGATACTAAAGAATGACATAGAACTATTTGTTGCTTCTTTTTCTGGAGGAAAAGATTCGCAAGTTCTTCTTGATTTGGTTACACGAGTAGTTCCAAGCGAAGACTTTATTGTGGTTTATTCTGATACAGGATACGAATTGCCGTCTTCCTTGTTTCTGTATGAGGAAATAAAAAAATATTATGTCCAGAAATACCCTGATTTAAAATTCCTATTAGCAAAGAATCATGAAAAGGTTTTAGCTTATTGGGATAAAATTGGGTCGCCAAGTAATGTGCATAGATGGTGTTGTGGAGTAATGAAAACAGCTCCTCTTTATAAGAAACTAAAAGCATATTCGGGGTTAGGTAGACAGCCTCATGTTTTGTCTTTTATAGGAACTCGTGCAGAGGAAAGTGCGAGGCGTGCAACATATCAGAAAGTTGCAAAAGATGCAAAGCATACGAATGTCATAAATGTCAGTCCAATTTTAGAGTGGAATACTACAGAGGTCTGGCTCTATTTGCTACTTAATAAACTGCATGTAAATACTGCATACAGAAAAGGACTTGGTCGAGTTGGATGTATTATATGTCCTTTTGGTTCAGATTGGAATGATTATTTATGTAACCATATTTTTCCAGAAACAACGCAGCCTTTTTTATGTAAAATACGAGAAATCGTAAAAAAAAGAGGTGTTAAAGATATTGATACTTACATAAAGTCAGGTAATTGGAAGATTAGAGCTGGTGGAAAGGGCTTTGAGACCAAATCAAAAGTGGGAATAATAAGCAATGTTACTTCACCAGATTTTAAAGCGTTACTGACATGCCCAAAAGAGAATATTTTTGAGTGGCTTAAGGTTTTGGGAGATTGTGCTTGGACACAGCATGAAGATGTATATGAAGGACAACTACGATACGGGAAAAATCTTTATGATATAAAACTGACTATAGATGAGGTAAATAATACCACTCTCGTAGAGGTACTTAATGTTATAGGAAATCCTTATTTGGTTAGTCATCTAAAGCGAGTAATAAACAAAGTGACATTTTGTGTTCATTGCGAGCTATGTGAAGTAGAATGTCCAACAGGTGCACTTTCTGTAGTGCCTATTGTAAAAATAGATAATAGAAAATGTATAAAATGTCGAAAATGTCTTGATTTTAAGGAAGATGGATGTATTTCGGCAAATTCGTTAAAACAATCAGAAGGTATAAAAATGGCAACACAAAAGAATAAAAAAACAACGATAAACAGATATAATAATTTCGGTTTCCGGGAGAATTGGCTTTCGTTTTATATGGAGCATGTTGATACATTCTTTGAGAATGACGAACATGGAATCAATAAAGAGAATCAGATGAATCCATTTTTGAATTGGATGCGTGATTCAGACATTATAGCCTCAGATTCTAAAGAAATTACAGAGATTGGAGAAATTCTCCAAAGTAGGTATATGTCAAATCCAATTGTCGTTTGGGAAATCATATGGGTAAATTTGACATGTAATTCTGAAATCTGTAACTGGTTTGCTTTCAATATAACTTATGGACGTACTTACCAGAAATCTGAAGTTGAAATGTTGATGGAAACGACATTGGATATGTATAGTAGTTCCGTACGTAAAAATGCTTTGGGTTCGCTTCAAAATGCATTTGTGTCTTCTTCCTTAGGAGAAAAACTGCAAGTTGGTGTAATAACAAAAGTCAACAATAAACCAGTCTTTAGTCGTCTTCCCCACACCGACATCTCGCTTGTCGCAGTGGCATACTCTCTCTATCGTTATGCAGAACGTCAGAAGCGGCATATGCTTACTGTTTCCGAATTCTACGATGAGAACCAGAAAGAAGGTATTTATCGCCAGTTTGGTATCAGTAGAGAAACCTTAGAAAAAATATTGTTGAGTTTGCAGGAAGAAAGCAATCATGTACTCAGAGCAGAACTGAACATGGGACTTGACAACATCATTCTCCGAGAAGACCTTACTTCAAAGGATATATTGAAACTTATGCTTAAATAAAAAAGAAAACAAACTATGGTAACGAGATATGCAGACTTCATCAAAATGCAGGATTTCCTTCCTGTATATGACATGACAGATGAAACGCCTAATTTATGGCAAACTTTCATCCCTACAAATCAATTTTGCGATTTGCTCACACGTAGCATTACGGCCATTACATCTTCGGATATAAGCAAGCGCCGCTCCATGTGGGTGCGTGGTACTTTCGGAACAGGAAAGAGCCATGCAAGTAGTGTGGTGCGTCATCTTCTTTGTGATTCATACGATGACATTGAAGGATATTTGAATAACATCCCCAATGATTCCCTTAGAGAACAAGTGAAGGCTATACGCAAGAATAAACGCTATTTTCCTGTTGTATTGAAAGGCGTTGAGGGCGCATACAACATATCTCGTTTCAGATTATCTCTTCAAAGAGAAACAAAGAAAGCTCTTGCTAAAGCAGGATATGAAATGGTTGTTGACTCAGACTTTACAGAAGCACTCAAATGGGTGGAAAGTCATCAGTCGAGAATCCCTGAATTGTTGGAAAACAACGATGAGTTGGCATCAGAGGCAAGCAACTATGATAAGTTGGTGGCAAAGTTGAATGCCAACGACATTGATGTATTCTTGCATTTGGAAGAAGCCCTTGCTGCGGACAAGACTTATTTGACAAGCGACAATATCAGCGATTGGTTGGTGGACGTTCAGAAGAAAATAGCCGAAGAAGGCATTGCTGATGGTCTGATAATATTTTGGGATGAGTTTACCAGCGTGATGGACACGCTGCAAAGCGACCGTATCAATGTTCTCCAAAACATTGCTGAAAAGTCTCAAAAAAACAATGTGTTCTTGTATCTGATTTCACACCGCACAGAACGCACCAGTGTAGATGCTAAGGGTAAAGACATAACTAAGATGAGCGATCGCTATGACAGCGTGGATTACAAGATGGATGAGATTTCAACTTATCTCATCTTGCGTCATACGTTTAGCATAACAGACAAGACAGGATTGGAAGTTGCAAGTTGGAATCTCAAACATAACATAGACCAAAATGTGTTTAACTACCTTTGTGAAAGCAACTCTACAGAGGAAAGAGACCATATACAAAACCTCTTTCCCCTACATCCTTATACGGCTTTCTTGTGTTCAAAGATGGCTAATATCATGGGATCAGCAAACCGTTCCGTTCTCAAATTTATGAACGATGAGAAGAATGGCTTCGCTTGCTTTATCAATGATTCTACAAACTATGACTTGAAGATGATGCTCACCGCCGACTGGCTTTGGGATTTCTTCTATTCTGAGTTTGTGGACGACCCTCTATGTTCTGCATTCATAAATGTATATAACTCCAACAAGGATAAAGTAAACCAAATGGGGGATGATTATCTAAGAGTTTTCAAGGTAATCCTTCTATTGAATGCACTTGGCTTGAAATTTAAAGGTACACCAGAAAAATATGCCCCAAACGACAAGAACCTTGGTTATATATTCTCAGCAGACAGATGTGAGGATAAGATGCAAGGAATACTTGACTGGTTGGATGAGAGCCGTATTGTGGCTCGTGATATATTAGGTGAATTCAAAATTTCTGTATCAACCTACAATAATGCAGAGCTTACCAAAGAAGAAATGCAGGTTGCTGCTAATTTTAAAGATGCAGTTAGTCTTTTGAAATATAATGATACTTCAAAAAGAGAAATCAGCAAGATTTTTCTTGTTGGTGAAATGCTTATGCGCAAATGCGAACCACAGTTTTATTCTTGTGAGGAATCTGAATCTGTACTTCGCAGTAGATTGAAGAAATATACATCAGAAAAGCCAAACTTCTTACATGTAGCATTATTATTCTCTATAACAGACGAGTCACGTGATATGATGGAGAATAGAGCGAAGGAATTTTCGGAAGAATTTCCAGATACATTATTCATTATGCCATCTGAAGTTTTTACCGAAAGTGCTAAGAACAATTTTATACATACAGTAGCACGAGCTAATGTAAGTCGCTCGCATTTTAATAATGATGAGGCGAGCCAATTGGAACGTGCTGCTAACGAATATGTTATAAAGTGGAAAAACCGCATGATTGGCGGCACCTACAACTTATATTATAAAGGAGAACGCTCTTCTGAGGGTATCTTTGGTAATATTTACAATGTCATCAATAAACGATATAGTGCCCAGTTGTTCCCACAAGGTATGGAGAGTCTAAAACCTCTTCATAAAGAGTCTTTAACCTTCTTTGCTAATAAAAATTACAAGAAGTTGGCTCTTCAAATGCTTCAAAAGCGTACCAGAGATGAGATGCTGAAGTTCAGTGGTTCTGATATTCCTGCCAAATTGATATTCATGAACGGAGAGAATAACCTTGTCACGGACACTTGTGAGCTGACGGACACAGCTGTACAAGGCGACTCATGGCTGAATACTATTTGTCAAAAAGTGGATGAACTCATAGAAATCGCCAAGAAGAAATATACTGACAGATTCTCGATGAGTGAAATCTTAGCTCCATTGATGAGACCACCATATGGCATGTTCCCTAACCATGCAAACTATGTAGCTTTGGCTTTTGCCTTACGCAAGCATAAGGATGACTTGTTTAACCCAAGTACATCCCAACCTGTTGGTGATGAGAAACTGACAGATATGATTGTCACGTTGCTTCAAATGTGGGATGGTGGTATCTCTGAGCCAAGCAACAAGCTGCTACTTAGATTTGGTTCTGCCGAGGAAAAGAACTTGTCCAAGATTCTTGGCGAGGTTTTCTGTCTTCAAGATGTGAAAGGTGTCAATATGGCGGACTTGAAAAGTTTGCGCTATGCAAATTGGGCTATAACGGAATTCTGCAAACAAATAGCAAAATATCCATTGTGGTCGTTGCTTTATTGTTCGGCAATTAAGGAGAAACCTGAATGTGAAAAGGCATTGAATGATTTGATTTATCTTTTCAGTCAAGACAGCTATACTTTACCAAAAATAAAAGAGCTTTATAACGAGATTAATGGTGAGAAAATTGACCTCTACAAGTTATTGGCAAGACAAAATAACTATCGTGAAGGATTTATCAGCTTCATTAATAGTATAAACAACGTTGACATAAAAGAAGAATGGTGGGAAGAGCTTGAGGAAGAGCTGGGACATTTACAGTCTGAAATAGCATTCCGTAAAAAGGAAGATGTAAAAGATTGCGTCAATGCGTTCTACATACAGAAAATTAAAGAACAAAACGAACCATTCGTAATGAAGTCACAGATGTCAGACGAAGACGTTGTTTCTGATATTGTTTCTGATAATGTTTCTGAACACACAGTAATAGTTGCTAAAGCTGCTCCAGACACCATAAAACAGGCGAAGAACTGTGTGAAGTCGCAAACAATGCCAAGCATGATGTGGCAAAAGGTTGTTCTCGACCTTATTGAAGAACATCCTGAAGTTTCTAAGTTTATAATCAAATACTTAGGTAGTTAAAGGATATGGCACATATAGATACGTCTGACAAAGTTAAAGTCTTTGATTCTTTCGATGGACTTGCAACTGAAATAGTCAATGATATGGAATCTAACGACATGTTGGCTCAACGATATGCCGTTAGATTCATCATGCTCAATAATTTTGATGAATTAAAGGAATTAGCCAAACTAATGGTAAAGTTTGGCATCGAGTCCTTGGACTTAGAAGAACTTATAGATGAAGACGATGAGTGGATTACAAAAGATATGCTAAGAAACGCATTAATGGAATGTAAAACATCTACATTTGTGACGCCATTTTCTGAAATTGTAAGGTTTTATAATGATGATGACTTTCGAGGATTTTTCAATGACGTTATGTTGATGGAAGATGTTCGCAATCCACAAAAGCGTATCTATGTACCATTGATAGGGCTTCAGAATCGTTTCACCGATTTCCTGAATCATTTTGCAAGAATTGGAGAAAGTGCTCCCGTTTGGCGATATGATGCAGAGAAGCAAATGGTTGAGGTTTATTTTACGAAATTCAAGAACTATGATATACCAAAGACGGAGATACAGTGTAAATTGTCTTCGTTAAGAGATTGGTTGAAATTTTGGAAGGTACAGGCACCACAAGAGCGGATAGTCTGCACCTCCCTTCCTATTTCTGCTAAGTTTAAGTATTCTAAGCCAGACAACATCTTTAATTTTACTAAAATAGATAGTGCATACGAATTCATGACAGAATTTATGGATTTATCTTTTCCTTTTGCTTATGAAGAGAAAGACAAACCATATTGGGAAGAATTATTGCGTTCACTCGGTGAACGCAATAATGGGTCTTTCTCATACGTATCATATGTTCATGATGTTTTCAATAAAAAAATATTGAATGCGTCTGAAATCCTTGAAGAATGGGTTAAAGAGGATGCGACTCCTTTCCATCGTTGGCTTTTGTATCATTATGTTCTGCACACCAAAATAGAAGAATGCAGCTCCTATTTGAAACTCTGTATGGGAGCGGTTACTGACTTGAATGATGCAAGACAACTAGCTAACTATGTTGCCACGCTCATCCTATATGAGATGCCTGCAAACAAAAAAACGGAATATGCACAAGAAAGACGCAAGCTAATTAAAGAAAATGCCGATTTCTTCAGAACGTATATTACAGATCAAGAACAACAGTGGCTTTTGGAGCGAACTAAAGAAATCTTCCAAAATTCCAATAATTTCTCTAAAGCCTTAGATATTTGTACAGGTGTATTTGATTATGAACATATTCTTCTAATGGGATGGTATGCACATAATCAACAAAACAAGCCTGTAAAGGATGCTATAAAAACGATATATCCAGAATTGGCAGCATACCTTAAAGATACAAAACCGTCTTGGTTTCCTTCTGAAAACCAATGGAGTATTGAATACTTGCATGAATATAAGAGGGCGAAGTTGCAAGATACATATACAGATAAAGTAGGAAATATCATAAAGGAAAAGAATGCGACATCTAAAACGTTCTACCAGTGGTACTATTCTTTTGACGAGACACACGAAACTTTGTCAGAGATTAGTAAGAACTCTGTACTTTGTCCAGATAAGATCTATTGGATAGATGGACTTGGTGCGGAATTTCTACCATATCTCTTAAAAATTATCGAAGAGAAACGTAGTAACATGAAAGTTGTTCGTTCTCAAATAACTCGTGCAACCATACCTTCATCAACTTCACTCAACCGCTTTGAAGGAGAAAAAGTAATCAAGTATGGGGCATTGGATGAATTGGGACACGATTCTCATGGTTATAAATACCTATATACCCTTAATGATGAATTAACGATATTAAAGAATATCATAAATGAGATCATAGATACTTGCCAAAAACAAAAATGTACCATAGCCATTGTTTCTGATCATGGGTTAAGTTGTCTTTCAAGGAGAGTTCCATCAAAAAAATACGATGGAAAAGTTGAACATGAGGGACGATATATCAAGACAAATTCCGAAGCAGAAACAGATTGTGATTACTTGGTACACAAGAATGAGAGAGATGGACAATACTATAAAGTAGCTTTTACTCATTCATCGTTGGCTAAAGTGCCAACCCATGAGGTTCATGGTGGATGTACCCCAGAGGAGATTCTTGTACCTTTCATCTTGATATCCAATAAAGATGTTGCAAGTAGTATAGTATATCAAGTAAAATTACTGGAATCAGATATTATGTTATCTAATCCTGTCATAAGATTATCTGTTATACCTGAACCTATCAGTGTGTCTCTTACATGTGACAAGCAGGTATACGAAATGAAGCGAGAGGGAACTAATTGGGTTGTCAAGTTGGAAAACATAACGGAAGGAGTACATTTTTTAGAGGTAAAACCAAAGAATACAGCAAGTATTCAATTAGAGGTGAGAGTTATTGGCGTTGGAAATAATACCGACATTAACGAAATGTTTACTATGTGATTATGAGCGAAATTGGAAATAAAATCAAGGAAGTATTTGGTGGAGCTGCTGTATATAAAGATCCTGCAAATTATGATGTGTTCAACGGTAGGAATCTTCCTTCCTTTGTCAAGGATTATTTGATTTCATCCCATATAACAAGTGATGGAATATTTCAAAGAGCAGCCCTTGCCCGTTTCTTGGATGAACATATACCTAATGATAACAGTGCCATTGTTGCTCGTTTGAGAAGAGGAGAAACGTTGACTCTTTTGACACGTTTTGATGTGCAAACAAGTTTGGCACAGAATAAGACCATGTTTCAAATACCAGATATGGGAATAAAAGCTGGAGACACTTTGATCCCTGATTATTTGGTAGAGGAATATCCGGATGACTTGATTGATGGAGAAAAATGGGGCATTATGAAGATTATATATATGATGCCTCAGGAAAATAAGCGTGGGTATGTGGAAATGGTAAATTTCAAACCTTTTCGTCCTATGCAGAAGTTGGATATGAATTACATACGTCAATGCCGTTCAAAATTCACATTGGAAGAATGGATAGATGTCTTAATTTCTGCAATGGAATACACACCTTCTGCATTTAAGAATATGACGCAGAAATTGGAGTTTGTCACACGATTATTGCCATTTGCAGAACCGCGTTTGAATCTTATAGAGCTTGCTCCCAAAGGAACGGGCAAAAGCTATGTCTTTGGCAATCTTTCAAAATTTGTTTGGCTCGTCAGTGGCGGAAAGGTGTCGCGTGCAAAATTGGTATACGACAAAACCACGAAAGCACCAGGCATTATGCGCTTTTATGATCTTGTGGCATTTGATGAAATATCATCCATTACATTTTCTGATAATTCAGAGATGCAATCATTCTTGAAGAACTATTTGGAGTATGGACGTGCTACCATTGATAATTATGAGTTTATGTCAGAATGCGGTTTGATTTTACTAGGCAATATCTTACTGTCACAAGAGAACCGGCCATTAGATTATCGCTATTTTGACTCTTTGCCAGAAGTCTTTAGAGAGTCTGCCTTACTAGACCGTTTTCATGGTATGATAGAAGGATGGTTACTCCCTCGTATCAATGTGGATATGGCATTACATGATTGGACTCTTAATGTAGAATTCTTTTCTGAAGTGCTTCATCATTTGCGTACAGAGTCTGTCTATTCTCAAATAGTTGACGAAGTTGTTATTGTGCCTAAGGGGGCTGATATGCGACATACAAAGGCTGTAAAAAGAGTGGCTACTGCATATTTAAAACTATTGTTTCCTCATGTTACTTCGGTGGATATGCTTAATTTGGATGATTTCAATATGTATTGTTTGCAACCTGCTATCCGTAGGCGTGACATAGTAAGGGAACAATGTTGTAATATTGATGCTGAATCTTCATTCTCAAAACCTATACCAGAATATTCAATAATACCTCATTAAGTATAACATCGATTATTGCATCGAACACGTTGATGGGCAGATTACTGTTATCCAAGAAATAGGCGGACAAAGACGGACAATGTTGGACAATGTTAGACAATGTTGGACATTTGGCTTTTGTGATGTTGTATCTTTGCACGCGTACCCAAGGATGATTTCCAAGGTACCTTTGCAATAAACCACAAGTATCACAAATTAAAAGCACGTATTTATGTTTACAATTATCGCATCAAACATCTCAAGTTGGTTTCAACAGACGGACCATGGGGCTTCGATTGTCCCCGACCTGTTATCGTTCGGTTCTCGTTCGGTTCTCGTTAGGTCCTCGTTCGTCTCTCGTTCGTCTCTCGTTCGTCTCTCGTTCGTCTCTCGTTCGTTATTCGTTAGTCTATCGAATACCGAACGAGGACCGAACGAGGAACAAGCAAAAAACGAACGAAAGAGCAACGAATATCGATCGAGATGCCGACGAGAAACTATCGGCAACTCGACGAGTAGCCACCGTCATGGCTGGCAGAATACCCTTCTGCAACCACAAACCAGCATACTGCCCATCACCCTACTCCTGCCGAGGCAGATAGCAGCACTTTCAGCCCCACTCAGGACATTCTCATGGCGAATCAAGCCTTTTCCACCCATTCTGTACATTCCCTGTCCCAATCACCACAAAAGCCTCTCACAAGCTCCAAAAAGCCATCTCTGCACCAAACCCAACAACCGCCCAAAACACACCACCCTACCCACTCTAAACGCCTTACCACGGCACGACAACCGAATCCGCCATAGCCTCAACAGCAGGTCAAAAACCACGTTTACAAAGCCAAAAGAGCAGAGTTAAGTAGGCCAGAACTCTGCCATGACGAAAAAAGGTACCACAAAATGGCCTCCTCATCCTAAACCACACAAAATCACTCAATATCATCATTTTACATCAGACCAAAATAATAACTTTACAATATTGCCACACAACCTATCCCATAACTTTACATTAAGACAAATAATTATACAGATTACAGATTCCACTGATTTCCATTTCTTGATGATAGCCTTGGTATTTCCTAGGTAGTTTTGAAGCACACGGATCCTGGTTGAAGATTACAGTTTTTGAAAAGCAAAAAGCACATACATAGCAATGGCGTTGACAGATTTAACAGTTGGCAAATGGAACAAGAACCAGTCCCTCTGTTTCATGAAGTTCGTAACCTTGCCTATTTCAAGCAATTATATCAATATTTTTCTGATTGACAATTGTGAACGCGCGCATGCACAATCTTTCGTGGTCACATTTTGAGTTTGTTTTGTGTGTACTCCGTGTGTTTCCGTGGATTTTTTTATCATCGGAATTTAGACGGATGGTTCGGGTTGCCTACGGCAAGAAATCTTTGGGGGAAATCTTTATTTATTTGTTTTTTAGATTATGATGACTGTTGCTGCGAGAATGATGATTGCTATGGCGATAATTGCGGTTGTTAGTCACCTTCTGAAAATGGAAATCAGAAAAAAATCCGTGTGCCGTGCTACTCTACTTCGGTGGCAAACATACGGTCGAGGTCTTGTTGGGTGAAGGGACAGGGTTCTTGACGCAGTTTCGCCAAACGGAACTGCTGGCAGGCGTTGAGGACTGACTGCGCTTCAAAACACTTGAAAAGCATGTCTTTCAGTTCGTCAAGGCGGAGGGCATCTTCCTCGGAGAACCGACCACAGGTCTTGTAACTCATGTGCTGCTCTGGCAGGAGGTCGTGGTAGTAGTACGACCAGACCAGGAATTTCATACACACATCGGGGGTTATGAGAATCTCTTGCATAGCATCGGTATTTTATGGAAAGATTAGCATTTTTTTGTGAGATAACAATTGTGGCGGATTAGAAATCACAATAGAGGCGCAGACTGGCGACGGTGTAGTTTCCATCGCTATTGCTGATATACTGGAAACTGGGCTGAAGGGCTATGGACTCGGTCAACTTGTGTTTCCACGTGACTTCTGCAGAATACTCTGTTCCGTTGTAATAGCGGGCATACTGTCCGGAGAGTCCGCACTCGTTGCGGTCGTCACGATAGGCGCAGCCTACTTCTGCATAGCGGTAGCAGGTGCTGTTGCGATTGGTATTCTCGGAGTATTGCACCATGCCGAGTACCGCCTTCCCGTCGGTTGTCCACAAGGGTTGTTCGCCATAGAGCCACCAGGCGCAACTGGTATGGCGTGCGGGAGCGTCGTCATCATGATTTTTAGACACGTCGCACGATGCATCAGGAGAGCTGTTTTCACTGTCGCTGTCAACGGGGAACTGTCGGGAGTGGATGGCAACACCGGCAAAATAGCGGGCACCTCGATGAGCGTATTCCAGTTGGGAGATGTTGAACATACCATCACGCTTGGGGCGCACCAAGAACGGATTGTCATGACGCTTCCACCCTTTATACCCTACTCCATTATACAGGCTGTTGCGGAAGGTCCATTCGCCTTTTGTCACGTCGAAATAGAGGGTGAGTCCCGACAAGGGGTAGTTGGCAATAGGATAGCTGGCGGCAATCGTGGGAAAGATGCCGCATGAGCTGTTGATGAAGAGGGCTGTGACATCGGAGGTAAAGAAGTCTTCGTTGACATTTCTCACTCCTGCAAAGAGATGGGCGTTGTCCCATTGGTGCATGTATCCCAATACGGCAATGGCTGCTAGGGTGTTCTCGGCATCGATATTGCAAAAGCCCTGCCAGTCGCCAATTACGCTATGGTCGGTTTGTGCAACATGGATGGTGGCTGCCTCAACAGACCCCTTGCCCAGGGTAATACTCAGATTCAGTCGGAGAAGGTTGACCCAATTGACGTTTTTCTTCAAATCCCAATGTCCATCGGTGATATACTGACCGCTGACATGCTGTGCTGCGGCGCAAGACAGGTAAAATCCGCATAACATCGTTGTCACAATACGTTTCATCTATTCTCTGAGTTTTGTGGTTTCATTGATCACTCCAACTTCCCCTCCCCCGAATTGCGCTCCAAGATGCCGGGCTGTTAGCTGAAAAAAGGGCGCACATACGTATGCGCACCCTCTTATGTTAATAACTTATGTATTGATTTACAGAATATTACTCTTCTGTAGCAGCTGAGGTCTCCTCAACAGCGGGAGCTTCTTCAACAGCGGGAGTAGCCTCTTCAGCCTTTACCTCCTCAACGGGAGCTGCCTCAGAAACAACCTTTACAGGAATCACAACCTCAACCTCCTTGTGGAAGTGGATGGTAGCAGCGTAATCACCAACCATCTTAGCATCGCGCATGGTGATGATCTTGCGATCGATGTCGTGACCCTGCTTCTTGAGTTCGTCAGCAACGATGTTAGCATTGACAGAACCATAGAGCTGTCCGGTAGCACTTACCTTAGCAGTGATAGTCAACTCAACACCATTGAGAGCTTCAGCTTTCTTCTCTGCCTCTGCCTTGATAGCTGCGAGCTTGTGAGCTTGCTGCTTGAGGTTCTCAGCGAGAATCTTCTTAGCAGAGGGAGAAGCGATAACGCCCTTACCCTGAGGAATCAGATAGTTGCGGCCGTAGCCAGACTTTACATTTACGATATCGTTCTTATAACCCAGACCGATAATATCTTCTTTCAGTATAATTTCCATATTGTCGTCCTCCTCCTTATTTATTTCATCATATCAGTTACGTAAGGAAGCAGTGCAATCTGGCGAGCACGCTTAACAGCCTGAGCCACGCGACGCTGATACTTCAGTGAGGTACCAGTGATACGACGGGGCAGGATTTTGCCTTGCTCGTTCAGGAACTTCTTCAGGAACTCGGGATCTTTGTAGTCGATGTACTTGATGCCGCTCTTCTTGAAACGGCAATACTTCTTCTTCTTAGTGTCGATAGAAGGAGCTGTCAAATAACGGATTTCTGATTGTTCTGCCATAACTTAAGCCTCCTCTTTTTTACCGGTTTTGTTGCGACGCTTCTCAGCATATTCGATAGCGTGCTTTTCAAGTTTAACTGTCTGGAAACGGATCACTTTCTCGTCACGACGGAAAGCTGTTTCGAGCTTCTTGATCACATTGGGCTCAGCCTTGAACTCTACCAGGTAGTAGAAACCTGTAGATTTCTTCTGAATGGCGTAAGCCATCTTCTTCATACCCCAGGCCTCTTCGTTCACAACCTCTGCGCCGTTGTCGGCAAGGAGTTTGGTGAATTTAGCGACCGTTTCCTTTGTCTGCTCATCAGACAAAACGGGAGTCAAAATGAAAACGGTTTCGTATTGATTCATACTGTTTAAAATAAAAAATTGTGTTACTTTTGCAAAATTGCGGGTGCAAAGGTACTGATTTTTTTGTTAATTCCGTCATTTATCGGCAATTATTTTGTATCTTTGCACTAATTTTTAACGAATTACAACACAGAAATGCCTTTTCTATGAATAAAAAATTTGCCTCCATAGGAATTCTGCTGATTCTATCTGGCGTGATAACTCTTGCCACGGCATATTTCCTGCACCATACCACCAATGGTTTGCTGACCACAGGACTACTGCTGATTGTGGGGGGCATCGTCCTTTATGTGGGTGGCATCAAGCATGGCGGACGTTATTGACGGCACACCGCTTTTGCCACCTGCGCAGCAATCTGTTTCATGCCTTTCTGTGAGGGGTGTCCCCATTGTTTGTCGATGCATTCCAATTGGATGTATTTCACCTGATAATGGTCGCAGACGGTCTTCATCGACGTGGTGATCTCGTCGGTCAAGCCATCGTTGATGATGACATAGACCGTGGTGCCGGGATAGCGTTTCTGGATGCCGTCAAGAAGATATGCCATGGCGGGGCGGAAGTGATAGAGATCCCGGTTGCTCCAACCTCCGTACTGGTAGTTGCCGATAGGCGATTTCGCCCAACTGTCGTTCGTGCCTCCGAAAACGAAGATGAGGTCTGCGGGCAATAGGTTGTTTAGGCGGGTGACATACGACCGGTCGCTGTAGTCTGCCTCATCATAGCCTGTATGACAGATGGTTGCTCCTGAAAACGAATTGTTCTGACTGAGGCGGAAGCCGTTGTCGCAGATGAACTGATACCACCAGAGCTGGGTGATATCTTGCACATCGTTGTTTTTTACATCAGGCTGTGGGTACCAAACGGCATTGGTATCGGGTTGCACATAGCCTTTGAAGGTGCTGTAGGAATCTCCAAGGATGGCAACGGACGGTTTTGGCTGTGCCATCAGTGACGCTGCGCAACAGAGCATCGCGCCAACGAGTATCATCAGTTGTTTTGTTTTCATTATTATTGTTGTTTATGTCAGCATCTACAATAGCGTTACTGCTCGTTTCGGCAGCCGACAAAAAAAGCTCACTGAATATTCTTCAATGAGCTTTGTTTCAGCGGTGCGTACGAGACTCGAACTCGTGACCTCCTGCGTGACAGGCAGGCATTCTAACCAACTGAACTAACGCACCTTTGCTATGCGTTGAAAAGAGTGGCGGTGCGTACGAGACTCGAACTCGTGACCTCCTGCGTGACAGGCAGGCATTCTAACCAACTGAACTAACGCACCAGTCTTTTCTTGTTTAGCGGGTGCAAAGGTAGTGAGAATTTTTGAAACCACCAAACCTTTTTAAAGAAAAGTTATAAAATTCTTTGAAAAAAGCTGGCATCATGGTATTTTTCCCCGTCAAATAGCCAATCTTTGAGGGTCCTGCCTGCTATAAAACAGTATTTACGGAAGATTTGCAAGGCGGCTTCGTTGCGCTGGTCGATGATGACATAGAGTTGATGGAGATGCAGGATATGGCGGGCATAATCGAGGACCTGTACCACGGCAGCTTCGGCATATCCCCGGCGCTGGTATTGGCGAAGCACCACCAGTCCGAGTTCGGCACGGAGGTGCTGCGGGTCGAAATTGGCAAGGTCGGCAAGTCCCACTACCTGGTGTTCGCTGTTTTCTATGACCAGCCGCACCTGCCGATCGACATAGATATCATTACTGGCATGAACGATGTAGTCGCGGAGTGAATAGCGGGAATACGGCACATTGGCGTTCCCCATGTCCCACAGGGAACGATCGTTCTCGATGGTATAGAGCACTTCGAGGTCTTCGGGTTCCATGGCACGGAGGGTGATAACGGGTAATTGTTTCATGTGAGTAAGTCTTGAGGGGTGATAATGGTTTTGACGCGTGTTCTGACCAGTCGTGAGGGCAGGATGCCTATCATGGCCAACAATGCACGAATCCAGATGGCGAGTTCCACGAGTTTTCTGATGCAGAAATTGGTCTGTGCATGATGTTTCCGATAATAGATGATCATGGCTTTATAGAACACACGGACGTAACTGACGGAGGTCTTGTCGCTGCATCCTCCCTTATAGTGTACGATCTTACAGGGCAGATAGCAGTTGTGCCACCCTGCATCGAGGAGGCGACAGGAGAGGTCGATATCTTCGCCGTACATGAAGAAATCTTCGTCGAGCAGTCCCACCTGGTCGAGTGCCTTTCGGCGCAACATGGCGAAGGCTCCGCTGATCACATCGATCTCCGCCGGTTCTGTCCATGACAGCCAACTCATGTAATAGCGTGCGAAGCGGTGGCTGTTGGGAAAGAGGCGTGCCAGTCCACACATCTTATATAAAGCGACAAGGGCTGTGGGGCGTCCTCGCCGTGATTCCGGTGCGCGTGTTCCGTCGGCATTGAGCATCTGGACTCCTGCTGCTCCCACCTGCGGATGCTGTTCCATGAAATCGACGGTCTGACGGAGTGTATTGGCGCCCACCACGGTATCGGGATTGAGGAGCAGCACATAGGGGCTGTGGCTCAACCGTATGCCGATGTTGTTGGCTTTTGCGAAACCTATATTTCCCCCACTCTCCACCACCTGCACCTGCGGGAAATGGGCCTTGAGGTCTTCGACGGTGCCGTCAGACGACTGGTTATCGACGACGATGATTTCTCCGTCAATACCTTTCATCGCCTGTTCTACGCTACGGATACAGGGTCCAAGATACTGGCGTGCATTATAGCTTACGATGACGACAGAGAGTTTTTTCATTCCGTTTCACCTTTGTTTGTCTCCGCCTCACAACGTTTTTGCGAGGGATAGACGAATACCATTGCCAACAGTGAGATGATGGCGAGATAGAAATAGGATGCCTTATCGAAGATTCCGTAACATACCGCATCGATGGCACATACCGACTGGAGCAGCAACTGGCGTGTCCATGCCCAACGGGCATACTTCTCGGGCAACTTGCGGCGTACTGACTGGCAATACATGAGTCGTAAGGCAAGGGGTACGAGTGCGATGGTGAGGCATACTGCTACCATATCGACTACATATTCCACGACAGGATTGGAGATCACCTGCAGAGTTGCGCAGCAATCGGTGGTGCGCACCAGTACGGTGACTAGCAGGATAAGTGTCAGGATGGTCCAGAAGGTCACCATCAGCCGGTGTTGCAGATAGGATATTGTCTTAGCCATTTCGTTTGTTGTTTATTCGTTTGCTATATGCTATATAGATTATTACCGTTTCTTATATATATAAATAATGTGTAGCGGTCATTTGCCCTCAAACGGTGTGCGGTTGACGATAGACCTTCCGAGGGTCACCTCATCGGTATACTCCAGTTCGTTGCCTACAGACACACCCCGTGCGATGATAGAGATGCTGACATCATAGGGAGCGAGTTTGCGGAAGATATAGAAATTGGTGGTGTCACCTTCCATGGTCGGGCTGAGTGCGAGAATTACCTCCCTAACTCCCCCTTCTTCCACCCGCTTGACCAACGAATCGATTTCAAGGTCGGAGGGTCCAATGCCGTCCATGGGCGAGATGACTCCGCCCAACACATGATACAATCCCTGATACTGCTGAGTGTTTTCCACCGCCATGACATCCTGGATGTTCTCCACGACACAGACCGTAGTGGCGTCGCGCCTTGGGTCTGCACAGATGGGGCATCGCTCAGCATCTGAGATGTTGTGACAGGTTTTGCAATAGCAGACATCGTGCTTCAGGTGACTGACGGCCTCCACAAAAGCCTGTACGTCCTGATCTTCTTGTCGCAACAGATGAAGCACGAGGCGAAGTGCTGTCTTACGGCCCACGCCAGGGAGTTTGGAAAACTCCTGCACGGCTCTTTCGAGCAACTGCGACGGATATTGCTGACTGATCATTTCTCTGGTATTATTTTCCCAATTCGTTTATTTTCTCGATTCGTCTTTTATCTCTGAGAGTTCAAGCCACCGCATCGACTTCTCATCGAGTTCGCTTTGAAGCACTGGCAGGCGCTTGCTCTTCTCGGTGAGTTCATCGACAGACAGCGTACCGCTGCATAGGGCATCTTCTATCAGGTGCTGTTCCTCTTCGAGTTGTGCGATTTCCTTTTCGAGTTTCTCAAACTCCAACCGCTCTTTGTAAGTCATTCGCCGCCGGTCATCATGCCGGTAGGACTTGGCAGTCTTTCCCTTCGGTTCCTTGTTATCCCTGACCGTTGCCGCATCTTCCATGGCGAGCCACTGGCGGTACTGGCTGTAGTTGCCGGGGAAGTCTTTCACCTCGCCCTGTCCCTTGAACACCAGGAGATGATCGACCACCTTATCCATGAAATAGCGGTCGTGGCTGACGACAATCACGCAACCGGGGAAATCCTGTAGATACTCTTCGAGAATCTGCATGGTCACAATATCGAGATCGTTGGTGGGCTCGTCGAGTACCAGGAAGTTGGGATTCTTCATCAGCACGGTACAGAGGTAGAGTTTGCGTCGCTCGCCACCGCTCAACTTATACACGTAGTTGTGCTGCTGTTCGGGTGTAAACAGGAAATACTGCAAGAGCTGGGACGCTGTCAGGCGCTTTCCGCTACCCAGGTCAACATAATCGGCAATGGCAGTGATGACATCGATGACCTTCATCTGTTCGTCAAACTGCAAGCCTTCCTGCGAGAAATAGCCAAAGCGCACCGTTTCGCCGATGACGATACGTCCTTCGTCAGGTTGCACCTGAGACAGCAGCATTTTGATGAAGGTGGATTTTCCCGTGCCGTTGTTGCCCACAATACCCATCTTCTCGAAGCGTGAGAAGTTATAGTAGAAATCCTTGAGGATGACCACATCGTCAAAGCGCTTGGAGATGTACTGACACTCAAAGATCTTACTGCCGATATATACATTGCTCGCCTTGAGGCGGAGCTGGCGCTCTTCCATGCGCTGCTTAGCCACCTTCTCCAACTCATAGAAAGCCTCTTCGCGGTAGCGTGCCTTATGGCCTCGCGCCTGTGGCATTCTGCGCATCCATTCCAGTTCGGTGCGATAGAGATTGTTGGCACGGGCAATTTCTGCGCGTCTCGCATCAATACGCTCCTGTCGCTTTTCAAGGTAATAGTCGTAGTTGCCACGATAGGTATAGACCGTACGGTCGTCGAGTTCGAGGATGACCGAACAGACGCGGTCCAGGAAGAATCGGTCGTGGGTAACCATGAGCAAGGTGCGGTTGCCTCGCGAGAGGTAGCCTTCGAGCCATTCTATCATCTCCAGGTCGAGATGGTTGGTGGGTTCGTCGAGAATCAGCAGATCGGGTTCGGTGAGCAGCACGTTGGCGAGTGCGACACGTTTCTGCTGTCCGCCACTCAACTGCCGCATGGGTTGGTTGAGGTCGCGAATCTTCAACTGCGTCAACACCTGTTTGGCTTTCAATACCTTATCGGGATCGCCCTGGTGGTTGAAGCAGGCATCGAGCACACTCTCGTCAGGGTCGAACCGTGGAGACTGTTCCAAGAATCCAACCCTCAGGTCGCGACGGAAGACGATGTCGCCGCTGTCGCATCCCTCTTTGCCCGCAAGGACAGCGAGAAGTGTGGATTTTCCCGTACCGTTCTTGGCAACGAGTCCCACGCGTTGTCCTTCGGCTATGGAGAAACTGATGTTGTCGAACAGCTGAAGTGCTCCAAACGATTTGGAGAGGTTTTGCACATCAACATACGGAGTGTCCTTCGCCATACTATCCCTTCAGTTGTTGATTGATACTATCAATATAATCCAGGAGTTCGTCCCTACCCTGCCGACTTTCGGAGGATGTCAGGAACATCGGCGGGAGTTCCTCCCATGTTTCCTGCAACTTCTTCTTATAATTGGCAATATTCTGACTGGCCTTGCCTCCGCTCAACTTATCGGTTTTGGTAAACACGATGGCGAAAGGCACTCCCGACTGTCCGAGCCAATCGATAAACTCCAGGTCTATCGCCTGGGGTTCGTGTCGCGAATCCACCAATACAAAGACATTGACCATCTGCTCCCGTTGCAGAATATATCCTCTGATCATCTGATCGAGTTTTGCTACCTCTTTCTTGGAGCGCTTCGCATAGCCGTAGCCCGGCAGATCGACGAGGTACCACTCTTTGTTGATGATGAAATGGTTGATAAGCAAGGTCTTGCCAGGTGTTGCTGAAGTCTTTGCCAACTTGCGTCGGTTGGTCAGCATATTGATTAGGCTCGACTTGCCCACATTGGACCTGCCGATGAAAGCATATTCTGGTTTTGTGTCGTTGGGACACATGCTTACCATTGGTGCGCTCAAACTAAATTCAGCACTTTTTATATCCATGCAATAAAATCTTGTCGGTATGTTATATTACTGAAACCAGCGGATTACACTTCGTAAGGCAACCCGCCAGTCTATACTTGGTTCACAAAGGTAACAGCAGTTTAGTCTTCTTCTGGAGAAATCAACTTATAACCCTTGCCGTGAATGTTGATGATTTCTATCTGCGGATCGTCTTTCAAGTGTTTACGCAACTTGGTGATATAAACGTCCATAGAGCGTGCATTAAAATAGTTGTCGTCAATCCAGATGGTCTTCAATGCGAAATCACGCTGCAGAATCTCGTTGGCATGGCTGCAAAGCAAGCCCAGAAGATCGTTCTCCTTCGTGGTCAGCTTGGACACCTTGTCGCCGATGGTCAAGGTCTGCTTCTGGGTGTCGAACACAAACTTACCGATGTGATAGACCGAGCTCTCCTTGTTTTTCTTGCCACGTACACGGCGCAGGATGGCCTCGATACGTGAAACGAGTTCCTCCATGGAGAAAGGTTTGGTAATATAATCGTCTGCACCGATTTTGAAACCTTGCAGGATGTCCTCTTTGAGGGTCTTTGCAGTAAGGAAGATGATGGGGATCTCTGCGTTGGCACTACGGATTTCCTGTGCCAAAGTAAAACCGTCTTTCTTCGGCATCATGACATCGAGTACACAAATATCGAATTTGGTCTTGAGGAAAGCTTTGTAGCCTACCTCTCCATCGGGGCAGAGTTCTGCCTGGTAACCTTTAGCTGCCAGATACTCACGCAAAAGCATTCCGAGGTTTTCATCGTCTTCGCAAAGAAGAATTTTCAGTTTGTCGTCCATAATCATGAATGTTTAGATGTTATTATTCTATTTTTGTTTATTCTTATTTATTGTTCGTGGAGCACGGGGAGGGAGATGGTAAACTTAGTACCCTTACCCAGTTCGCTCTCACATTTGATTTCGCCTTGATGCAGGTCGATGACCTTCTTGACATACGCCAGTCCCAAACCGAAGCCTTTCACATCGTGTTTGTTGCCCGTATGCACGCGGTAGAACTTCTCAAAAACTTTTTTGATATTCTCGCGCTTGATGCCCTGTCCGTTGTCGCGTATGGAGAGGTACAGACGGTCGTTATCGTTCCATGTGCGGATGAAGATATTGATCGGCTCTTCGGGTTTGCGGTATTTCACGGCATTATCCATCAGGTTGGTAATGGCATTCTGGAAATGCAGTTCATCTACATAGATGGCTGAATCCACCGCTTCTATCTCGGTAAATATCTTTCCTCCTGTATGTTCCACTCGCAATGAGAAGGTAGAGGCGATATTCTCAACCATCTCGTTGAGGTCGAGTTCTTTCTTCTTGAACACGATGCTCTTCTTGTCGAACATCGACATCTGCAATACTTTTTCTACCAAAAAACGCAAGCGTTTCGACTCATCGGCAATCACCCCACCGAGATGTTTGGTCATGGCTTCTGTCTTGGTCACGGTATTGTCGTTCATCATCTGCGCAGCCAGTGAGATGGAAGCAATAGGTGTCTTCAACTCATGGGTCATATTGTTGATGAAATCGTTTTTGATTTCAGTATAGCGTTTCTGTCGGAAGATCACCACCACGGTAAAGATAAAGGTGATGAGCAATACGATGGTAAAGATGATGGACGGGATCATGAAGCGCACCGATGAAAAGATGTAGCTGTTCATCTCAGGAAAGTGGATTCTCACCAGTCCCATCTTCGACTGCGGGTCGTTGCGGAAGAGCAACTGCGAATAGTTGTACTCTTCTCCCTCGTCAGTATAGTCAGGACAGCGATAGACCTCACGGCCGTCGGTGGTAGAGACGGTGAAATGATAGGGAATATTCACTCCGTTGTTGAGAAGTTCGGCACGGATATCTTGGTCGAGCATCTTGAAATTCACACGTTCCTTGAGGGATTTGTCGCTGGCGGTATAAAGGATATTATAGACCACCTCGTCCAACAGTGCTTTCTGATAAACATAGCGCTTGCGCACAATCTCCTGCATGGATTTGGCAGCTTCGGAGATGGAACTCTTGTCTTTGCGGATGATCATGCCTTTGGGTACGCTAGCGGGCTTCATCTCAAACGATTTCATCTGGAAGGAAGAATAGACTGTTCCGTCGTCGGTAGCTACCGAGAACTGATGCGAGTGCTTGATGGTTCCGTCCAGTCCATCGACCATCACCGAATCCTGTCGGAATGCCCGGCGCTCGGTCTCGTTGACATCCTTTTCCAAATACCTCAGCGTCTCGTTCATCTCTAAGTTGCGCGAGGCTTGGTAGAGACTTCGGTTGACACTCTCGTCAAACTGCTCCTTCTTCATCTTGATCATCTCTTCTGCATAAGAGAACTGAAGGAAGAGCAGCACCAGGAACGAGAGTCCCATGATAATGGCTATTGCCCAGATTGTGGATTTCTTCATGTCTGCAAAGTTAGCGATATTACAAACATGGGGGTACTTATTCGTTAATTATCTTCGTTAATTTTAACAATATTAACATAAATACCGATTTTTAGTGTCACATTTGCAACTAAGTATAATCAGTCCTTAGGTCATCGGTGTGTTTAATCACCTTTTTCCCTAAGGGCCGATTGAGATTAAAAGTTCCAACCGAAATCGATTCCGAGTTGGAAGGGGTTACCGCGCTGTGCAAAATACAGCGATTCTCCCGTCGCTTTGCTTTGGAATGCGAAGGTATTGTAATGGGTATTGGTGAGATTGCGAGCCCACAGATTGACATGACAGCATTCCAGTTGCACGCCGATATGAGCCCCCAGCAGTGCATAGACTTGCTGTTGGTAAGTATTCATTTCATCCCAATAGATGCTGCCGAGTCCGTTGAGGTCGGCTCCGAAGATGATGGCCTTGAAATTGTCGTGATGAAGGTCAACACGATAGTCTGCAAGCAATGAGAAGGAATGTTCCGGAACAAAAGGCACGCGTTTGCCGCAATAGTCAACAGCTTCGCCTGTCGCATTATCATTGGTGGTGTAATCTTTGAACGCGGCATGGGTATAGGCATAAGTGGCAGCCCAAGACAAATGGTCGGACAGCGCCTGACCGCGTACTGCCAGTTCGAGTCCACAACTGTAACTGCGTCCTGCATTGACCATTTTTCGTCCATAGCCATAATCGCTGCTAAACACAGAGAGTTGTTGGTTGCGAATCTGCATGTAGTATGCAGCTAAATCAGCCTGAACGGTGTTACCAAAGAGATTGAGGTGGGCACCTGCCTCGTAGTTCCAACTCTCCTCCGGTTTGAAGCGGATGCCTTCGAGCAACGTGGCATATTCCTCATCAGTATGGCTGATATTGACCTCAATATCCTTGCGTGCCTCCATGGCTTGTTGCAAAGCACCGCGCAGATTGTTCTGCACATCGGTCTGAATAATGTCGCTGAAGAGTTGGATATTAAATCCTCCACTACGATAACCTTTTGTCACAGTGGTATATATATTACTTCCGTTAGACCATCGATAGAGCAGTCCGAACTTAGGCAACAGCTGTTGGAACGAGGAATGTTCCTGATTGACAAATGGAGAAACCATCTTGACTTTCGCTGCCGAACCCATGATACTGAAGTCCATGTTGGCCTGTCCGCTCGCATCATAGGAAATACTGTTGCGGCTGTAATCGTATCGCAAACCGACGGTAGCGGTAAGGTGTTCGGCTATTTCAATATTCGACTCATGGAAAATGCCGATATTGGACTGTGGAGTATGGAAAGAACTCGGCACCCACAATCCCATGTTTACACGGACACCTCCTAATCGCTCAATCATGGCGGCAGCAGCCGTTTCGCCCATGCGGTCAGCCAGCGAACGGAAGATCTGTCCGTAAATCATGTTGCCGATTCTACTGCCCATTTGCAGACTGAATGCCTGTCCGAAGGTGTTGGGGGCGGTGGTTTTCAACCATTCATGGGCAAGAAACACACCATTAGTCCAGTGCCAACGGCTCTTATTGGCGCTCTTTATGGTAAACTCCTGACTGAGCGAATTGCTCAACTGACGCTGATCGACCTTGAAGAAGTCGGAAGGCGAATAGTCGGCATCCATCAGCAGACGGTCGCGCAAGAACTGCCAGGAAGTGGTGCTTTGCATGATGAATCCTGCTCCTGAGTATTGGATATGGAGTCCGTTGGTCAACAGATTGCGCTGATAGCTACTTTGCTCGTTCTGACTAGGAGCATCTACGCGGTTGTTGTCCAGATGGAGCACGCCATAAGGGTTGGCATTCTGGCGAACATACTGGTAGTCGCTGATGAAATCAATATTCCAACGCGCTGACGGACGAAGCATCAGGCGGAAACGACCGCCAGCCTCATCCATCTTATCGGCAGAATGGTCGGTCTGTGTATTACGATAGAATCCGTTTGTGCCTTGATAGAATCCTGCCAATGAGAAAGCCGCTTTGGAACTTAACTGTTGGGAGTGTGCCACTTCCACGTTACGGTAGAAGGCGGTTCCCAGTCCCAGTTTCAATGCTGTACCCTGATGCGTAAAAGGCGATTTAGAGTAGATTCTTACCAGTCCACCTTCTGCATTCATTCCATAGAGTGTGCCCTGCGGACCACGCAACACGTCAACGCGGTCGGTCTGGTAGAGATGAGTATTGAAAGCGGTCTTGTTAGACAAGGGGATGTTGTCAACATACACGCCCATCGACGGACTATTGACGCGAGAGCCGATGCCTCGCACGTAAATAGAGGATGTAAAACGTGAACCATACGCAGGCATGACAAGCGAAGGAACAAAAGCAGAGACGTCTCGAATATCTCCTATTCCATGGTCAACAAGTTGGTCGCGACCTATTACCGTTGAAGCCAAAGGCTGCTGGCGCAACCGATAGGTGTCTTTGGGTTGCGAAACCACAACGACTTCGTCAAGGTCATAAACGCGCGAAGAGTCGGATGGTATATTCAAAGACTCAGCCTTGCTTACTGCAGGCCCTAACAATAAAATTAAAAATAACGATTTGTTTCTCATAACGGCTGCAAAGGTACGGCATATTCTCCGCCTGTCCTATCCACATTTATATGGAAAATTGCATTTTCCGCTTCTGCATTCACTTTCTGCAGTGTCGGGCAGAGGCATTTCCACTCACATTTCTATGCTATCAAGTAGTTTGGATGCCAACGACAAAGAACTTCGTTTCTTCTGCCAAGTGACAGCTAAGATTTTCCCCAAAAACAGCACATAATTCAATAAAAAACGTAACTTTACGCTCAATAACTTCAAACTGGACTGTATTTTTATTTTCCAACCTATAATCTTATTCTTTTGAAAAAGCCTGCATGAAACAACAGATTTATAATTTGGAAGAGTTTGCCACCAAATATCATCTTCAGGATATATTTGGAGCTTATGCGGCATATTTCACCATAAACAGAAAAGACAATGAAAATGAAAACGATGCTGATTTCAATGTATCTGATACGGCAGAAGACAGTTTCAACAACATGGTGAAGGAGCGCACGCTATTTACTAAACTTCTCTTAGTGGAAAGCGGATCTTGCACGATCATGGCAAATATGATCGGCGTGAAGGAAAGCATCAGCCTTGTTGCCTGCGACTTTCTGATTGTCACTGCCAAGACCATCATTCGTGCCTTGCGCCAGTACACCTGCCGGCAAGAAGGCCATTGCCAATATGATATACGTTCTTGGTATATCTCATCCACATGGAGTTCCTTGCCAATACGGTTTTGTACGAAAGCAGCCACAAGAATGGCTATCAATGAAGTAGGAATACACACTATCATAATATCCTTCAATTCTATACCCGCACCACCAAGCAGATAGGTGCTAATCATCGCTGCAGTGGCTGCAGAGACAGGACTGCCGGTAATACCCAACGAAGCTGCTATGGTAGCCACACTCAACGGCCGTTCTGGACGAATCTTTTAGTTTGTTGCAATCTCAGAGATAATAGGAAGAAGAGAATAACTCGTGTGTGCTATTCCTGCCACAAGACAGAAAAGCCATGTGGTGAGTGGACCGAAATAAGTAATGTGGTTCGGATGCTTGCGTAGGAATTTTGCTGCCAGTCCTACGAGATAATCAAGACCTCCTGCCGCTTGCAAGGTTGTCGCAGCAGTAATTACAGATACGATGATAAGCATCACGTCGATGGGTAGGCTACCTGGTTTCAGTCCAAAGAGGAACACCAAAATAATCACGCCCACCATACCGTAAATTCCGAGTCCTATGCCTCCCACGCGGGCACCTTTGAAGATTAATGTCAATACAATGGCAAATTGTAAAAGGATAATAGCTGTCGCCATAATGCAATATTCTTAATAAGTTATTGTTTTAAGTTTATTTCGTTTGATGTAATTCACATAGACTTCACATTTCCCTTTCAGGATTTCCGTTGCAAAATTACAACATTAATTCAGAACAACGTTTTTATTTTTTTGACGAATTTTTGTAAATTACGAAAGTCATCGGAAATTTCTGTGTTTTTTTCCACACATTCCGCCATCATCATATTACTTTCCACCTGTCATTTGGTTTCCTTTCCCCCTATTACAAGCGGTTTCATTACCAAATTCGGCTGGATAATCGGAGTCAGAATCGCTTTCACTCAGAAAACAAGAAGAAATTATCATTTTTCTTTGGTTTTTCACTTACTTCTTTGTACCTTTGCAGCCGAAAAGTTGGTTCCGTAGCTCAGTTGGATTAGAGCAACGCCCTTCTAAGGCGTGGGTCTAGGGTTCGAATCCCTACGGAATCACTTCAAAAAAGAGAATCAGCAATGGTTCTCTTTTTTGTATTTAATAGGTAGTAAAAAACATACAAATACAGTACACCTGGCTCACCCGATAAACCTAGGGGGAATATTCTTTGATTCTACAGAAAATTTATATCTTTGCACCATGAACAATCAAGGACTATTAGCATTGGCACAGTTAATTCTGCCATCAGAGATACTTTC
>Ga0129312_1000592_pt1 | contig 28591 bp, 29 predicted proteins | sample O827metagenome_FD_94434 | JGI IMG/M metagenome (GOLD analysis project Ga0129312, IMG submission 94434) | Orangutan group fecal microbial communities from Wisconsin, USA - O827 metagenome | ecosystem: Host-associated > Mammals > Digestive system > Large intestine > Fecal | place: USA: Wisconsin... | reverse complement strand
TTATTATTTTCTGTTTTAATCTGCCCCTCGTTAAGCCATTTGAACTCCATACCAATATCCTCCTTTGAAAATAGGTGTTAATTTGCAATTTTCACCTTGCTGAAATAATTGTAATTCCACTGAAAATGTATGTAAAGTACTCACTTTATTGTGCGATACTTACCTTTAGGTAAGATAGGAATGAGAGGGATTCCGTCCGCTGTCTCCCGTTCTACCTCCGGAATATCATTGTATGTGTTCGTCATATTGCTGCCTCCTGTGGTGGTTATGGTTTGTCTGATTGTCCGCCTCTGCAAACTTTATTCTGCTATCTTCCGCGGAAATGCCCGCCTTGCAGGTCCTATTCCGCAATCCCGCATGCCTTGCAGACTTCGTTTGTCCAGGCGTCCGCATCCAGGAGCAGCTCTTCATGCCGCAAATCGAATTCGCGGATATCCGGGTCGGCAAAGTACTTCTGATAACGTGCCAGATATTTTTCACCCATTTTCCTGGCATAAAAAACATGGATGACGGTACCTGGCGCCGAAATGTGTTCTCCGACTTTTGTATACAAATCCGTGCAGAACTGGTTTCTCACGGAGTCCTTGGTTATAAAGGAGAAATCAATGCCGCTGTTCCTGCCCATGACTTCCATAAATTTTTTCATATAGTCAGCCTCTTTTTCATCCCCCCGGTTCATTTTCTTGTTGAACATTTTTTCCATCCGGGAATTTTCTTTTCCGGTTAAAAACGGATAAAACAGTGGCATTACCATCGCCGTTTCCAGCTTTGCCAGCCACTTCGGCGCCTGGTCCATATCACTGGAGCCGATGATGGCATGGTCAATGTGGATATTTTTACGCCCTACTAACAGGGACACAACGGAGCCGCCCAGAGAACAGCCGTAAGCCGCAAAAATTCTGCCCTGAAATTTTTCCTTTATATAAGCTTCTATTTTTTCCGTTTCGTCCAGTTCGGAAACAAAAGTGGTATTTTCCGTTTCATCAAATCCGCTGTAGCTGACGACTGCTGTATAAAAATATTTCTGCAGATTGGGCAGCACATGTCCAAAGTTCGTCTTCCAATAACAGCAGGTACCCGGAAACAACATAATAACCGGCTTGGCAGCATCTCCAAATTCATAAACCTTCATACTTTTTCTCCTCCTTTATTCTTCCCGCAGACCCGTATCGGACAGTCTTTCGTCTATCCGCAGGTCAATCAAAAATTTAATTCCAAGCGCCAGCAGGCCAAACATATGACAGTGCATGCCAAAGGAAAAGCCCCTCATCATTACCTTCCACAGTCCCTGCGAAATGCGGCGCACTTCCTTTCCGAAGGCAAGCTTCTGAAAACATTTATGCCCCAGAACATCCCCCTCGTAGGTGCGAAGTGTTTTCCGGACGGCTTTCATGGATTTTCCGTGCTCCACGTATTCCATCTTGGCATCAAAAAAAGCGGCAAAGAAAAGGGTATACCGTACCATTCCCTCATAATCCCGGTACGCACTTCCGCCGGCTGTTATCTGCTCCTGAACCGTATGAGCAATCTGCAGCCAGCACTTTGCGGACTCCGGTTTGTACTGATAGGAAATGGAGTCGTCGTTTTTCCGGTAAGCGTAGCCGATATCGTCCATAAAGCCAAACTTTGCCTGATACAGATAGCATTGCAGGTTAAACAGCTTGTCCTCCGCATAGGCAAGATTTTGAAAACAGATGCTATGTTCATCCAGGAATGCTTTGCGGTAAAGCCGTCCCCAGACATACGAAAGCGTGCCTACGGAAAAGAAACCTTTAAACCGGAAGTCTTCCTCTTCCCTGTCAAGTAAAGAAAAAGCTTCATGGCCTGCTGCCGGCAGAAGTCTGCCGTTCCAGTTTCTCTCGTAATTGCAGACAACAATGTCCGCCTGCTGCCGTTCCATCTGCTCCGCCAGTTTTTGCAGGATATCCGTTCCCGCAAGGCAGTCATCCGCATCTAAAAAACAGAGATATTCTCCCCTCGCCATTTTCATGCCGGCATTCCGTGCAGCCCCTGCGCCGTTTTTCTCTTCTTTATAAATACAAACCCTGTCATCCGTCCGTGCATAACTTTCGCAGATGGACAGACTGTTGTCCTTCGACATATTGTCCACTAAAATAAGCTCCCAGTCTGTAAAACTCTGCTTGAACACGCTGTCCAGCGCCTCTTTTAAGTATTTTTCCGCATTGTAGACCGGAACTATCACGGATATTTTTATCGTTCTGTCAGGCATATGGTCTTACCCCTTTTCATCCTGTTTACTTTGTGTTTTCACCCTTTTATCCTGTCACCCCATGGCTCTCATCTTTTCATCCTGCCGAATGCTTTGCTACCCATTCTTTTTAACAACCGTAAAAAATCCTTACATTCCGCCGTCCGGCAGTAACATAACAAGAGCAGTACATTCGGCACCACCATACATATCACAAAACGCACCAGCAGATTGCCGAGTGCTCCGCCCTCATACCATCTGCAGCATACATGGGTCAGTCCCCATACCGCCGCCATAACCATCAGATGCCAGGCATATTTCAGGAAAAATTTCACCGGTTTTTCATGGAAACGGTGCTTATAAAGTACATAGGGCTCCACCCAGAAGGAGGTCAGCAGGGTGCTGCAAAGCGTTCCTAAAAATACTCCGGCAATCCCTAAATTTTCCACCAGCAGAATGGAAATGCCCAGATTTAATACAGCTTCAATCAGGGATTTATAACGGTCGTACCAGAACAGACCCATGGACTCCTTGAAGATGAGCACCGCCCGTCGGGTACCCGTCACAAAAAAGTTGATGCACAAAATCAGCACGATGTCCTCCGTAAACAGATATTGCTTTCCGAATGCCAGCTCCACAAATGGGTTCAGCATTTCCAAAAGGCAGATGCCCGCAAACCCAAACATCCACTGTCCGATGAAAAATAAATCTGCAAATACATGCCCTACTTTTTCGCCGTCCTCGGTAGCTCCTAAATTGCCCACACTGGCGGTAACCCCCTGCAGCGCCTGGTCAAGCACCTGCCTCACGGAGCCGATCACCAGATAATAATTGGAATACACACCCGCGCTGATGACCCCAACAAAGCCGGATATCAGCAGATTGTCGGTATTGTTGACCGCCACCTCGCCGATTTTATGCATCAGCATGGCTTTTACATTTTTTATAATGTCCTTCCGTTCGTTTTCCGGCAGTTTTTCCTCACACGTTTCTTTCAGATACGGAAACAGCCGGTCCGCCTGCTTCGACATCACAATATTCGCCGTAATGGTGCAAACCACCGCCGCCAGCAAAAACAGGATGAAATTTTTCGTGGTCAGCAGAATGATTATCTGCAAAATATCCTGAATAACCAGAAATCCATTGTGATTTATCACAGTCAGATAATTCATCTGATGCGCATCCACCAGCGTCTTTTTGTAAATCAGCAGATAGGAAATCACCGAATTTAACAGATACAAAAGGTAAATCAGAAGCAGGTGGTCCACATCCGGACGGTTCTTCATAAGCACATTTAAAAACGGGATGAGGCACAGACCTGCCACCAGCACGACTGCTGCCGTTATCCGGTAAAAGGTGCGGAACATCCGCATTAAAATCTGCTGTTTTTTCGTGTCTTTTTGGGCAATGGGACCGTACAACGCATAGGTAATTGCCGTGCCAACGCCCAGCTCCGACAGGGATAAGATATTCAGAATGTCCGTAAAAAGACCATTGATGCCCACATAGCCTTCACTCAGTGTATGCGTAAAAACCACTCTGGTGAAAAATCCCATCAGAATGGCTGTAATCTGCGCTATAAATGCCACGGAGGTATTCACCATGGAATACTCTGTCCTGCTTTTTTCCGCCATATTGGTTGCTCCTTGCTGTTTACTGCGTCAATATTCCTTGGTTATTTCTTCCGTTATGCCGTACATGACACGGAATTTTTCGATATCCGCCGGGCTTTTTACCAGCATAACATCTTCCACTTTTCCGGTGTGAATGTCCTTAAATCCCGCAACCTGCTCCCCATTGCAGATGCTCGCCTTAATGATTGGCTTCTGATTTTCCCTGTCATATGACAGCACCTTTGTTTTCTTCTTAAATAATCCCATGCTGCTCCCCTTTTCCTGCCGACTGTGCTCACTTTCGGGTGTTTCTGTCTATTTTCCTGATTTTTCTACAGCCTCTGTATGCTTTTTAAGCTCCGATTTCAGGTATTCGTAGCGAAGTCTCTTTTCTTCCTTCGCAAAATGCACCGCTCTTTCCTGCACCGGGTTGTTCTCATAGTCAAGGACTTCCTCTCCGAACTGCTCACTGGTGAGGTCAAACCGGCAGTCACCGACCACATTGTAGCAGTGATAATTGCCGCCGGGTCTTAAGATGCCGTACACCTCTCCGCCGAAGATATCCTGCGCCAGAAAAGCCGTGATGGAACACTGCCCCAGTGTTTTATTTTCCTCCGTCCAGCCGTCCCGCAGTCTGGGCGCACAAGTATCCGCGCACCATATGTGCGTCAGCGCATCGTATAAATCTATGGGTGTATGTATTCCCCTGTATTCGTCCGTTATCGCCAGAGCTGTCGCATTCTGCCAGCCCCAAAAGTTGTATTCCATAAAACACATCCTTTCCTTTATTTACCGTACTTATCGTCAAAGCTGCGGATTTCCGCCAGCACATCTTCCGTACTGCCGTCACCGGCATCGTACCAGTCCATTCTCTTTATGTACTTTCCGAGCCAGCTGTCATGCAGGGCGTTTGTGGCAAGTCCCACATCACTGAACGCATCCTTACAGTCTTCGATGGTAAAAATCAGTCTGCGGTTATCCTTCGACCGTTCTGTAAAATCACACCGGGTAAACGTATCGCGCGCGGTCCGATACACGGCATCCAGGTCATGTTCCCCAAGAGCATCTACCTTTTCATCATCGATTTCCACCGTAATTTTATACAGATAATCGACTGCATAGTCCTGTTCCTCCGGCATTTTGATCTGTTCTTTTTTGCTCCAGTATTCCCGGGCTGTTTTGAATTGTTCCTGTGTCATATTGGTTTTCATCCCTTCCTGTCAAACGCAAGCTCTGCCTGTTAAAACAAGGCTTATCTGATTTTAGTGACACAATTTCAATTTTTTTATCCATTTTCACCTGTCTCGACTAATTCCTAATTAAATTATCACCCCACAACAATGGTCTATCTCATGCTGGATAATCTGCGCCGTAAAGCCGTTGTATTTTCCGTGTTGAGGTTTGAAATTACCGTCCAGATAATCCACTTCTATTTCTTCGTATCTTGTGCAGGCTCTGGCTCCGTCCAGTGAGAGGCAGCTTTCCTCCGTCCGGTATTCCCCTGTCTTCTTTGTAATTATCGGATTAATCATGGCAAACTGAAAGGGTTCCACCGCTACCACGATAATCGCTTTATTCACACCTATCATGTTTGCTGCCATGCCCACACATATTCTGCTATTCGCCCTTAGTGTATCCAATAAATCCGTTACCACCTGCCGGTCTGCTTCTGTCGCCGGCTGTGCTTTTCGGGAAAATATTTTTGTTCCTTTTACTATTTTCTTAACCATAATTCCTGTCCCTGTCTGCAATAGCATATCTTTCCTAAAAAATGCATCTATGCAAATATGCCATTTTCTATTTCAGTAATTTTCTTATCTGCCCATCCGTCGCTATCGGATAAATTTCGTGCATATGCTCCCCTATCTGCCGCCATGACTCCTGCGGGTCATCCTTATAGCGGGAGGTCACATAATCATAGCCGAACAGGTGCTCCGGTGAAGAATACACCGCCACATCCCAGCCGTATTCTGCGCCTTTTTTATTGACACGCTTCTTGAAGTCGCAGTTGCAAAGATATGTCTGCATCATAAGTCCGGTAACCGCACCTTCAAAGCCCTTATAGCCTTCCTTGCCAAAACCCGCAAGCTTCTTCAGTTCACTGGAAAATATTTCTGCGTCCTCGTTCCCGTCCATAAAATTTTCCATAATTCGTTTGTGTTTCAAAGGTGCTTTTCCGTCTTCATACAGAGCATCAAAATCATATCCGTCCCGCCGGTAGTTGGCAAACACCGGCAGCCATTTTTTAGATATAAAACCGGCTTTTTTATCGAAGAACTTACCGTATACGATGTCATGTTTTCCGGCTATAATTGCCCGCCATAGCCAGGGGTCTTTTTCCGGAATATCACACCACCAGTATTCCGGCGTCGTTCTTTCTTCCAGGGAAAACCCCGGGATGTCATTCTTAAACAAGGGAAGAAATCCCACTTCATTGATATATGCGATTGCTTCCTCTACCGTATGAATGCACTCCGGGTCATCCCATTTCACTCCATACATAATCCATTCGCCTGCTTCGTTACCCATTGCCTGCTCCCATTTTCCATGCTGTTTCACTTTCAGAGAATCTATTTTCCATGCGTTTTAATTATAATACATTGTACATGTATTTGAAATATTTTCTCCAAAATAATGCTGTGTATCGGTTAGCATAATAAAAATCTGATCCATCTCCTCCACAAAGGCACTTTCTTTTTTGTTTTACATTTCAGTGCCTACCTTTTGAAGATTTGTAGGCACTTTCTTTTTTGTTTTACATTTCAGTGCCTACCTCTTGAAGATTTGTAGGCACTTTCTTTTTTGTTTTGCATTTCAGTGCCTACCATCATGAATATCAGTGCCGTTGTTACACCTGTTTTGTAAATGTTTCAGCGTTAGATTCCGGCATAAAGCAGGGCTGCCGCCCGGCAAAAAATATTTGTCAGCGCGACAGCCCTTGATTTGTTACTTTCTTTATTTGTTTCTTTATTTGTTTCTTTATTTGTTACTTTCTTTATTTTTTCCTATGATTTAATCCCACTTCTCCACTGCCTTATTATAGTACTCCATCAGCACCGGTCTGGTAAGCCGGTTGATCTCCACATCTTCCGCCATTTCGTCCTTTCCAAACAAAAAGAGAGCCGAAACATTCTCCGCGCTTAAGTACTTTGTCTCCACATCAAAGGTCAGCTCTTCCTTCAGTTCCTTCCGGCTTGCCATATTGAATCCCCAGTCGCCGAACGCCGGCACCTGCAGATGATACGGCTTTACATAAAATCCTTCGCTTTCGATGGTATGGTTGATGCACCAGAAAGCTTTTGTGGCATAGTAGGGACTGGTGGACTGCACCACCATAACGCCGTCATCCTTCAGGTGGTTGCCGCACATCCGGTAAAAAATATTGGAGTACAGCTTATTTAAGGACTCACTGTTCGGATCCGGCAGGTCCACAATAATCAGATCAAACATATCCTCCGACTTTTCCAGATATTCATAAGCATCCGTATTGATCACATGCAGCTTTTCCGATTGCAGGCTGTTTTCATTGATTTCTGTAATGTTGGGATTGGTGGAACAGATGCGTATCATCTCGGCATCCAGATCCACAAGGGTAATGTCCTTTACCTCGTCATATTTGAGAACTTCCCGGACTGCCATGCCATCTCCGCCTCCCAGAATGAGCACATCCTCCCTTTTAGAAAGTTCACTCATGGGAACATGCACCAGTGCTTCATGATAGCGGTATTCATCCGCCGTGGAAAACTGGCAGTTTCCGTCTATGTAAAGCCGCACGTCATCCCGGTGCTTCGTCATAACTATTTTCTGATACTGCGTCTGCTCCATATAGATAATGTGGTCTCTGTACAATCCGTCTTCAATACTGTCGGAAATATTCTCCGCAAACAAGATACCCACTGCCATTCCTACAGCAAGGATACCCGCAATCACACGGTAAATCCGGATGTTTTCCACCCGCTCTCCAAAACGCCACAAAATCAGCATGGCTGCTATAATATTCAGAAGTCCGCACAGAAACGATGTGGCAAAATAGCCCAGCTGTGGCAACAACAACAGGGGAAATGCAATAGAACCCAAAAGACCTCCGATATAATCGAAGCTAAAAATGGAGGAAAGCGTAACCGACAGGTTATTTTCGTCCGCCTCAATAATCCTTGTCATAATAGGGATTTCCGCTCCTGCCAGCGTGCCGATCAAGAGAATTTCCGCATACATGACAGCCGCATAATTGCTGATGTAAATATTGGAAAGAAAAAGCAGAAGGGAGCTTATGCCCCCAACCACGCCGATACTTAGCTCAATTGTCACAAAAACGTGAAACAGATTTTTCTTAAAATATTTGGAAATATAAGAACCAAAACCAAGCGCTGCCATATAGAGTCCGATGGTTATGGAATACTGCAGGGTACTGTTTCCCAAAAGATAGGAGCTTACCGCACTGATAATCAGTTCATAACACATGGAACAGCCTGAAATAATCAGGGTTGTCAGCATCAGAAGTCTGTATTTCTTACTCATGTCATTTTCCTTCCGTCTGCTTTGTAAAATTATTTATCACAATCAGACCGTATATTACTGGATAACGCCGCTTACAATAAACGCAATGCCCAGAAAAATACCGAAAATCATAATACCGGCTGCCTCATTCTTTTCCTTCAGCGCCACATTAAAATTAAATTTCCGGTTTACCAGGTCAACCAAAAAGTACGCAATGATAAATGCCACAATGCCGATACCCGCAAAGGCTACGGTGTCCAGCACTCCCTGTAATAATTCTACTGCCTCGCCCACCGTATTGGAAATGATGGCGGAACGGATGACAAACCCGAGGCTGGCATAAATCCCCGCTGAAACCCAGCCTACCGCTTTATTCCCCTCCCGGATTTCCTGCGGAAAATCCACCGGAATAACCAGATCAATGATAAAATAGCCAAGCATCATAATGACAAGGCCGACCCCAAGATACACAATTGTTTCCAATGCTACTGTTAACATACTCTTTTCTCCTTTTAACTGTTGGCTGTTTTTAGTTACTGTTGGCTGTCTTTAGTTACTTTTAACTGTTTCTGCTTTTAACTGTTTCTGCTTTTAACTGTTTCTACTTTTAACTGTTCCTACTTTCCGCTGCTGATTCCTCCGCTTGAAGAATTCCGGCTGTTGATGCTCGACTGTCTTACGGAATTGGAATAGGAATCAAAGTAGCCGTTGCCGATATTATGTACGGTGGAGCCGTCATACATGGAATATGCCGATGGCGTGCTCTTGTAGGAGCTCGCATCCGAAGAATATCCCGAACTGTAATAATGACTCCGGTACCAGCTTGTATCTGCGCCGGTGCTTCTGTACGGGGAATTGTCAGAGGCATAATTGTACTTACGGTTCGATATCTGTACATATACCACATTTTCTTCCGATTCCGGATGGTAAATCAGGCAGTATTCCTTCTTGGTAAGAATGGCTATTTCCGCATCTGCCTCATCATCCTTCTGGGTAACGGACACGGTATTACCGTCCACACCTTCGATGATATCCTTTGCCACATCATCCGTAGTAGCATCCTTAAAATACTCGTACACCGTTGCCGTCTGGTTCGCATTTCCCGTAATGGATGTCTTATAATTATATTGACCTGCGGATTCCAGATACGTGGAAATCTTTTTGCTGTCGACCGCTATATTGGAAGACACTGTATTAAAAATAGGCGGTATAACCATAAACAGGAGCATAAAGGCAACGACAATCCCCAATCCCCGGGCACTGTTTTTCGGTTTTTCAAATCCGGTTACCACAATCTGTTCTTTTTCTACATATTCTCCCTTAGAGTATTCCGTTCCGTCACTCCACATCTCCACCGACAGAGTATGATCTTCGGCTTCGTCTTCAAATTCCAGAAACGTTGCTCTCTCTCCCGGGTCCACATCCACATCTCCGCCGGAGCTTCTGACCACCTGTGTCCCTTCGTCCACCTTATGCCATTCCGGTCCGATTCTGCCTCCCACATCATTTGCCGGCCATGACACCGAATATTCATTATAAAAATCATCACAGGAAAGCCATGCCTCTCCATTTCGTGTCCGTAGCCGGTACTCCGTCCAGAATTTGCCCGGATCCTGAGTGTTTTCATACCGGATAAAACCGATTACCTTTCCTGCCAGGCCATTGATGTTAAGCAATGTTCCAATCTGATAGCCCATTTTCTCCTTCCCCCTTTGCCTCTTCTTCTCTGATGTCTTTACTTCTGTTCCGTATCCGCCGCCTCTGCCGGGGTTCCCGGTTCCGGTGCAATCTCTCTTTGCACGGAACGCATCACGATTTTTTCCGCCCCGAACAGCGTCTTCAGTATTTCCGCAATTCCTTCCACCACTTCATCCGTACAGGAGAAGATATCCACTGCCGCATAACCGTATTCGGGCCATGTATGCACCGAAAAATGAGAGGTGGAAATTACCGCAAAATAAGTCACCCCTATGGGTTCAAATTTATGAATACATTCCTCCACGATATCCGCGCCCACATATTCTATTGCCCGGTGCGCTGCCCTCTTAATGGCTTCCGTATCGTTTATGATTTCCGAACAACCATATAAATCCGCAATCAGCTGTACTGCCATTTTCCCCGCCTTCCGTAATTGGTCTTCGATTCTTCCTTTGACGCTCCGCATTTGCTGCAGTTTGCGGCATCGGAGCGATTGTATGCCCCACAGTATTCACACAGCCAGTCCGGCTCATTGGTCGTAAGCGCCTTTTCTTCCTCTGTCAGTGCTGCTGCCTCTATATTCTCCGGCAGGTAAAAGATTGTTTCCACACCGCGGGCTCTTCCGCAGGAAGTGCATGCGTCAAAGCGTGCTTTAATCCCTTTCTTTCCGCAATACGCACAGTCCCAGAGACCTTCAATCCTTGTTCCCATAACATTCCGCCTTTTCACGTAAACAAATAATTTTGTCCATTATATCATATGTATTGCGGTATTTCCATTACAAACTTCGCACGTTTTCAGAACTCTTCGTGCAAAAAAGGCAAAAAATACCGTCTGCACGGCATTTGCCTGTTGCAGGCGGTATTTTCCCGGATATATTCTATTTTTCTGCCTTGATCAGGTTTTTATAAAACCGCACGGCTCCCGGCAGACAGTTGTACTCAATATTCTCATTCAGGCCGTGCATTCCCTTCATCTGCTCCGGTCCGTAAACCACCGGTGCAAAACGGATACAGCTCTTGCATACCGGCTGGTAGAACTGGGCATCGGTCGCTCCCGTCATCACATAAGGGCTTGCCGGAAGTCCCGGGAAGGTTGCCGCAATGGTCTGCTCCACAAGGTGGAACGCCTCTCCGTGAATGTCCACAGGCTCTGTGTAGTCGTTGGCATGCAGCACTTCGGTTTCCAGTCCGTGCTTTTCAGCTACCTTCCGGATAATCTCCAGGCTTTCCTTTTCTCCCTGATGGGGAATGAAACGCATATTTGCTCCCACGTAGGCTTCCTGCGGCAATACGTTATAGGCATCGGAGCCCTTCTGTACGGTAAACGCAATGGTTGTCTTTAACATGGCTCCCGCCTGTGCACTGATGGCCGGCAGAACAGCATTTAAGAGCGGTCGGAACAACCACAGATTACCGAATACCAGTTTCATTCCGAAGCCCGCATACGGAGACAGACGGGTAAACATGGCCGCCACCTCAGGCAGCATCTTTTTTTTGAACGGGGAATGAGTCTCTACTTCATTGACAAAAGCTGCCAGTCTGGCAATGGGAGTTCCCTTTACGGGAGTGCTTGCATGACCGCCGTTGCTTCTGGCAGTGAACTTTACATCCCCCTTTCCCTTTTCAAAAACACCTACCATGGCAAAATTACCATGGATACCGCCGATGGGGTCCGTAATAATGCCGCCGCCTTCATCGCATACTAAAAATAATTCAATACCTCTTTTCTGAAGCTCTGCCACAATCTTGGGCGCACCGTCTCCGCCCCACTCTTCTGTGCAGGAGGATGCCAGATACACATCGGTAGGCGGTACAAAACCTTCCGCCAGCAGCTCTTCCACAGCCTGGAAGAATGCCATGACCGAAGCCTTGGTGTCGGAGGTTCCTCTGCCCCACACCTTACCGTCCGCAATATCTCCGGAAAAAGGCTCATGCACCCACTCCCCTTCCGCAGGGACCACATCCTGATGGCTCATCAGAAGAATGGGCTTCTGTGAAGACTTTCCTTTCCAGTAAAAGAGCAGATTTCCGTCAATTTCCGTCTTTTCCAGTTTTTCATGCACAAGAGGAAACAGCTCCTCCAGGACCTTGTGGAAGCCCAGAAACTTTTCCACCTCCGCCACATTGGCATGGGATGTGGTATCGTACTGCACCATTTTAGAAAGTTTACGTGCCAGCGCCAGGGACTCTTCCTCGGACTCTTTTGCTACATAGGTCGATGTTTTCGACGGCATCAGAAGTGTCCTTATGACCGCAATGAGCAGAAGAAGCAGAATGAGTGCAAGCACTGCAAGAAGTATAAAACCAATGTATTTCATATCTGACCTCTTTCCTTAAGATTCTTGGGTATCCCCGGTCTTACTTCCTGCCGCATTCTTCTTTTTAAACAGCAGGTAGGCAATACCGATGGCAATGGCTCCGGAAGGAATAATCATAAAACTGGTGGAACCTGTCAGGGAAGGCACCAGAATAAACAACAGACTCATAACCACTAACGGCAGGGCTGCTATCTTCATATTTTTACGATAGTACTTGTATGCCATGGCGCCAAACAGCGCCGGAACCACGTTTTCAAATGCCGGCTGCAGAACCTCACTCTGTAAAATGGGCTGCAGGGGAACCATCAGAAGTACGCCGATTGCCAGCACCAGTATGGTAACCAGGGAGGAAGTGGCAATGGAAATCGTGGAAATGATTTCATTTTCCGGAGTTCCGGTCTTTGCCCCCACCATATCCCTGGCATTGACGGCACAGGGGATTTTCATATTGATGAGGTTGCCGGTGATAAATGCCAGATAACCGCCTCCCGCTCCCAGCATAGGTGTATAAATTAAAAATTCTGCAATACTGCTGACCAGCCATACCAGTCCTACGGAAAGAAATCCCTTTCCTACCGCCCCAAGATCCGGATAGGCTCCCAGCATCCCGCCTATCAGAAAAGGCGCTCCTACCAGCATGATCAGTGTGACAATGCTGACGATTCTGCCGATCACATGGGTCTTTCTTGTATAACTGTCCCAGACAGCTGTTTTCTTATCTTCTTCCATTTTGTAATCCTTTCTGTCATATCCTAATCCGAATTTTTTCCTGTCGGGCATGCTTTCCCGTCAGGCACGCTTTCCTGTCAGGCAGCATTTCCTGTCAGGCAGCGCCCTACAGCAGTCCCGCCAGAACAGCCGCCAGCATACCGGCAATCATGCTTCCGGCAATGGAAAAGCTGTCTACCCAGGCCTGTTTCTTTTTCTCTATCAGATAAACAAAACCCGCCATGACAAGCGCCGACACCGCCAGCACAATCAACGGAATATAGTCTCCGTTAAAGGTAAACAGACCGTTTTCCGATACAAAACCGCCAATGTATCTTCCCATATAAGTACTTACCAGTCCGATAAACATGGCTGTCATTGCCATGTCCCCGAAACCGGGCTTACCGCTCTTTTTGTCCGCCGTCAGCTTCTTTGTGTATTTTTTATTTAAGAATACTGACATAACCATTCCCCAGATAATGCAGATGCTCATCAGGAGCGCAATGGTAGAGAATGCCCCCGGTGTCATTTCCGCAGCCGAAAGGGTGCTCAGTCCCACCTGCTCCGCCGCTGCCTGGGCCACCTGGGTTTCATAGTGCAGGGCGCCGATTACGGACAGGCGCAGCCATGGCCAGGGAGTTCCCAAACTTCCCGACAGCGCAATGACTCCCAGCAAAATTCCCACACTGGGCAGCAGGGAAAACGTGGCGCTGGAAATAATCGTACGCTTCATTTTCGTGGTATCCATGCCGATGGCCTTGCCGGTGCGGTAAGCTCTCACTAAGAAAATAACACATACCACTGCCACGAAAGCAATGATTCCGCCGCAGATTGCATACATTGGCACACTGTTTAACTGATTTAAGATTGACATACGACTACTCCACCTTCTTTTACCGTAATATTCATATCGTCCTTCACATAGGCAAGAAACTCTTCCCCGAGACTGTCGATGACAGGCATCTTGCTGTTCTCCAGCCATACGTCCGCTAAAATAGCGCCGGCTGCAGCCAGGGAATCAATGGGTTCGGAAAACAGCATGCAGGCCGGCTGTCTGCCCATGGAACAGGCGCAGTACAGTACCAGTCCACCCGTGGTGGAGCCGATGGTAGCCGGCAGGCACAACGCCTTTCCCGCCATCTGCTTGCCGTAAAGGTCCGGGTTGTTCTGGTCGCCGCAGGTTGCTTTTTTATCTCCAAACTGTAATGCCTTCTGGAAGGATGCCAGTGTATTGAGTCCTCCGTGGGACACCAGGGCTTTTGCTTCCACAGTCCCTTCCGCTATCACTCTGCCTTTAAATTCTTTCATCTTTCTGCTCCTCCCTTCGTAATCTGCTCTAAAATTTCTTCATCCGTATAATATCTTGCACTGGTATAGGTTCTCAATTTATTGCTGGAAGTGATGACAGGCATCTTTCCGCTGAGAGGATTGTTCATGTACATGAGGGGGCATATGTAGGAAGTGATGACACCGGTCTTTTTTAAGACTGCCGCATAGGGCGTTTCCTCAAATTTCTTAAGAACCGCCGGTGCTGCCGTAAAGACGGTCGGAATACAAACCTTGGTCTTTCCGGCTTCTTTTAAGCCCTGCTCCACTTTTTTCGTCCAGTCAATCAGCTGGTTTAAGCTCATATGCGGGCATCCCATAAAGCACAGCTTCGGGGTGGCATCCTTCTTTTTCCAGATGACCGGATAACTGTCATAAACCCGCTGCAGCTCCGCATCGTCCACCACATAGACTTTAGCGCCCTCTGCCACAAGGTCTTTTCCGTATTTCACTGCCTCCGGGGTAATGTTTTCCACATGATATAAACCTACCGCACCGTTAGACGCTGTTGCGGCGCCGAAATCCTTCAGATAAGTCTTTGCCGCTTCATCCAGTTCTCCGCCAAGCCACTTGTCCAGCCCCTCTATATAGGGTACGTCAGCCATAACCTTCATACCGATGGCAGAGCCGAGCAGCTGCGCCTCCGGCTTCTTTGTGGTCTCAATTTTTACCACCCAGGTTGCTTTTCTGCCTTCGTCCGTAAGCAGACCGAACCGGGGCACATAGCCTGCAACCGACCCCATAAGGTCAATAATGCCGGAATTCCGGTTGCATCTTGCCCCCAGAACAGAGTTGGCATAAACAACCGCCGAAGACTCTGACCAGGAAAGCACCTCGCCCATTGCCGGTGTGTTGCCTACTTCGTCCATGTAACAGGTACAGGTATAGGCATCTTTATCCATGATTCCTATCTGTTCCAGCTGCTTTTCATAGTCCTCCTGTTTGGAATACATGAAATTCTTAAAAACAAAATTCTGTAAAAAAGAGCTTGGCACATTGGGATCAAGCGGTCTCGGGTCTGCGGAAAATTTCTGTTTGGACACATTTCCGGACTCTATGAGCTTATCCATCAGCTCATAAACCGGCGCCAGCGCCTTCAGTCCGAAGGAGGTAACCAGGTGATTGTATTTACTCGTTACGGGCACCATGGCATCAGCGCCGAAGACTTCTCCGTACCGCACCAGTGTCTGCATTACCTTTGCCAGGACATCGCCCTGTTTTCCATCTAAAATATCCTGTTGTTCTTTTGATAAATTCATTTGTGTCCCTCCCATCAGATTTTCATGGCTACTTCATAAGCACGCCATACCACGGTTCTCAGGTTGCCGACACCGTTGCAGTCACCAACCAGGTAAGTCCTGCTGCCGGCCTGCGTAAGCGGATTCGGAATATAACCGGCGGAGCTGATTACACTATCGCAGGAAATCGTCAGCTCTTTTCCCTCTGCATCCTTACATACAATGCTGCCATCCTTTACTTCCTGTAAGGTAGTTTCCAGGTACACCGGTACATTATGCAATGCAAACCATTCTCTTAAATAGGAGCTGTTTGCCAGGCAGACACCGGTCTGTGCGATCAAGTCATCCTTCATTTCCACAATGACGGGCTTTTTCCCCTGCAGCGCCAGTTCATAAGCAATCTCGCAGCCGGTAAGACCGCCGCCGATGACTGCCACCGTTTCTCCTACCGGGGTGCCGGTCAGATACTCGCAGGCCTCTACCATCTTTTCGTGACCGGGCACTCTTTTCAGTACACGGGGAACGGAACCTGTGGCAACAATCACCGGGCTTCCCACAAACTGCTCTGTATTTTCTACTTTTTCATTGTAATGAATTTCCACATTCAGATCTTTCATCTGCTTGCGATACCAGGTCAGCAGATCTCTCAGCTTACCCTTATAGCTTTCTGCGCTGGCTGCCACAAACGTACCGCCCAGATGATCCGTCTGCTCATGAATCACCGGTTCATGTCCGCGCAGCTTCAATACTCTGGCCGCTTCCATACCGCCGATACCACCGCCGATAATATGTACCTTTTTCGGGTTGCCGGTCTTGATAATCCGGTGCTTTTCCCACTGCATGGTCTCCGCATTCACGGCACAGCGCGCCAGGTGCAGGGAGTCAGATAATGCCTGGTCGTTGGGCACGCCCTTGTAGTGGCACATGTTAAAGCAGCCGTTATGACATAAAATACAGGGACGGATATCGTCTTCTCTCTCTTCCATCAGCTTGGTTACCCATTCCTGGTCTGCCAGGAACTGTCTGGCGAATCCGGCGCCGTCGATTCTGCCGTCCTTTACCGCTTCTGCCGCAGTCTCGGGATCCATACGACCCGCACATACCACAGGGATATCCACAAACTTACGGATATGCGCCACATCCTCCAGGTTGCAGTTTTCCGGCATATAAATGGGCGGATGTGCCCAGTACCAGGCATCATAGGTACCGTTGTCGCAGTTTAACATGTCGTATCCTGCATCCTGCAGATACCTGGCAGCCTTTTCGGATTCTGCCATATCGCGTCCGACTTCCACATATTCTTCGCCGGGAAGCGCGCCCTCACGGAAGCCCTTGGTCTTTGACTCTACACTGTAACGAAGGGATACCGGGAAATCCTGTCCGCATACCTTCTTGATTTCTTTTACGATTTCTACCGCAAAACGATACCGGTTCTCAAAGGAGCCGCCGTACTCATCGGTACGTTTGTTAACATATTTTAAGGTAAACTGATCCAGCAAATAGCCTTCATGCACGGCATGGATTTCCACACCGTCCACTCCTGCATCCTTAAGCAGCTTTGCCGTCTTGCCAAATGCTGAAATAAATTCCTGAATCTCTTCCACCGTCATCTCCCGGGAAGGCACCTTGTCCGACCAGCGGTTCGGAGACGGGCTGGGCGCTGCCGTAATCTTGTCAAGATCCATAACGGGCTTGGATAAAACACGCAGCACCTTGTTGGTATACAGGGTTTCCATCATCTTACTGATGGTGAAGGAACGCCCGAAGCCTGCCGTCAGCTGCACAAACAGCTTTGCTCCCGTCTTATGGAATTCCGGCATCCATTCTGCCAGATCCTCATACATCTTTTTATTTTTGTACAACCAGCTTCCGAACATGGGGTTGTACACCGGCTGACAGCCCGGCAGCACCAGGCCGCAATTGTTCTTTGCTACCTCCAGGATAAATTTAGCGCCATCTTTGTCAAAATGGTTTTTTTCCATCCAGCCCAAAAGGTTGGTTCCTCCCATGGATGTCAGTACAATGCGGTTCTTGATTTCGCAATTTCCGATTTTCCACGGTGTAAACAGTGGTTCTAACTGTTGTCTCATAATAGCTCCTCCTTTGTTTTCCTACATTCTCTCTTGTACTCGTTTCCCATTACACAAGTTCATTATACCATTTTTTAGGAATTAAGGATATGGGGGATTTTTGCTTCTACCCAAAAAGGGGCTGTCGCACTAACAAATTTTTTGCTGGGCCGCAGCCCTATTTTATGCTTGAATCTTACACTGAAACTTTTTTCAAAATAGATGCAATAATGGCACTGATGTTCATGATGGTAGACACTGAAATGCAGCACAGAAAAGATGGTGCCTACTAATTCCCCAGCGGTAGGCATCGAAATACAGAACAGAAAAGATAGTGCCTACTAATTTCTAATGAGGTAGGCACTGAAATGAAAAACTGAAAAGATAGTGCCTACTAATTCCCAAGCGGTAGGCACTGAAATGTAAAACTGAAAAGATAGTGCCTACTAATTTCCAAGCGGTAGGCATCGAAATACAGAACAGAAAAGATAGTGCCTACTAATTTCTAATGAGGTAGGCACTGAAATGAAAAACTGAAAAGATAGTGCCTACTAATTTCTAATGAGGTAGGCACTGAAATGAAAAAAAGAGCTGCCGCCCAACAAAAAATTTGTTAGTGCGCCAGCCCCTTCCTTTCGCAGTTTTAGCCGAACATATATTCAGCGTTGAAAGCCACGAAAGAATTTGCTATATGCTATACTAAATATGTTTAGAATTCAATTAGCGGATAGTTCTAATACATTTTCTATACGTACCATAGATTTCCCCCAAAAAGTTTAACTCATCATAAAGTATGACCTTTCTTTCCGTATCGGGTTATTTCATGCATATAAGTAACTCTTCATTGGTAAAAACCTCACTTACTCCTTTCTATGCTCTTTAATACCATTACTTTCTCGCAATCAGTCTTCAATAAGTGCCTTACCATATCTTACCTTGATTGCTTCTAAATCTTTCTAAATAAAATTCGGAACGATATCAATGTAAATTTGATTTCGTTCCGAATTTTGTTCCGTAGCATATAAATTGTCTGCTATGTCTGCAATACATCCTCATTGCCGATTATATAAAATTATCTTCCTTTTCAATATCCTCCCCTTCTCCGAACAGAAGATACCTCAGTGGGACGTTCAGATATCCGGAAATCATTTCCAGTTTGGCAAGATCCCGGATACCGCACCCCGGTTTATTGTTTTCAAGCGCACTAAGGTCCGGCTGGTACATCTGTAAATCTTCTGCCATTTTCTTCTGCGACACCTTCTTGTTATTTTTACGTGCTTCCCGGATCCGAGCGGCGATGATGTCATAATCAATCATAAAACATTTCCCCTTTTTATCTTAAAGGAATCTCTCCTCTGGATACTGCTTTACCATCCTGTCAAAATGCCCGGGATAATGAACCTTAAACCATCCCAGTTTCATGTTCACAATCATGTAGGAAACCGCGTGTGCTTTCGGAAAAAGATACAGAATCCTCTCGCAGGACCAGAGAAACCATTCTTCCGCTCCGTTTTGCATCAATATTTTTTTCCAGGAAGGCCATTTTGCATTTTTGGCACGTGAAACGGTTCCCTTTCTCACTGCTTCGCTGATTTCAAATGCCGTTGTTCTATCCACTCCCAACGCTAAAATATAATGGAATATATCATCACGGCTTCCCAGTATATCCTTGATATTAAATCCCTTTTCCTCGACCAGAACCTGCATGTTTCCTTCCCAGATACCCGTTCCATGACTCAGCGTACATATCTTTACTAAATCATCAAAGTTATCCGGATGCAGCTTCTCCACCATTTTTCTTGTTTCTTCTGAACGGAATTCCGGAAGATCCGCGCACTTTGTTACTTCTCCGTGTTCATCCGGTCTGAATAATGCCAGCACTTCGCTGTCTTCTGTCGGTATTTCCTCCAGATTTACTCCCGTCTGCTCCGATAACCGAATCAGCATTTCCTGTGGCGCATGACTGAGTAAATCCAGTTTTATAAAGCTATGCCACATAAAATAATATTCATAATACGCAATCAGAGTTCCATCCTCTGTCTTAGTCAGGGGACTGATTCTCTTGTAGTCACAGCCGGCCGGAAATAATATCATTCCTCCGGGGTGTTTTCCTCTGCCTCTGAAATTTCCTGCCAGTTTTAATACTATTTCTTCCAGCCTGTCCATAAGAAAATAATATTCCGTATCCTCCATATAGTCTTCCACCAAAGACTCCGCAAATGCACGAGTGACTATCAAAAAGGTACTGGCCCTGACTGCCGCTTCTATCCCAGTCAGTGTTCCCGCCTTTTGCATTATCTCCTCCTGTCTGTCGGTGGGAACGTTGATATCAATATCTATTTCCCGGTCATTGTCTATTCCAAAAAGGATTTCCGGTTCCAGCTCATACTTCAACGGATTCACTTCGCTTATTCCCATGAGATATAGAACCATAGAGCCGGCGGCACATCCCTTGAGGGAGATATCACAGGCTCGGAGCCCACATTTGTCAAGCAGTTCTCTTACCAGAAGAACATAGCTTTCCATTTCCGTCTTCTGCAGGGCAGCCAGTTCCGTTTCCAGTCTTTCTTCTGCCCTTACCGATTCTTTCTCACTATATTTCTGCTGCAGTTTTTCATAGCAGCGGTTCCGAAGCGTTTCTGCCGCATTTTCCATCTTGGGAAAATATTTCTCTTTCGGAATAATGGATATCGTCTCACACATCTCCGCAATCCGGTGGGTATTTTTTATTACCACTTCCCGAGCCTTATCTTCCGAAAGGTAGGAAAAGGCTTTTAACATTTCTTCCGTGTTTAGGAACCGGTAGTCCTCGGTGCATTTGTTCCTTCCGCGCCAATGACAGATAATTTTGTAAGCCATGCGATCCTCCGGATTGATGTAATGGGCATCGCTGACCGCCACCACCGAAATCCCCGCTTCTCCGCATATATCAATGATCCTTATATTCGCCGACTCATATTTTTCAAACGGAAGCACTTCCACATAGTCAAACAGGGATAACGCTTCGTTCAGGTTTTCTGTTGTTTCTTCATTCATAAGCATTTTGTAGATTTTTCCGCTTTCTACACCGGAGCCTAAGAGCAGTCCCTCTCTGTGCTTAAGTAATTCCTTTAGTTCATATACCGGAAAATGCTCTGCGCTTGCATTGTCAGATATCAGTCCATACAAATTTTTCAGACCGGTATCATTCCTTACCAGAACGCTGATGTTGTATGTATTGCCTTCTTCGTCTACCACCGGCATTTCCATCCCGAAAATTGCACGCGTTGTATATTTTCTGTATTTTCGAACCATTTCCATCTCCGTAAAGCAGAAAATGTTGGACGTATTGGTGATGGCTACCGCCGGAATATTCTGTTCGCTTAACTGTTTCATAATTTCACCGACATACACAGTGGAGTCTCCGCCCTCCTTACTGTGAATGTGCAGTTCTATTCTTTCCTCAAAATCCATAACCCTACTCCTTTATCCATTGATTTTACGTTTATGCATGGGGCAATATTGCTGTTACTTTGTCCGAACAAGCTTATTATAGTCCGGGACAGGAAAAAATCGGATAGCTTATTTTCTATATTACCCATCTACCCCTACTTTGATGCTGAGCAGCATATCGCAATAGCAATTAAAATTACGATTACTACCACCAGTAAAATGGGCTGTGTAAACAGCCATAGCATTGCAAACAGTAACAGAAAAAATCCTACCACCTTTCCTATCACCGCCAGTCCCGAAAAATCACCATTGGTTGCCGCAATAATTGAAGCTACAACAAACATAAAAATCACTGCTAAGATATGCATACATGCCACCTCCATCAGACACATTCCATTTCCCATTGTTTAATGTTACATTTCTTCCTTGTCCCCTGCTTCTCCCCTTATGAAACAAGGATACTAAAAGTCATGTCCCATAAATGACTCTTTTGCAATCGTGTCCCGGCAGCAAAAAATCCCCACCATACATTGCTGTATAGCGGGGATTTTACCATCTTCTTTTTTCTATCCTATCCCTTCTGTAACAAACTTGCTTTTTCGCACAAGTCTTCTACATATTTTTTCTTTGGAATCTCTTCTAACCATTCTTTGGGTATTGTCTCTACACCATAATACAGTCCGGCAAGTCCACCGGCAACAGCCGCCACGGTATCTGTATCATCTCCCATATTCACGACTTTCAATAAACACTCTCTTAGAGAATCTGTGGTAATCAGGCACCATACCGCTGCTTCGATGGTTTCAATCACATAACCGCCGCTTCTCATATCCTCTTTCAAAGTCTGTTGAAGTTCCTCCAGCCGGAACAGCCTTGTAAAATGTTTCATTTCATAATAATTTTCCTTGTTCCTGCCATAATACTTTAGCCCGTTATCAATACCCGTTTGCAAAATGTCCTTCAATGACGATTTATCCCCGGCATAAAGCAGTGCATCAACCATTGCATAATATAATCCACATGCTATTTTGCTTCTTGGATGATTATGTGTTAATCCGGACACTTTATGAATCAGTTCCATCTTATCCTCTTCCGAAGTTTCCTGATCCAATGACAGAAATATACATGCCGGGAGAATCCTCATTAAGGAACCATTACCGTTGGAATTTTCGTCCGTGCATCCGCAGGTGGCAATATTTTTATCCTTTACATAACGGTAGATGGCTTCCGTGCAGGTATTCCCCTGATCAAAAGCCTCCCCATACTGTGTATATTCCCCTTCCAACTCCCACTTACAGAAACATTTCATAATGTCCGCCAAATCAATTCTCTTGTTTTTTACAATACTGTCAAGAGTGGCAAGTGCCATGCTTCCGTCGTCCGACCATGTCCCTGCAGGCATATCATATACGCCGCCGGATTCCATCCCCTTCACCGGTCCATTTTCCCTTGAGATAATTTCTTCTTTTTCCATAAATTGTACCGGAACGCCTAACGCATCCCCTACAATAAGTCCCATCATGCCGTCAAGCCATACATTCCTGTCCATATTAAAGCCTCCTCAAAATCATCCGTGAAAATATCATAACCACTCTCAAAGGCAGCACCGGTTAGATAACGCTGCTTCTACACATAAAATATCTTCTCATCATCCAGTCTCAGGCAGGCCAGTTTCGCATTAGATCTTTTCTTTCTGAATGCACATCCACAGTCAATATCGTAGAAAGTACAATCCATTTCTTCATCATATGCTTTGTAAACATTGCCGTCATTGTACGGCAATTCCTCTTCCAATGTTGTCGGTGTATGCCCGGCTACAACAATACCGTGCTCCACCCCGCCATATATGTAGGCATCATCTCTGGCATATAGATAAAAATCTTCTAATGTAGCAAAAGTATCCTCGGTATCCACACCTTCCAGACTCTCAATATACCCGGCATGAACAATGACAAACTGTTTGCCGTTTATTTCCCTGTGATAGAAAAAATCCATTTTTCTGACTCTATCCGCCCATCTTTTTAACACTTCCAATGTTGCACCATGGACTTCCACTAATTCCTGGATTGTCCCATAATAGTCAAAAAACGTCACTCCGTTTCCCTGTTTCAAAGCTAATTGCTGAAGCAACTCATATATTAGCTTCGTATCATCCAAAGAGGATGCCAAACATTCATTTTGCGTCAAAAGTTCATACATCAAATCAATGCTGCAGGCAAATTCTTCATCATGGTTTCCTCTGAGAAATATCACGTTTTTGGGATTTGACTCAATCCATTTTAACATCTCATAGCTTTGAGGCCCCCTGTCAATATAATCGCCGGCCAAAATCAATGTATCTTTGTCACCAAAAGCAACCTGCTCCAGCATACTCGCCATAGCATCATAGTAGCCATGAATGTCAGACATTACATAGTAACTCGTAGAATCACCTCCACATAAAATGTACTAATCTCGTTCTCTCCCCGTTTTAATGCAGACTTTCTTACCCGTAAATGCAATTCCGAACTTCAATATTTCCTTAATCCCCTCTTCTTTCATTTCCGAATCATACCGCATATCCTCAATCTGCGCGAAAGCATCCTCTGCAAGCCTGTCAAGCTCTTCTGTACTCAATGCTTTCTTCCACTTAAATTCCATGATAATTCCCGGATTTCGCTCTTCTTTTGGGAACATACTGATATCATATCTTCCGTCTCCGGACTCTCTGTTGGATTTGATTTTATACCGGTTGTCCATCAGTGCAATCAAGCCCAGCATTAATCCATGATAAAAGGACTCCGTTCCGACATCATAAAAGCTGATTGCTTTATCCATATACTCCGCAATGGCTCCCTGCAGTTTCCTGTCATCATTTGCATACAGGCTCTCTGCAATCTTATTGGCCGTTGTTCTGGAAATCGCTCCAATCTGTAATAAATGCGATAAAATTTCGTTTTTGTATACAGCAGCAATTTCCCTATTCGGAATGGAAACCTCGCATAGGTAAGAACCATCTCCCTGCAATTCCTTCTTTGGTGTTTTCAGGTACCCGGCCACCAGTAACAAACTGTAGATATTCGCCGCATCCTCCGTAAGTGACCGATAAACCACATTCTGGTCAATTCTTGCAATAACGCTCTCCCCTTGTAGCAGAGAATACAGTCTCTCTGTTATATCATCGGTGGCTACCTTTAAGACGTCTTCCAAGACTTCATTTTTTCCAGTATTTACCCAATACGCCTGTGGAATACAGCCTTTGGAAATATAATTGATTACCGACCAGGGATTATATATTTCTTCCTTCCCAAACAGGTATCCATCATACCATTCTTTCAGTTCCGCTTCCTTTTCGGACACCCCATAGTAATCCAGCATTTGCTCTACTTCATCCTCAGTAAAGCCAAAATACCTGTCATATTCTTCATCCATTACGGAATTCACTGTCAGGTTATTTAATCCACTGAAAATACTTTCCTGCGCAATTCTAAGAATTCCGGTAAGAAATCCGTAAGAAAGGTTCTTATTATCCTTAAACGCTCCGGAGAAGAAATTTCTCATAAACCCTATAATTTCCTCATAGAAGTCCTTTGCATAGCCCTCCTGAATCGGTGTGTCATATTCGTCAATAATAATGATGGGCGCCTTTCCGTAATGCGAAGTAAGCATCTTCGACAGTCTTTCCAGTGCCGACGTAAGTTCAACCTCATTGGCAGAGCTGTCAAGAATCTTTCCAAAATATTCCTTCTCATACGCAGAAAGCTTATCACTTGACAGTAACTCCTGATGTCTGCCGTATTCTTCCTGAAGAAGGCCTTTAATTTTATCAATTGTGGCCTCCCAGGTATCAAACTTTACATCCTTAAACGTAAGGAAAATAACCGGATATTTCCCCTGATGACTGCGATATTCTTCTCCGCATTTCCAGATAGCCTTGTCCTCAAAATACTTACCGGTATTTTCCTTTGATATTTCAAAGAAAACTCTGAACATATCCATATTCAAAGTTTTTCCGAACCGTCTCGGTCTTGTAAACAAAGATACCAAGGGCTTGCGGTCCAAAAAATCCTTGATCAGCAGGGTCTTATCTACATAATAATATTCCGACTGGGCACGCACGTAATCTGAAATTCCGATCGGTAATGGCTTTTTTTCTTCGTTATCACGTTTCTTTACATATTTTCCGGAAGAAACCCTGCCGTCAACAGGCTTCTTTGCATCGTCCGGAATTTCCCAGCTTTTTCCGACTTTTATCGCTCCCGGGATTTTTCCTTCATTACAAAATTTTGCAACGCTTCTCTCCGTAACATTCCAGATAAGTGCCATTTCTTTACACGTTTTCACCAAATCATCTCCTATCGTCCGTACCACTCTTTTTCATTATTATATGCAAAATTCGGAACGATATCAATGTAAATTTGATTTCGTTCCGAATGATGTTGGTCGATGTGGAAATTGTTTGCTGTGCTTTCGATATAAAAAGAGACTGAATATGCAGGAAACTTTCACATGTAATAATTGTGCCAAGTATAGAACTTATCCTTAAATTGGAGACTTCCGCATAATGTTATTACTAAATAATTTTCTTGAAAATTTCATATCATTGCGCCTCATCCAATCTCATGATATTCTTGAGCTATATAACAAGTGAAGAGATTTGCCCCACAATTTGGGGCAAATCTCCTTACTAATTATTCGCTTATAAACCTTCATTCTCCTGCTGTTGCAAATAAAACATTGCTTTCTGTGTTTCAATCTCCGCTTTCAGTTCTTCTTCTGTTGGCAAGTATAATTTATACTTTGAAGCGAACAGCTGCTCATTACCATGCATCACCGAATAACGTGCAATATCTTCATCTGTATCAGAGCAAAGCACAATACCAATTGTAGGGTTATCTCCCTCTCCACGTTTCAATTCATCATACATGCGGATGTACATATCCATCTGTCCCACATCAGCGTGAGAAATTTTTTCAGTTTTCAAATCAATCAACACAAAGCACTTTAAGATATAGTTATAAAACACGAGGTCGATATAATAGTCCTGCTTTTCCGTATGGATATGTTGCTGTCTGGCAACAAATGCGTATCCTTTGCCAAGTTCCATAAGGAATTTTTGCAAATTGGAAAGAATACTCTTCTCAAAGCCGCTTTCCGTAAAATCGGTATTTTGAGCAAAGCCCAAGAACTCAGCAATTACCGGACTCTTGATAAACTCATATTTATCATTCTGATAACCGGCAGTCAATTCCTTCATCTCATTTTCCACAAGGTCCTGACGCTGTGTCTGGAGCATTCGATAATAGTATTGTGAGGAAATATTACGCTGTAGAGTGGCCACACTCCAAGTCTGCTCTAACGCTTCTTTCTCATACCAATCTCTATCATCTTTATCATTCACTTGCAACAAGGTACGGTAATGCGTCCAAGATAGAAGTAATTTTCCACTTGCCGAGTGGAAAATCTCCGGATACGTTTTGTAAAACGAATAAAAATGATACAAATTTGTTTTCGTATATCCTTTTCCATATTCCGCAGTCAATTCTTTTGCAAGCTTCTTTATAATACTTGCACCATACTCTGCTCTATTATCTCCTTGCAACTCTTCCTCGGCAATACGATAACCAATAAGCCAGTTTCTCTGCACAAGTGCAGAATTCACTGCCTGATATGCAGCCCGCTCTTCTATCGGATTAATGGTTCCGCCTATGCTGATGCCACCAAGAATCGCAAGTTGCGTAAGCACAGGCTTCTTTAATACTGCTGATGTCATTGCAATTAGCGTAGAAAGAGATAAATCCTCTGCAGCACCCTGTCCCTGAAGATCTCTGATATCTATCATAAAATCTGTATTATCCATATTGATCATGGAGCTGATATGCTGCGCATTTGCCTTAAAGTAGTTCACGGCGTTAGAAATACTATCTGTCGTGGATTTTGCGACAGTTCTCACTTTGTTGAACTTTCCATTACCGTTTATTACCTCTATTTCGAGACGATAAACGCCAAACATACCGCTTGCAGCGCGTACAACCGTATGAACCGTTCCCGGCTTCGGAGTTCCCTCAGGAATTAATTTGTCGCTTCCCTGCTACGGAACGCCCACGTAACGCTCTTCAAAGGTTTCATTATCGCTATAAGAAAAGTTATCTTCATCAACGCGGGACACAATAGCATTATAACATCGAGTGTTATTGTTCTCAATGAAAATATGTTTTTTTGACCGGGAATAGCCGGGCGTGCTTACCTCATTTTCGTTTTCTTAACTCTTAAAGCAATTGATTTTGGACGCTTACAACACCTCCACGTACTTCATCACTTCATCTCGAATTCCCATCATATCCGCATATACAATCAACTGCGATAGCTTTTTGTCCTTCGATGACATATATTCCTTGATAGCCGTTTGAAATACTTGTACTTCATACTTATTACGATTCATTATCAAATCGCAAATGCAACGCTCCTTATCGTAAACCTTAACTAAATTTCCACTGCTGGATGCAATCTCACAAATTCCTGTTTTGTATAAATCCGGTGCCGCATATTTCACCGAAACATCAAAATCATTATCCTTTAGATGGCTCGCATTATAACCCTGTGGCACAGTAACACACACAGATGAATACTCCCTATCTGTCAAACCGTGCAAATACAGTGCTGTTTCTCCGGAATAAATAATCGCACCATTTCTTTGTTGCAAAATGAACAACTCATCCGGCCACACATCATCCATTATATATAAACCTCTTGAGACCTTCTCCATGCCGTGTTCCTTAATATATTGTGCAACATAGGTCTTAGAAATATCTTCATTACACACCAAAGAGGTAATAAGATAACCGTTATATTTTTCAATAAAGTTTTCAATTTTTTCCTTTTTAGTCATTCTATTCACCTCTTCACTTTACTTCTACGCTTTAATTATATGATTCAAAAGCGAGAAAGTAAACTCTTTTTTATTTTTTCAAAATAAACGAAGACATTCGTCTAAAATCATCTCTCATTGCTGCTTTTTGTGGGCTGTCTTTTCTTCTTGCCATAAAAATAACCTCCAAGCTCTGCTCATAGCCTTCCACCAGGCGAATAAAGTTAGGATAGTATTTAATAAGAAGCTCTATCCTTGCCGGAACATCAGCTCCGGCGTACTGCTCTACTATATTTGCTCCGCCGCTCATCTCTTACTCCTTTGCTTTGATGTTCGACCATGCTTTAACCGGCAACAAAAGTTGCCTGTGAGGAAACTTTACATATAATAATATATGAAGCTTTTCTGCATATACTATCTTTATATCTTTCTGCAAAACAAAACAGTTTTATTTTTGTCTTGTGTATAGAACACTTTTAATATATAATTGTTTTATAGATTGGAGGTTTGTTTATGAATAGAGATACTCTGAAACAGATCATGGTTGATCAGAAGGATATTTACTTAAACAATCCATTAATTGCCAGACATTATCCTTTGGAAGAAAATATAAACTATTGCTTTGTCGGCATCA